>Ga0214917_10000974_pt1 | contig 37540 bp, 32 predicted proteins | sample LL_1208_BB_MetaG_FD_177983 | JGI IMG/M metagenome (GOLD analysis project Ga0214917, IMG submission 177983) | Freshwater microbial communities from Lake Lanier, Atlanta, Georgia, United States - LL_1208_BB | ecosystem: Environmental > Aquatic > Freshwater > Lake | place: USA: Georgia | collected... | reverse complement strand
CCAGAACTTCTTCAGTATCTGCTACACGCTCAGTAGTTGCGAGTAACTCAGTAACAGGTTCAAGAACTTCCTCTGGATCTGTAACAAGATCTGCTACACGCTCTGTAGTTCCTAGTACCTCAGGATCAAGTTCAAGAACATCATCAGTATCTGTAACAAGATCTGCTACACGCTCTGTAGTTCCTAGTACCTCAGGAACAAGTTCAAGAACATCATCAGTATCTGTAACAAGATCTGCTACACGCTCTATAGTTCCCAGTACCTCAGGAACAAGTTCAAGAACATCATCAGTATCTGTAACAAGATCTGCCACACGCTCTGTAGTTCCTAGTACCTCAGGAACAAATTCAAGAACATCATCAGTATCTGTAACAAAATCTGCTATACGCTCTGTAGTTCCTAGTACCTCTGGATCTGTAACAAAATCTGCTAGTACTTCAGTAACAAGTTCCAGAACATCAACTGCATCTGTAACAAAAACTGCTAGTACTTCAGTAACAAGTTCCAGAACATCAACTGTATCTGTAACAAGAGCTGCTAGTAATTCACCATCAGTATCACCAACAAGTTCAATAACCTTTTCAGTAATTGCCAGTAATTCTCCATCAGTATTACCAACAAGTTCAATAACCTTTTCAGTAATTGCCAGTAATTCTTCATCAGTATCACCAACAGTATTTCCATCAGTATCACCAACAGTATTTCCATCAGTATCACCAACAGTATTTCCATCAATATCACCAACAGTATTTCCATCAGTATCACTAACAGTATCACCAATAGTATCACTGTCAGGATCACCATCAGGATCAATATCAGGATCACCAACAATATCCGTTTCTTCAGTTTTACTAACAAATTCTATAACACCTACTGCATCTGTATCAGTAATAAGTTTATCTACTATTTCACCAAGTCGCTCTGCAATTATTTTAAGCAGTTCACCAACTATTTCACCATTCCTTTTTATACAATCTCCAAAATCATCTGTTGTGTCTGAAATATATTATATTCCTATAAAATTATATGTTCCTTCACCCGCTAATATTACTGCCATGGATATATATTATGATAATTTAGTTGATTTGCTTAGTTCTGAAATTAAGCAACCTGTAATTGGATTTGTTGTGGATACAATACCTGTAACAACAGGAGATTGTTCAAATGATAACTCATCGTATAACGGTACTTTTTTCCTATGTCTAATCTCCAGAAATATAAATAGTAAATATAATGTTTCTCTTCAAGTACAAGCATTACTTAATTCTATGAGTTTAGATTTTATCCTACCAATTCAGCCTCAAAATTTACAGATATTTGCTACTCAGTCATCTGGACAGTTATCATCAGGAGGAATTTCAGGAATTATTATAGCTATCATATTTATTTTAGCAATAAGCTCAGTGATAATATATTTTATTTACCGCAAAAATCATAAAAACAAAGAAAAACAAACAATTAATACTATTACAAATACAAAAAATACGTTCATACCTAAGAAATTAGTAAAGACATATATTGAACCAATAACTGAAACAAAACATATAAATAATCCACTTGTTATAGCAAATGAACTATCCAAAAAAATATTAATTAATAATCCCTTACAAGATGGTCCTAATCGCGTTGAACTTCATCCAGTTCAAATAAAACCTCATGCAGTTATCACTGATGTAGAAAATACAGTCAAAAAATCTACAATTCCAGTTCTGTTAACATCCAGTCTGACATCTTATGATTCCTACAATTCAACAATTAATCCTGCTACCCAAAATAAAAAGATGGATTCTCTAAAAAATATTTTACTTGAACGCAGACGTTCAGTTCGTGCTGCTCCTCTACCAGTTTTAAGATCAACAGCAACTGCTCCACCAATTCCTAATTCTAATGATATTGAAAAAGGACAAAGTAAACCTAAATTAAGAATAAATACTGTTTCTTTTGAACCATTAAAAGTAAACACAAATGATATTATACAACGATCAATTTCTGTAAAAGAAATTGCATCAAAGTTTGAAAAACCTGGCTTTAAAACTCTTCCATCTTCCCGTTTTTTGAATAAAAATACTGATGAACTTCACGTTTCAAATCCCATGCCAGTTAGTAATCAATTAAATAATAATAATAATAATGTATAAATTTGTAATTTGGATTATATGAGAACAGATGATCATAATATTAAAATTAATTATATGAGTGTAATTAATTTTAATTCTATCCTAACATTTTAAAATATTAGTTTATCGAATAATTATAGTAAATTTCCTTTTACAATTTCAGCATCACCTGCTATCTGTCTAACAAGATCATCAGGTGTTTTTGAACCAGCTTTTAAAATACCCTTTGATACTAATTCTTTTTTTAGTTCATCGATAGGACGATTAGCAAGAGATTTTCTAATATGTTGTGCTTTTGTCAGGCGTTTTTTTAAACCGTGTATACCAAGCGTAACTTTGCGAGATTTTCTAGTTTGATTTTTAGATTCCTGAGAACTTTTTTTAGGTTTTAAATAAACTTTTTTGTCCTTTTCTTGAGCTTTTTTTAGAACAACCTTTAATGGCTGAGATGTCGGATTAGTATGTGTTTGGTTGGTAGGTGGAGCAGGAGCAGGGGAAGGGCTAGGTGGAACTGATATTTTTTTTACTTCGGATCCTGAAGACATCTTTTTAAGTTTTACTTCGCCACCCATAATTATGGCTGGTGTTGGTACTGGAGTTAAAGCAGGACCATCCTCCAACTTTTTAGGTACCATCATTTGTGACCCCTGTTTTGTTCTCGAGGAACGTGTCGTCTTTTTTTTCCGTGTTTCACCCCCAAAAATCTCGGCTCCTCCCTGAATTTTTATATTTTTTGTATCAGTTGACTGGGTGGACATACCTATTATTAGATTCTATAAACTATTCTATCATAATATCATAATATCATAATATCATTAAAAAGTATAAATTAGTACGATTAGGAGGCTAAAGCCTATTTCAAAAATTGATTCTAGATTGTTTAAGTTTTATCCAGAAATCAAAATGGACAACTTTAAAAAGGTACAAGTACCAAGCTTCAGACATATTCTGGATGTCTATTTTAAACAATCGGAAGGAAGTGGTATTCTGGCCCATCAGATTGAATCATTTAATCAATTCATGGAAGTTGATATTCCAGAAATTATTAACATGTCAAATCCAATCAAGGTCAGTGGGTCACCGGAAATTCCACTACAAGGCCCGCGTTCTGTTCTAGCAAGTGCTACGGGTCTTTCCTCAACTGCAGCTAAAGCTCTAATTCGCATTTCCACAGAGTCCCCCAACGTGACTAAAGTAGAAGGCGGAGAAGAGTCAACCGTCAGTCCATCACCAGACACTAATTCAAGTACTACTACACCTGGTACAATCAAGCATGAATATGAAGTAACACTTGAATTTGAAAAAATTAGCTTTCGCAAACCTACCATTTTTGAGAATAACGGTGCCATTTATCCAATGATGCCCAATGATGCTCGTCTACGTAATTTAACCTATGCATCCCCACTCAATGTGGATGTGAAAGTTACTACAACATTCATTGATAACACTCGTGGTGGTATTAGGGAATCCCGTGTAAGAATTTTCCCAAATGTTCACCTTGGAAAAATTCCAGTTATGCTTAAAAGTAAATACTGTTTGCTTAATGATCAGCGTCATATTCAGCCTGGAAAACTTGGTGAGTGTGCAGAAGATATGGGCGGATATTTCATTATCCAGGGTGGCGAAAGAACTATGATTTCCATGGAGCGTATGTCTGAAAATCGTCCCTTTGTATTCCGCAACGGTCGCCAAAATATTAAGGATGTTGAAGTGGTTGAGATGAAATGTATTGGCCCTGATAATGATCAAGTGCCTAAATCAAATTCAGTCAAAATTGTTGAAAATATGGGAATTCAGACATTACGAATGACTATGCCAAGGATTAAAACTGAGGTCCCGCTATTTGTTGTTTTCCGTGCTCTCGGTGTATTGGCTGACAAGGATATTTATGAACTGATTTTAGGTCCCAATGCGTTTAGTGATACTCAATTTGAAAACCTTTTCACTGAAAGTATTCTTGAAACTGTAAATGAGCAGGTTTTCACTCAAGAATCAGCAATTACTTGGCTCTCAAATCATATTTCTACTTGGTCACCAAAAGCGATTAAATATGAAGTAGCCCAGGAAATTATTTCAGAAGAACTGTTTCCTCAAATTGGTAGTCAAGAAATGGCCTATGAAAAAGCCTGTTTTCTAGCTCACATGGTCCGCAAAGTTCTATGGGTTCATAGTTGTCGTATGCAGAATGATGACCGTGATGCTTACCCAAATAAACGTGTGGATATTCCAGGATTTCTTCTAGCTGATTTGTTTCGTAAAACTTACAATAATCGTATGATTAAGGATATGAAGAAATGTCTAAGTAAGGAAATTCATAGTGGTTCTTGGAAGGCCAATGGTAACTGGGCTGAAATTGTAAATATCAACAATATTAATAAAATTATCAAATCTACAATCCTAGATATTACTCTTCGCTCTGCGCTTGCCACAGGTAATTTTGGATCAGGAAAGATTGGTGGTCCTCAAAAGATAGGTGTATCGCAGGTTCTGAATCGTCTAAACTATGTTAGTACCGTCAGCCATCTTCGTAGAATTTCTACGCCTATTGAAAAAACGGGCAAACTAATCGCTCCAAGAAAACTACATAATACGCAGTGGGGCTATATTTGTCCTTGTGAAACACCTGAAGGACATGGTGTGGGAGTGATTAAAAATATGGCTAGTACGGCAATTGTAAGTATCTTCTCATCTCCTTTGACTGTGGCAACATTTCTGGGTAAGCTTGGTAAGCTAATTCCTCTTCGTGGTACACCCATTGCTGATTTACATTCTCATGTTCGTGTATTCCTAAATGGCAGTTGGATTGGTATACTTCGGTGCGATGAAACAATGGAAGTCGTTGAAGCAATGCGCAAAGGTAAACGAGCGGGTATTCTACATATCTATACTGGAATTGTTTGGAAAGCATCTCACAAAGAAATCTGGATTTCCACTGAAGCAGGACGACTTCTGCGACCTGTCTGGTATGCTCAAGCAATGCGTGAAGTACTTCTTGATAAGTCTGGAGAATTGCTGAATAAAATTAATGAAGTCCAGGATTGGAATGATTTACTTCTGATTGAAACACCTCGTGGTAGACATTTGATTGAGTATTTGGACGCTGGTGAAACTGAGGGGGCATTTATTTGTATGGATGTTGCCAAGCTAATTGAGCCAGAGGGTCGTCAAGCAACACATTGCGAAATTCATCCAAGTGTAATTCTTGGTACTGCTGCCTCCGTCATTCCTTTTCCTGATCATAATCAGTCTCCAAGAAATGCTTATCAGAGTGCTATGGGTAAACAAGCAATGGGTATGTATGCTCTGAATTTTCGCGAACGATTTGATGCTCTTGCGCATGTTCTTTGTTATCCACAGATTCCCCATGTATCACCTTACATGGGTCGTTTTTATGGTGCTCAAAAACTACCCGCTGGACAAAATGTAATTGTAGCTATTATGACCTATACTGGTTACAATCAAGAGGATTCTAATATGATGAACAGGGCCTCCTTGGAACGTGGTCGATTTCGTAGTATCTTCTATCGTACTTACAAGGATGAAGAACGAAAGAATCAGAGTTCAGGCGAGGAGGAGAAATTTTGCCGTCCAACTATTGATGAAACAAAGCATATGAAAAATGCGAACTATGGAAAACTAGAAGAAGATGGATTTATTAAAGAAAATACCTTCGTAACACCTGATGACATTCTAATTGGTAAAGTTGTACCACTCCGTGTTCCCACGGGTATGGTGCTTCCTGCTGGGTCTAAGAAATCACGTGACGTCAGTAAAACCCAGAAAAATAATGAATATGGATTCGTAGATAAAGTCTACAAAAATCGTAATGGTGAAGGTTATTCGTTTGCCAAGATTCGCATGAGGCAGGATCGTGTTCCTGAAATTGGTGATAAATTTGCCAGTCGCCATGGACAAAAAGGAACCATGGGAATGATTCTAAATCCTGAGGATATGCCACAAACAGCCAGTGGTATTGTACCAGATATTATTATTAATCCACATGCTATTCCATCACGTATGACGATTGCCCATTTAATGGAAACATTGTTATCAAAGCTGGGATGTTATGTTGGAGCACTGGGTGATGGTACTCCTTTTGGAGAAGCCTCCGTTGATAAAATTGCGAGTTTCTTGAGGGATAATTATGGAATGGAGCCCTACGGTAATGAGATTCTATACAATGGATTTACGGGGCGTATGATGGAAACCAGTATTTTCGTCGGACCATGTTATTATCAGCGTTTGCGTCATTGCTCAGCTGATAAAATTCACTCCCGTGCTTCTGGGCCACTTGTTATGTTGACCCGTCAGCCAGCCGAAGGACGAGCACGTGATGGTGGTCTTCGCTTTGGTGAAATGGAACGTGACTGTGTCGTAGCACACGGTGTTGCTGAATTCCAACGAGAACGTTTTATGAAATGTTCCGATGGGTTTGGTTGCTTTGTATGTAGAAAATGTGGACTCATTGCCATCGCAAATAACGATGATAATGTATGGGCCTGTCGGGGATGTGATAATACAACGGAATTTAGCAGTGTTGAAATTCCCTATGCCAGTAAGTTGTTCCTCCAGGAATTAGAAACAATGTGTGTAGCCAGTCGTCTGCTAACAACGAAACGCTTAATTGAGGCTAGAGAAATTGCAGGGGTTAATGGGACTGGTGGGGCTGGAGGAGTGCCAGTATCATCTAAAAAGACTTCAAAATCTGGAACTAATAAATAGATAAGAGATAAATGGGAACTCGTAACTGGGATAGTTCTTGGCTTACAAAACACAGTGCTCAACGAGTCATTGCCTACAATTTTAATTCAGCAATGGCTAATAACCAGACAAAAGGTGGCCCCTCCCTAGCCAATGGGCGTCAGTTTCCACTTACAAATCCCCAAACAGGTATAAACACTGCTAGTTTAATAACGAATATTAACGAAGGTGTAGTTGCTCAAAATTGGCGTAATAATGGCATAACAATTCAGGAAACTTGTTGCGGGCAGCCTACTCAGCAGTCTTTAAATCCCTTTAATACACAAATTGTTAATCAAAGTCTACAGTGAGCATCACGGCACACTATTTTTATTTTTTACCTTTACTAAATAGTGTCAAAGTAAAAAAGGCACTACCCAAAATTCCTGCTAATACAAAAAAAGGTAGAATTGTTTCAAAATTTCCTATTCCAGAAAATCGTTCAGTAACTTTCGGCGTTCCATCGGCATTCATTGTTTTTGCTTCAACCTCGTATTGATCCCGATTAAGATTAATAGGTTTGCCACGACTATCCGTTGCCGCAATCCATCTTTTTTGATAATATTTGTTATCACCTGATTTTTTATAAATACCGTCTGTTGACCCAATCCACGATTGCTTAGGATCATTAGGGTCGCTAATATTACCCTTTATATCCCCAACGTGTCCTTCAAAAAGTTGGCATTTTGGGTATCCAGAACCAAATGCAGCATTCATAAGGGGCATCGGATTGAGACCATTTTGAGTATCTTCAAGAATTCCGGGCGCAAGTCCCCTAAGTTGTGGCAGACCCATATTAGCCATAGCCTGCTTTACACGATTACCAAGAGCATTTCCCTCTGGTATTCCCTGGACATACTGGTACATTTTAGCTCCATTTGAACATGTTAAACCAGTTGGTAAAAAATAGTTAACACCCATTGGAAAAATATCCATACCACTTGTGAATGAATTTGATGATTGACCGAAACCAATCATATCTGTGTAATAAGCTACTCCACGAACAGCATTTATAACATCTTCCATATTATCACCTGAACGAACTCCAATTTGATCTGGTGATGGTAATTGATCAGCAGGATTATAAGGAGATCCAAAAAATCCAAGATCTTCAGGGACTCCAGATGGCAGAATAGATTGACGTGTTTCTGCGCCTTGTGATGGAACCTTGGATGACATATGCCTAATTATAACTGGAATTTTGAGAGAGAGAGAGAAATAGAGGAGGATGCGCTAAAATTGAATATACATTTTTGAAAATAGTTGTTAGGCTGTGAGCACCATACCATCATGGAACATTTATTCCACGTTGGACTTAAAAGGTCTCAAGTCATTTCAACACAAAAGTCTTATTTTGATGAAATTCTTAATGATTCTGAATTTAGGGATTTAAATGAGTTTGAGTTAGAATCCAAGCTGTTTAAAAATAATATCTGCCCTAATTGTCATTGTGAAGATCGGATAGATACAGACGACCTGATAATTTGTCGTGCCTGTGCTCAGGTCATCTGCCGACCATTTGATAATTCTGCTGAATATCGTCTATACTCCAGTGAGGATCGCACAAGTGATCCTACTCGTGTTGGCGCCCCTCATGATCCAAGACTTCCCGAGGCATCCCTTGGTACTATTATTTTGGGAGGCCCCATAACTGGTTCATCCAAAGCAAAATCAATGGCACGAGTTCGCAAATATCATACTTGGAATTCTGTTCCATACAATGAACGGTCCCTAATGATTTCATATGAACAACTCGCAATTATTGGAACTAATTACGGTATTAATCAATCAGCAATTGATGCTGCCAAAGATATTTATGTAAAACTTCAAAATTCAGAACGCCGTCAGGGATTGTGCCGTGCTGCTGTTCTATCATCCTGTATGTATCTTGCTCTCAAGCAACTAGGAAGTCCACGAAAACCTAAAGAAATTTCTGAAATATTCAAAGTTCCATCCGCAACATTTGCAAAATCACTCAAGCAAACACAAGAAATTCTTGCTATGATTAATCAAAGAGAAATAATTAATTCACTTAATCCCAATATTGATTCTACTACGTTTGATTCTAAAAATATTAGCACTACGGATGAGCCTGGTGATAATAATATGATGAAAACAATGAGTACAAAAGCTACAGAATATATTGATCTTCCGCTAAGTCGTTTACCAATTAGTCGTAAACAAATGCTTCTACTAAGTTATAATTGTAAGAAAATTGCAGATTATATTGAAACACGTAATCTTATACAGGAAAATATGCCACCTAGTTTGGCGGCTGGTTGTATAGCATTTATTCTAAAAAGAAACGATACTGTAAATATTCCAAATGAGAAATTGGCTGAAGTTTGTGGTATTTCTGTAGCAACCATTATCAAGTGTCTTAAGCGATTAGAGACATTTTCAAAAGAACTGGAAGCTATTTATGGCTGATAATTAGGGAAATGGGTGCTGGTCAAAGCAGTATTATTGATCAACATGCTGATATATTAAAACAAACAAAAAATACAAGAGAATTGGTTAATTCTCTTTTTACTTTCATGAATAATGAAGTAACTTTAAAGGATTTTTACAAATTAACATCTCCAGAAGAATGTAAAAAATATTTAATTGTAATGACTGATTTTTTGGATAGAGTATTCAGTCGTCTTCAGTTAGTTCCAATTAAGGATAAAAAGGGTGTTATTTTTTTCAGGAAATATGATGAATTAAAGGATGATAAGGATTCTGAATTAAATAAAATTAAACAGGCAAATTGTTTATTACTAGCTTTTTTTTATATAAGAATTTTTCAGATTTATGGAGCTCTTGCTCTATCTGTATTAGATGAGGCCGAGATTATAACACCGAGATTTGTTGAAAAAGATGGTATTAAATTATATCGTCCAAGAGCAATTGGTTTTCAGGAAGGTGGTAATGGTGATAGAGTAACAAGTAATAGTTTTGGAATTCCAAGTATTCCAGCTATTGGCTTACAACAGCAACAGGGATTTTTGGCTTACCAACCTCAGGGTCAAGGTCTAGGGCAAGGTCTAGGGCAAGGTCTAGGGCAAGGTCTAGGGCAAGGTCTAGGGCAAGGTCTAGGTCAAGGTCTAGGGCAAGGTCTAGGTCAAGGTCTAGGGCAAGGATACGTATATGGAGCACCAACTATTTCTGCCCCTTCAAGTACATCTTTTTTCCGTGATATTGACCCTTTTTCATTTTTCAATGACTTAGGACCACAACCAGTTCCTGGACAATCCTATAAATTTAAATTCTACCAGATTCAACCAAATTTTATGCGTGAGGCGGAAAATGGACTAAAGATTTTTACACCATCACAACCAAGAGGTGATCCAGATAAAAAAAATGATTTAGGTATAACCTATGATATTTCAGGACCATTATTCATAGATTCCTTAGTAGATATAACTCTTCGTGTTGTACCAAATACACAGGGTACATTTGATCGCAGAGGAGTATTAGAAATAAATCTGCAGAATAAACAGGGAACTCGCACAATTAATATTGATATTGAATCTAGTGGTTCAATTTCTCAAAGTGGTTCTGATGAAACAATAAGTTTTCTTATAAAAGGAGTAACAATACCAAATTCTTCTTTACAAAATTTCAAAAATCACCCAATGAAATATCAATATGGTATTCGCCGAATGGCTGATGGAAAGCATATGATAAAAGATTTAGTTGTAAAAAAATTCCTAGAAATGGCACTTTATAAAATTTTATGCAGTGTTGATTTAATTCCATATATCAAACCAAATATTAAAATTTCAGATACTGCTAAGTTTTTTGATAGGGTCAAAGAGGGTCGTGATGAATTGGATATTTCCAATCTTGTTAATATCTTATCCAAAGAAAAAAGACCACGTGCATACTGCATATCACGAGGTTTACAATTACTAAGTACAGCTCAAAATTTAGATGTTCGTACAGGAGTCTGTGTTGACAATTTTACTGGATATGGAGATGAACTAGGATATTATGCTAATTCTGTTCCAATTCCTGGTGCTCCAATTGATTCAACAGTCGGGATACGCTCTTTAAATTCTCTTTTTAAAGATACTTTTGATACATTAGATTTAATTAAAACTCCTGGAATTGTCATGAGTCAACCGGCTCTTGAACGCTATCAGCAATTTATTCGCACCATGGCTGATATTTTTTCAGATTCTGATCAATCCCAGACTCCAAAGGGATTTAAAGAAATTCGTGATATTCGTGATGATCGTTCAGAGAAAATTTGTAATGGTATTAAAGGAGGACCGATTACACTCAGTGGAAAAACTGTTTCTCCTGCTGTTTTAAATACAGTTAAAACACTTTTCGCTCAACAACTAGCACATACAAAACAAGTAGGGGACCTTCTAGGAAAACTTTTTGTTCGTATTCGGTCTAAGGCTGGAATAATGGAAACTTTTTTAAATCCAAATTTAATGAAACAGGGTTTTCCATATCTACAGGATATAAATCGTCAGGCTTATACTTTACTTGCCAACTATTATGAAAGTTGTGAAAAAACATATTCTTTAGGTCAGGCTGAAATGGTAAAAATATTAAAACCTCCTGCGACAACTTCTACTAGTGCACCTGTAAGTACCACTAGGACAACTAATATTCCTGAAACAAAACCAATAGCGAACAATACCTTAAGACCCTCAAGTAATAAATTTAGTTTACAAGAAAAACTTGGAAATTTGGAATCACAAAAGAATCAATTGCTAAAGGATATTCAACGTTCTATAAGTAGTATAAAAACTGCCGAGGAATATGTGCGAACTATGGAAACAACTTGGAAAGGCAGAACTAATTCAAGTGCCTTATCATATAAAACGAATGCTTCTAGGCGTCTACAAACAGAAAAAGATTTATTATCGACAAGACAAAAACAGCTACAAGAACTCCAGATTGAAATAAATAAAATTAAACTACAATTGGGTTCAAATTACCACTGAAAACTATAAAAATAATATGGACCATCTAATTTCCAGGGTGATTTTTCACTAATTTCGACCCACTGACTATCTATCCAGATTGACCCCCATGTATTTTCTCTAGAAATTTCTGAGGAGCATGTTGATATATGCTGTGTCTGTTCCTGAAAAGTTATAGTATTCCAGGAAGGAGATTCGTAAATATTTGTCAACCAACCAAGATGGCCCGTTGGACCAACTTGATTTGTTTTTTCAGCACGTACTATGAGCCATATTGTTCCTGATTTATAAAGATACCAAAATGATTGAAAATTAGGTTCAATATCATTTGGAAAAATATTGGTTAATTTATTTTTTATTAATGGAAATGAATTTAGCCAATTTTCAGCAATTGCTGATGATATTTTACGAAGACTAAAAGGCAGTGTTACTGTCAAACTGTTATAATCTGAAAAAGCATATATTCCGGTTTTAAAAGGTAGTCTTGGAATTTGTAAGGGTGCTCCTTCTTTCAGGAAGAGTGCATAAGGAATACTATTTGAATTTGCCCATAAATGAAGATATTTTAATAACCATGATCCAATACCTTGGGCTCTATATTTTTTATCAACACAGAAACAATCCACTTGCCAGTAAGTACGATTGCGATTTTGAGTGTGATTTTTGTGGGTATTATCTTTTCCCCAAGGTCTATATCGTATTGTTCCAATTGGTTTCATTGATTCTGACATCCATACAAATGTATGAGCTGAATTTTCATATAACTCAGTTGGGGGGATATTTAGTATAGGTGTATGTGGTGGATTTCCAAAATTTTTTGATAGAAAAATGGACACTTCACGAGCTAAAGGCCAACTAGTAACTTTTACAATTTTTGATTTAATATTATCAGGAATTGCTCGTGGTAAAATTGGTTTACTTAAATCAGACAATCCTTTCCAGAAGTTTTTTGAACTGTCTGAATTATTTGGCTTCATTGTTAAAATTGAATATTTTTAATCCCTTAGCCCCATTGAAAATCCCAGGACAGTTAGATAACCCTAAATATTATTGACTAAGAATGTTTGTAAATCATTTTAATTCACCCAAAAATTCGTCATTAAAATCATCAATTGATAAAATTACAGAAATAACGGAGACTTCTGAAATATCAGGAACACCCTTGGATGGACAAAATAAAAAGAATTGCTGTAAAAAATGTAATAAAAAAGTTGGACTAACAGGATTTACTTGCCGATGCGGAGGACTTTATTGTGGAAATCATAGATATGCAGAGGAACATTCGTGTAATTATGATTATATTAAGTTCGGTAAACAAGAATTGACTACAAAACTTGATAATAAGGGATTATCTACAAAGATTGAAAAGATTTAGAAAGCCATATAAATTAGGGAACAGGTAAAGAATGACGGGTACTGAATCTGAAATTGTGAAAAAACCACTTGAACATTTTCGTTCAGGTTTAAGGGATTTTTTACGGTCCGATAAACAGCGTTTTTATGAGGTCTTAAGTATTATTCAGTACTCAGCAATTTATGGTGTTACGTGTTTTTATCTTGGTGTTATGATTGAAAGTCTCTTTCCAGATGCAAATGACAATATAGAAACTTGGAAAATAGTACTTGAGGTTCTTTCGCAATGTATTCTCCTAACTGTATCATTCTTTTTTATAAGAAAACTTGTGAAATCAGTTCCCGCTCTTCCAACTTTTTTTACAAATCGTGGTGAATTGGGTTTTGCTCCTTACAGAGTTACAGAATATGATGGAGAATTTATGCTTGGAGTTATTTTTGTCGGTGTCCAGTTAAATTTATTGAGCAAAATAAGTATTTTAGCTCATCGTGTTCTAAAATCCTTTGGGTTTAAAAAGAAAATTCTTCACCTTGAAAACAGCATTGGAGCATAGGGCAGGGGATACGAACAGCCTATATATTTCTAAGTTGTTCTCTGGCAAATGCTATTCTTTCCTTAAAATATTTTTCATTAGCTACGAGTTGGTCATTTGTAAATATTGTTTTTGTAGCTGAACGAATATCTTCAAAAATTTTTACAAGTTGGATTGGCGAATAACTAGAAATATCATAACCCCTCTTATACAATTTAATAAACACTTCTGGAGGTATCTGACCTAAACGATCACTTCCACTTTTATCAAAAATACCTATAAAATAATAATTATCTTTAATTCCTTTTGGTGAATTTAGAGGCAATGGATTTCGTCCATTTAATTTTGATTTATGTACAAATATAGTTAAAGCTGGAAATTCTGAAACTTCTGTGAAAAAAGCACCTATAAGTGGATAATTAGAATCTGGAATAGTACTCATATTGCTTTGAAAAAAGTATGTACAACCTATTAAAAGTATTGTAATCCCTATTACTGAAAATACATCGGGAATAGCTATTTGTAACATTTAATTAGTAAATGTAAAAAAAATCTTTATACTACATAATATTAATCAAAAACATATTTACCCCATGCCATTCCTCTTCCATCAGAATAATGTTTTCTATTAATCTCAACAATCTTACCCGCCTTTAAATGCTCTTCCCAGGTTCTTGTAGGACCATACGTCCATTCAAACACACCATTCATGTCAAAATAGGTATCATCCATAATTACAGTTGTATCTTTATGAGCCAGTTGAAAGCAATTCTTTAAATCTAATTTTGATATAATATAATCATGCCCTCCATCAATAAAAATAATATCAAACTTAGTATTTTTATTTTTAATAATAAAATTGCGAACTGTATCACGACTGTCTCCTAAAATAAGTGTATGTCTATTGGGATATGTGTGGTCAATATACTCTTTTGCCACTTTTACATATGGATGATATCCCAAATCAAATGATGTTAATTTTAAACTGTCATTATTGGATAAAAAGGTGTCTGCAGAATATCCTGAATTAAATCCAATTTCCATTACGTTTAGATTGGATCTATTAGTTATGTCTTTAAGGTCCTGAACTTGTTGTGGTATTTGATGGCAACCTCCTTCTAATTCATTCATTTTGAATCCATGAGCCTCTAAATAATCAATAATAGACATGCTACTAATTATTTGGAGAAATATTATTTTAAACTGAGAATTGGCCTAAGTATAAAACTAAGATACTAGGACACCATCTTGGATTAAGTTTCGTTGAGCGAGGGTTAAACCATGCCACCGCATCTTTTTCACGAATATCTCGCTTCCATTTCATAAACTCGGCCCTATTATTTTGAATCCAGTTGAAAATTTCATAGGATTGAATGAGCGCCTTTTTATCAACAAAAGCTCTAAAAATATGATACTGAAAAAAATGATTTGGAGGATAGCTAGATTCCTGACTTTGGAATACAAGCCCAGTATGTTCCAAATTGTGTAAATCCTCAATAAAAGATTCTTCTGCCGTTTCACGACGAGCATTTTCATTTAGGACATATAAAAGAGATTTACCACGACCATCAACACCTGTTAAATCTTTTCCCTCCATTTGACCTTTCGGTGGTTCCCAGGCAGCCGATGACATCCTAGCACCAGTTTTTTTCACAACTAAAAAACGCTTTTTATCAAAAGGTACTCCCTCTTCATGAATAAACACTACTGATCGAAGATACACTCGCCATCCTTCCTTTAGATGTTCTACGTAAGCATATTTTTTAACAGGATCATAAGGTAATCTTGCGGAACCACGACGAAGACCTTCCTGAAATACATCCAATATACCTGGAGAATAGTTCGCCATAACCCTAATTATCCTCTATATTTTCTAATTGCTCAGTTATTGATCTTACACCAGACTCATTTCCCGCTCTCCTGAAAAAAAGAATATAGGCATGAGGGAAACCTACTGGCATAAGTTCCATTGATTTTTCATATTGCCAACCTGACTGTTCAGCAGTAGAAACTATTTTCTTTATATCATACATATAAAGTGTGTGTTTTTGACGCCTAGTAGGGGTACCATCTTTAAATACAAATGTTTCAGAAAATTCGGCCATCGGATCAAATAGCTCAAATTCACTAGTATATTCAAACTGGTCGAATACTACAGTTCCTTTTGTTATACGCTCTTTCTTATATCTTTGTGGATTAATACCAACCCATGGATTAGAAGAATCTGGTACTGCCTCGAAACGATGTTTATCAACCACTTCAATCGCAAGTTGACCACCTGGCTGGATCCAGTGTGCTAAATTTCTAAAAATAGCATCCTGATCTTTAAAATAATAGATTGTAAAATAAAGTATTAGAGCATGAGTTATAGTTTGTGGTTCTATAGCACTTGGATTATAAGCATTACCTTGTATATATGTTATATCCTGTTTTTCTGTCGGTGTTAGAGTGGTAGATTCAATAACTTTTCTTGCCCTTTTTATCATGGCTGGAGATAGATCAAGACCAACAATCTCAGATGCTCCCAGTTTTTTCAAAGCAGCGGAAACAACGCCTGTACCACAACCTAAATCAAGTATCCGCATTTTTGACGGATCCATTGTTTTCTTCCAATCAAAAAAAATGAGACCAGCTTCTGCTGTTGTTATTTTATCCATTTGAGTAAGTTTATTATAGATTTTGGCATAGAAATCATCATAAATTTCATCATCCCGTAGTACTTTATATTTACCCCAACTGCCATTATTTTCAGAATCATTAGCACTATCAATCATTGAGTTTACCGACTGAGAGACAGTGCTATTCTCAAAACCTTCATTTATCTTCTTTGGAATGCTATCAATAACTTCTTCTGTTAATCTTGATAGAGCAACTGTATAAATATAGTTAGCCAGGATTAAAAGAAGAATAATTAAGAGTGTAATTGATAAATAAGATTCAATATTGAGCATCTCCTTTACTAAACCTCTTTATCTATGAGTATTTTTTTGCGTTTTGCGTACGTGGCGTCTGCCGCCACCGCCACCGCCACCGCCACCGCCACCGCCTGATTTTCTACATGTCCTTGCCCGTATTTTTTTAGCACAATCACTGCTAAAATATCTAATTTTTCTACAAATCTCCGTATAAGGTTCCTTAAAATTAGGATCAAGAACACAACGCATTCGCCATAACCAAGCAACGGTTTCTCTACGATTTTTAAACGATGGATTAGTAGTATCAAGAGCAGCCTGCCATTTAGAACCTAGTTCTTCTCCAAGACATTTTGGTAAGAGAATCCAAAAATGCTCAAATATTTCCTGACGCTTTTCAGCAGATAAAACATTCCACTTATTTTTTTCAGCCGTATTTTTACATTTGTAGACTGATATTGGGCAATCAGGCATCGGTTTAGAATGTTGCGATGACTCTTTCGGATGATTAAATGCTACCGAAAAAAGAAAATCCCAAAATGTTATAAGATGACATTCACAAGACTGACCTTCTTTTAGCCATTTCTTATAAAATCTGTTGACTTGGTCAAATGTAGGGTTTGGTGCTGAATTAAGATTTTGTGCTCGTAACTTATTATTTACCATATTATGAATTTTATAAAGCCATTTTTGAAAACTCTGTGATGTTTTGAGGTATTTTTGTGGTGGTTCTTCACGCATATAACATGTTAGACTATAACGACAAAATTTACATGGCAGTATGTAGGGTATTGTCTTTATAAATTTTAACATATGCGCTTCCATAGTTTTTGTAGGATTTGTAGGATAGACATAGGTTATATAATGTAGCAGTTTCCATCCTGATGGTCCCCAAAATCGTGTATCCATTTTAATTTCTAAGTGGATGATTGGGGATGAGATGAGGAATTACCTACTTCATACTAGACCAAATCCTTGAAATGAAAGTGGTGCTAAAAATGGACGCACAGTTCCTGGAGTTGATTCCTCTGCTTTACATTTCACAACAGCCGGGGGGCAGGTTTGCCGAGGACATGGAGCACATGCAGGGCATTTTGCTGGTTCAGGACATACAACTTCAGGACAACGAGCTCTTGGGCAAGGTGGACATTCGCCCTTTGGCTTATTACATTTTGAGCAATCTAAAATAACTGGTTGTTGCTTCGGAATGCTTGATTTTAGCACATATTCACTCATATCAGGAATAGGCGGGCACTCCGTCTTTAGCATATACTGACTCATATCAGGGCATTGGGGACAAGGAGGAATTGTTGATTTGAGTACATAGGCCGATAAATCAGGTTGTTTACAAGGCTCACATGGTGGGCAAACCGGACGAGGGTTAGGACATCCACATGGATTCATATTACCACATCTTGAACAATTTCCAGGCCCAGAACGAATATTTTCAAATCCCTCTTTGTTTGTTTTAAATAGAACTGCTCCTGCTAAAATTCCAATAACCAGAGCTAGTATTAGATGATATACTGTCAGGTTCATTGTTCCCTAAATCTAATAGCGGTTTTTAGGTTTTATTTTTAATTGAACTTTTTAAAATAAGTAGTTCAATTAAAAATAGTTGATAAATATACAATTTTATGCCATGCCAGGCCATATTATCAGTTCACATTCAGAGTTTCAAGAGAACGAGCATAACGCTGTCTGTAGGCTGATAGGGAATACTCACGAGGCCAGGATTGACTATCCTGTGAAATATCCTCCAGATACTTCTTCACAAGATTATAAATAGAATCCCAAGCAATCTTGCTTGGGCGCATTACAACTGCTGGCATACCAGGCAAATCCAGCTGAATAAATGCATAAGGATGCGTATCGACTTGCTGAATTAGCATAAATGTATCCAGATAGCGCAAAAGTAGAACATCATCCTCAAAATACTGCTCAAAAACACGACCAACCGTATAATTTTTAAAAACAGCGCGATAACCACCTGATTTTAGGCGATTGATCTGAAGTACATCGTCCTCACGATTATAACTCTGTAGATAGACCAGAATCGTACCTGAATTTAGAGTTCCACATGGGTGTGACTGCTGAGGGCGGAAATCGGATACAGACATTTTATTCTATAATTTAGAGTCCATAGAGCTTTAGACCATAATTTTTACACCAGGTCACCAGCCCTTCCAATCAAAAGGAGGACACCCGCATGCCTGAGCAGTTCCCGTCTCCATTGTTGCTTCCAATCTTGAACAAAGCATTTTGGCATATCCTTTCCATGAATAATGTTTACTCACTTTTATACCTGGTTCATGAACTCCAAAAGAAGATGAATCCAGTCCCCGTTTACGAATTTGATTTCCAATATGACTGGCCCGCTCTTTCCAATCAAAATGACCAGCAGTGTCTTTTGAAACTAAACCTGATAATAATCTAGCTTCCTCAGGTCGCAATTTGGGTATTTGGGGATTAAAAGGCGCACTATTACTATCACCTATAAATCCCTCTTCATTCTTTGATTTATCAAATATTCCTGATTCAGTATATGGATCAGTAGAAATGTTGGTCACAGTAGCGAGTAATTTACATGTTTGTGGCTCCTGCGGTGAATTATTTCCAAATCTTTTGCTATAAGCTAAACATCCAGCTGTATTATTACATTCCTGACGACAGAGAGTATCAATTGGGTCTTTCGTAACTTTTAGAATTTTGCCGTCTAAAACCGTCATTTCTTTAAATTTGTATTTACGATTTTCTGGATCCTTATAATCTGATGAGAAGTTAGGATCCAATTTTATATCAGGAACATTATCAACAAAGAGAGTTCGTGGAGGAGGTAGCATATCCCCTGGAACAGGTGGTAGACTATAGTCCAAAAATCCTTCCTCTTTATTAGGGATACTTCCAGGTAAGATTGTATCTAAAATTTCGCCAAAATTATCTTCATAATTTATTCCTACTGATATAGTTGTATTATCAAGTATACGTTTTGCTAAAGGATTATTCATAGCCATTCCCATTGCCATTTCCTGATTTGGAATATTTGGTAAAATTCCTTTTAGTGCTACTTCACTAGCAGTAGCGGGTAAATTATTAGACATATTGGCTGAAACAAATGAAGGAATTTGTCCAAGATTTATTTGTTTTAATGAATTTTCTACTTCCTTCTTTGTAATTGGTATTTCATCCTCTGACATTTGTTTATTTTTTACCTGATTTAATATATCTTGTACATCATTTCTGATCCTACTTAGACCATTAAGACGAGCTGTAAGAATTGGATCAGTAGAACCTGTTGCTGCGAGTTGTCTTGATTCCATATCAACACGTCTTAGAAAATCCTGTAAATCTTTGACAGTAGCTGGTGGATCTTTTTTAGTATTTAACGGCTGAGCAGCTTTTTCAGGTGTCATGTTGGACACTGTTGAAATTTGGCTATAAACTGTGCTCTTAGCTGGAATTACTTGAGGTGGAGGTTGTGAAAAAATATTAGGTAAATTTCCTTGTCCAGCTGAAACAAAACCTTCGTAAACAGAAGGCTTTAGTGGCGCAGGAGTTCCTTGATTAGGTGAGAGTTGGTGAATTTTATAGACTTGATTTTGAAGATACCATAAATTATCCTCAATTTCATTCATGAGTTGCTCGGACTCAGCTGGCTTTATTCCAGGATTTCTTTCATAAACATTTATTGAAGCATCAAGTTTATCCAAATCAGCACGAGCTTGTGTTAGAGGTAACTGTATGTTGGGATCAGAAGAGTCTGAAATGAGTTGGGCCTGAAATGCCAGAAATCCACGAAGTCTCTCGGCGACTTCTTTAATTCTCGGTAGATTTGTTTTTATTTCCCGTGGATTAGTATAAGGTCGTGGATCATTTCTAGCAATCTGTTCATAAGGAGCATCAGGAATTTTTCCTGGAACTTGATAGGATGAAGGATTTTCTCCCTCATTGCGAGCCGGAGGAGGAGATACTACAGGAGGTGTTACTGATGCTGGGGCAACTACATTAGAATAAGCCCAGGGAGATTGAAGTTTAGCTGATTTAGTGCCCGCATCTATAAATCCCTCTTTATCCTCCTTGATTGTTGAACCAGATATATCTTTATTTATTTTTGGAATTTTATAAAAAAAATAAATTAGTACTAGGACTAAAAAAATTGCCAGAAAGGCATACATTTCACCTAAGTTTTATGTATATTTTAAATTGTTTATTTATTCTAGTAAGTATCAATTAGTATTTTGATATTTATTAGAATACTACTGGTAATTATCGGCTTAAATATTGAGACTAGTACTTTACTGAACATCCCCAGCAAGGTATTTCATCTTTTTTTATGTATTCGGGTGATTCACATCCCGTTGCTTTCGGACGTTTGTTATTATATTCTTTGCCCTGATTGGCCGATGGAGTCTCTAAATACTGATTATAATCACATGAACCATCATTTAGTAAATCTGAATTTGCTTGAAGTTCTTGACGTATTTGTTCACGTACAAAAGTGCGAATGTTACCTAAATTTTTTTGACTATCTTGATATGTAGAACTTGAAGTGGCTGATCCAATATCTTCATTTGAATCATCATAGTAGGAATTAAGTTGATTTATTAAATCACTATTTTCATTTGAATTTACTGGGGATTTATTTGTGAGAGCTTGAGTTTGTTTTATTTGTTCTAATTTTTGTTGTTGTGTTTGTTGAGCCCCTAAAAATTGTAGTAGAGCTGAAATTACATTTGAATTTACTGATTGTTGAACATTGGCAGGTGCTGCTGTTGACTCAGGAATAGGTTTAGGTAACATATTTGCCGTTGTTACATTGGATAAAATATTAGTACCTGTAGGTCCTTGGGAGGAAGGAATTACATTTGCTAATACACCAGCAGGACCAGGTGGACCAGCTGGACCTATTAGACCTCTTGGGCCAGTTGGACCTGCTGGTCCTGCTGGTCCTGCTGGTAATGGCGTTAATGATGCCTGTGTAAATTTAAGATTAGTTAATTTACGAGGAGGACTCTGACTATTAGCAGTATTATAAATCTTAAAATTATAAGGTGAAGTTACATCAACAGGCCAAGTATCAAATATTATACCATTAATACTAAAAATTATATTTTCCTGATTGATAGTTATACTTACATTTATATTTTCACTGTAATTTAGACCATCCTTACTAGTTGGCTTTCTATCAGCAATATACGTACTATATCTTGAATTATTTAAAATTAAACTACCCAAAAATTTATCAGATCCAGGAGAACCTTTCCAAACAGAAAAGTCAGTATATTCTGTATTAGGAGGTGATGTTACAGAAAGTTTCATTTCTGATAATGCGGATAATGGTTTATTTTCTTTGTTAAATGCAGTAAACATAAAATTTCCAGGTTCAGTTAAAAGTGCCAAATCAGGCCCTAAACTACATTTCAAAAATGTTTTTTCTAGTGGTTCAACTGTTAAAACACGCGGAGTATCAATAAATGTATCAAAAAACATTGTTGTATAATTTACAGACATTATATTAAGAACTACAGCTAAAAGAATTATAAAAACTCCCAAAAGTATTCCGTAGTTCATTCTCCTAATTTAGAGTATTAAATAACTATCTATTCTTTAGGAAAAGATTTGATAAGTAATTGACAATATTTTTCGCCATGAAAATTGACAAATAACGCTACCTAAAAATATATAAAATCATTACTCACGAAAAATGCTTAAAATTCGTTTTAATGATGATTCTATTCCTGAGATTGGTTTTGATGAAGCTGGGCGAGGATGTTTCTTTGGGCCAATCATGGCTGGAGCAGTTTATCTTCCAACCATAGATAAATGGCCTGAAGAATTTGTAAAAATTGCTCCAAAAATAAAAGATAGTAAGAAAATAACTCCCAAAAGACGAAAAGAATATTTTAATATAATTTGTAAAAATTTACAAGAGTATTATGGAATCGGATCAGTAAGTGCTGAGGAAATAAATGAAAAAGGTATTCAGTGGGCTAATCGTGAAGCGTTTAGTAGAGCTCTAAGTCAACTTATAAGTAAAAATGATAGTGATTTATCATATAGATTTCTAGTAGATGGTGAAATTAGTTTTGTTGAAAAAGATAATCGTGAACTTCTTTGTGATATTGTTGAAGAAAAATTAATTGTAGAAGGGGATGCTAACTATCTATCTATAGCATTGGCTTCAATATTGGCAAAAGTTAGTCATGATGAATGGATTGAAAAATGGTGTGATGAAAATAGTAATCTTTCTGAGAGATATGGTATGAAGACTTGTAAAGGCTATGGAACTGCTTTACATAGAAATGGACTAAAACTATGGGGAGGTTGTGATGGACATCGTACACTATTTATTAGGAATTGGGTACCTGGTGGCGGTGGTGATGGTGGCGGCAGCGGTAATATTACCAGTAAAAAATCATTAGATAAATGCCTGATTAAATTATAATCCTATGAATCATTATCTGTATGATTATTTATCATATTTTTAATAATATCATCACAATAAAATTTATCATTGTGTGATTCCATACATTTATTATATTCGGTATTTTCTGATTTGTATTTAAAATCAATATACATATCCTTAGGATTAATAGTAGGATGCTCTTTTGTATTACTAAAGAACATATTCATAGTTTTTTCAGCAAAAGATGAACCAAGCCCATAACCAAAACCTAATCCAACTCCTTCTTTAATTGAATTTCCAATAGAAACATTTTGTTTTTGAAGTAGTTGTGGTTGTTGTGGCTGAGCTTGAGTCTGTAATGTATTATGATATTCATTGGACTTTGATAGTTCCTTGTTAGTGTATTTTTTAACAGATGTATTACTGCGTGGCATTTTTATATACCTATCTGCTAAGAATCTAATAACTTACCTAAAATTAAATAGATTCAATTTTATGTAAAAAGAATTACTAGTTAATCTTATTAGACTATAGTAAAAATCGGGTAATTATACTTTAATAATTATCTGATTTTTTTTTTAGATAAATAAATAGTTTATTTATTATACCCAATAATCAGTTCCTTTACTAGATTTCTAGCATTTAGCGGCGATCCTTGCGATCCTTGCGATCCTTGCGATTGCGGCGCGTGGCGCGGCGGGCCTTGCGGCGCTTGCCACCCATGGTTGAATTACGATTACGACGGTTCTTGTTGCGCATACCTTCCATATCAACTACTATATTTAAACAATAGATTTTTTTATTATTATCAATTCTAAAATTTTAACTCTCCTCCAACCCATGCGTCCAAAATAGCTAAATCAGTCGCACGAGCTTCTGAAAAATGAATAGGAGAATAGGAATGTCCTTCACTAGCCTCGTAATCAATAAATTTTCCACGAGGATCCGTAGGATGTGCCTGTTCAGGAGTCAGGAATCCTCGTAACCTTTGTATCCATTTATATGGCTCGTAGGGATATACCTTATAATCCAAAAGCCCAGTTCGCGCGATAACAAGAATTTCAGGCCGTATACCTTTTTCGGGAAGACTGTTTATTGGACTAATTTTTAGAAGTTCAATGAAATCTTGTAATCGCTCAGCTGGATTACCGAATTCATCATACTCGCCAATTGTTAATGGTAATGCTGGATTTGTTGTAGTGCGCAAAAGATCAACATATGGAACTTCCGTATATACAGCTCCAAATAATTCACCATTTTGACTTTTTGCCAGTGTTGAACCAACTAGAAATCCACCTGCAGAACGCCCGTAAATAGCAGTTTTATTTGCTGGAACTCCAGTTGCTTTGCGACAAGCAATAATGACTGCCAACATATCCTCAACCGAACGATGTCTATTTTCACGACGAGCCTGTTCAGCCCAGTTGAAATCTCTTTCTCCACCTCCCCGTACATAAGCAAATGCTATTGCCCATCCACGTTCAATTAGAGGCCCCCAGTATTGCCACGGCCACCTGACAACAGTTGTTTGTCCATAGGATCCATAGGCTGTGACCAAGAGCCCTCTTGGACGTGTTCGCGTAGCTTTCATAATCCAACAAAAAGGAACTCTTGTTCCATCTTCAGATTTCACATGTGAATTATGAACTTGGAGTTTAGGAAGGTGTGTGGTTTTTAACGGTATCGCTATGAAATTATTATGAATGGCCTGAATTAAAAAGGGATCTCTTTCAGGTGATAAGACATGAAAGGTCTGTTGAATTGCTGATTCCCAATTTGAATATGGATTAGGAATGATAGAACCAGCCGAAAGTCCAAATATCGGCTTTGGATTTGTACGAGATTCACATTTATACAGAGTTTCCTTACCATCTTCCATCATAATCATAAATCCAGCATCAAGACCTATCCAAATAGGAAAACCTGACGGCATTATCCAATCTTTAAAAGGCTTACCACGAAGTATATATTTATTGGCCCCTATTAGTTTTACAATTCTACAGTCTTCACCCTCAAAAATCTGTCCACATGGTATCTGTAGGTCTGTGTCTAAATCAAGAGGTACCAGTTTTTTTCCATCAATACGCCAGGTTTTACTTCTTCCTGAATTAACTGATTGTAGATAAATAGTACGACCACTTGTTTTTACAATATTTAAATAATTTCGTTTATCCTTTTCATCAAACAATAATGTTTCATTTTTACCTGAAATAGCATCACAGCAATAAAGGGATGTTGTTGTAACAAGCCCTTTTACTTTAATATAATAACAGAGTCCATCTTTTACAGCAATGTCACTAGAGGTAAATTTTTTTTTCCAGAGAACTTTATCATCAAGATCACGGCATACTAATTCATTAAGAGAGGAAGAAGCAGATTTATCAGGACGAACAACCCATAAAATAGCCTCCTGAAAATCAAGATCAAAGAATTTTTCCCGTCTTTTTGACCATTTCCAACGCCAATATGAATCTTTTTTTGTATAGGACAAGTAGATTGTCTGGCAACCAATTGAAAATATTTCAGCATTCAATATTTCAGTAGAATTATCAATCTCCTTTTTAAAATCTTTTATTCGCGACTGGACAGCCTCTTGATTTGTAAGAGAGCGCCAATTCTTTCGCTCATTTGCTAAGAGCTGTTTCCAACGGGTTCCTGACATTCTTTCCATCCACGCCCAGGGATCTCTCCAAGCAACATACCCCAAATCTCTAACTTGTTCACCAGTCATTTTAGTTAAGAGTAAATGAGGTTATACCTAATTTAGTTTAGAAAACTCTGTCAATCAACACATGTTAGTCTAAGGCTAGAATATAAATAGTTTCAGAATGGGTGAATTATCTGTTAATATTTACTATAATAAAACCTGTTTTGGATTAAGTGTAGATGCCCGTATAATTAAGAAATTATTAACTAGCAGCGGTGTAAGTGGAAAGACCAAAATTCGTGAGATGGATTTTAATGAAGCACCTGTATGGGCAGATGTGGCATTTCACCTTGAAACACCAGTAGCACAAGTAATGGGATATGCCCACGTAAATATTCTATTAGTAAATGCTGAGCAATGGATTTCAAATGTTTATGATACCTATTTGGAGGATTTTGATATGGTTATGTTTCGTTCAGTAGATGATCTACAATATTTTATGAGGGATCAGGAAAAGGCTGGTAAACGCACTGATAATCTTCTATATATTCCTTGGTGCTGTGATATGGTAGAAGAATCTTGGAAAAATAATGCTATTGGAACTGATTTAAAACGTATGGGTATTGTTAGTTTTCTTGGTAAGAATGAGTATAAATATGAATGGTTGCGGGATTTTTTGGCGGGAGGTATGTGGCAATCTGATTATCCACCCCTTCGTATCTACACAAGTCAACCAGAGTTTGCTTCGGAATTGAAGGGGGTATGTGGTGATTTATCAAATGTACAGGTTGAATGTAAGAATTTGGATGGAGAAACTATCAATAGACTTCAGTGGTTATATTATGGTCAGCTTGTATGTAGTCGTGGAGAAGGTTTCGGTTATGGAGCAGCAGAAGCTGAAGCCCATGGTGCCAAACTTTTTTTAAGTGAATTACCCGTATTTTGGAATTACTATTTGGAAAATAATTATGAAGATAATGAAGGTTATGGACCAGTATGGCTCCCAACAGTGCCGATTGATTCAAACACTAGTTGTGCACCTAAGGCTCGGCGTGGACTTAGATATCAATTGATGGGACCAGATTGTAGTAACAGTGCTCGTGATAAATTGCGTGAAGAAATTATAAAAAGTCTTGAGTCTGATCCAATTTCAGCGGATAAGAGAAAAGAATTTGGAGAAAAAATGGTAAAAAAACGCCTGAAAACATGCATGGAAATTTTTCTGGAGCGTGTATTAAATAGGGTAAAAAAATTAATTGATGAGCGGAAGCCAAAGAAAGGTAACTGGCACTGTCCTCCTGTTTTGGTGCCTGAAGATTGTCCACCAATAACTATTGTGACACCGACTAGAAACAGACGAAAATTAATTGATATAGCATTTCACAATCTCCTGATGACAGATTATCCTTTTAAAAAGATTGAATGGATAGTTATTGAAGATAGTGAAAATGATTCAGGAGTAAGTGATAAATTAGTAAATTTCCAAATGAACTGTCGCGATTTGACTTTGCGTTACATTCCCCTTGGACAGAGAGGGGATGGAACATCATGGCCAATTGGGCAAAAAAGAAATCTTGCTATTGAAAATGCTACAAATGATATAATCCTTTTTATGGATGATGATGACCATTACCCAGTCACAAGTTTTCGTAGAAGAGTGGCATGGCTGCAGAGGGCAAATATATTAAGTCAAGGACGAAAGAAAATTTGCGGTTGTTCAACACTGGCTCTCTATGATCTACAAAAGGGAGTAAGTGCAGTAAATGTACCGCCGTGGGATATTCCTCAGTGTCAGAGGGTTAGTGAGGCAACCCTAACTTTTTTTAAATCTGTATGGAATGAGAGAAATTTTCCTGAAATATCAGTGGCAGAAGGAGAGGATTGGCTTAAGGGCCGTGAAGAGAATTTTTTTGAAATTCCACCTCAACAGATTATTATTGCTTTTTCACATGGTGCTAACTCTACTTCACGACGGATCCCAGATATTTCAGAGCCGAACGGGTGTTTTTGGGGATTTCCAGGGCCTTATTTGAAATTTGTTCATGGTTTGGTAGGGGTAGGGGTGGAGAATTCTGGAGAGAAGGAGACTGGACAGACTCAGGCTCAGAAGAATCGGATTGTGAAGAAGTAACAGCATTTTCGGCTAATAGTTCCGAAATAGGCTTTCCTTCTTTTTCCTGACAAATCATCTTTCTATACTCTTTATCAGTTGGAAATCCAATTAGCTGCAGAACAACATTCAAAATATTACTTGATTTCATGGATTTGTAGAGTTTGACCATCTCGGCTGAACAAACAATATTTGGTTCCTGAAAAAGGGTCTGTATATGATTAATATCTGTAAAAGACAATTCATATTTGTCATTTAAAGGTTTTAGCCCTCTTGACTCCAATATTTGATTTATCTCATTTAGTCTTTTCTCAAGAAGACTTCTTAGAGACTTGTCAACAGCTTCTCTTACAGGTCCTGGGGCAAAAAGTTGAAAAGATGCTAGTAGAAATCCTATTAATGCTGATTTAAAAGCATTCCAATGTGTCCAAATCATTTGTTCAGTCATTGATGGTCCCATTAGACGAAAGATTTCCAAATAAACCTTAAGAGCTTGACCCGTGAACATAGCAGTCGGTCCCATTGTTCCTGCGAAGGATAATATGGCTTGTTTCCAGCGACCAAGAAGAAGGTCTAAAACAGTCATTGTAAGTGATAAAATCTGGCGGAGAAAATCACTACGTAGAGGATTCATAGGAGCAGAAACAATAACTCGCATAATTTCAATACCAACGTATATACCTGCTATCAGGAGACGAGGGGGTAAAATTATAGGGATAGGACCAACAGGTGTTGGTATTGTTGTACGAATATTACTAGTTGCATTCTGATCTGAATCATTTAAATATTTCAGGAGACCATATTGGACTGCATATTTACGACTTAATTCGTTTGCTTGAGACATTTTATTCAAAACCATTTTTAATACTTGATCAGGACCCTGTATCTCATTTCCACCACCAATACCCTGCCCAGTAGTTCGTTGATTATTAGGGAAAAAATCATGAATATTTGAGTAGTGTTTTAAAATTTTTGTTAATACTGGTTCATATTCATTTATTTCATCTTCCTGAAATAATCCAGTAGAAACTAACCAGCCCTCATCTCTGTTTCTTTCAATCCATGAATTATAAATAAGCATCAGTGCTTCAAGGGATTTATAGAGATTGTTACCACCCTGATCAGCACTGGACTGAATTTTATGAAGTTGCGAAACTATTTTTTTTATTGTAGGAGGATTCGTTGGATTGTCCATTTCTTTCTAACTCTATTTCAATGATTCTTTTTATTGTAGAATAGAAATTGCCAGAGCATCTGGACTCGGAGATGAAGTATCTACCTGAGTTTTGGACATTCTATTATCTCCATACAGTCTCCTAATATTTAAATCAAATTGATACTTTGCGTCTTCTGATGTATCAAAATGTAAAATATAAGGATTCTTATTTGAATCAAAAGGCATTAGTCTTATTATGTGTTCCCGATTAGTATTGATATCAATCTGCATAATTGGATATTTAGAATGATCTACAACTTGTGTTACAATTGAATGCTCACTTGATTTTCTTGTAAAAAAATAATAGTATTTTTGAACTATTTTTAATTGATTTTTAAAGACAGACATCTTTAAATTTTATTGTTCAGTATTTAGTATTTACTATTAAATAATCTCTAGGTTCCTATTTTATGCAGAACAAACCAGACAACCTTCTTCAGGTTCTGCCGTTTTACGTAGTCGTTCATGTTCAGAACGTTCGGCCTCCGCAAGAATTTCAGGATCAACAGTAAATTTCTGGGCCATAACTGGGGCGCGAGTACGAAGATAATAAATACCTGTTTTGAGACCTTTACGCCAGCTGTAGAAATGCATAGATGTTAGTTTGGCGTATGTAGGATCTGCCACAAAGAGATTGAGACTCTGACTCTGACAAATAAAAGCACCACGATCAGCAGCCATATCAATGAGGGTCCGTTGTTTGATTTCCCATGCTGTCTTGTAGAGCTTTTGAATAGCGTCAGGTACCTCTTCAAGTCCCTGAACACTGCCATTTTGAGCAATAATTTTCTGTTTTAGATTTTCTGACCAAACACCATAACGTCTCAGATCTGCCATAAGATGTTTATTAATAATGATGTATTCACCGCTGAGTGTGCGACGGGTGAATATATTGGATAAAACTGGTTCAAAACACTCAGTATTTCCAAGAATTTGACTTGTAGAGGCAGTCGGCATAGGAGCAATAAGTAGAGAATTTCTAAGGCCATGTTTTGCCACCAGGGCACGTAGAGCAGTCCAATCTAAAGTGCCGTCCTTCTCAGTAAGAGGTTCAACACCCCATAAATCAGGTTGGAGTTTACCCTGTGATGCTGGTGAACCGATGTAGGTCTCATATGTACCTTCATTTTCAGCAATTTTTGCCGATGTCTCAACGGCCGCATAGTAAATATGCTCAGCAATGCGCTGATTTAGAGATGTGGCTTTATCCGACTCCCAAGGAATTCGTAGTAGAGCGAACACATCAGCCAATCCTTGAATACCTAAACCAATAGGTCTATGGCGCATATTTGAATTTCGTGTTTCTGGAGTTGGATAGTAGTTAATATCAATTACACGATTTAGATTTGTAATGGCAGTAGAAACTACTGAGCGTAGACGGGCAAAATCAAATGTTTTCTGGATTGTTCCGCGTACAAATGAAGGAAGACTGAGAGAGGCAAGATTACAAACAGCAGACTCAGTTGGACTACTGTATTCAATAATCTCAGTACAGAGATTGGAAGATTTAATTGTTCCGAGATTTTTCTGATTTGACTTGGCATTGGCAGCATCCTTGTATAGAATGTAGGGTGTACCAGTTTCAATCTGACTATCTAGAATCTTAAACCAGAGTTTCTGGGCACTAACTTTACGTCCTCGGCCTTCAGACTCATATTTTTCATAAAGACTGCGGAATTCATCACCATGGCAATCGGAAAGTCCTGGGCACTTATGGGGACACATGAGAGTCCATTCACCATCCTGTTCTACACGTTCCATAAATAGATCAGGGACCCATAGAGCATAAAAGAGATCACGCGCACGTTCTTCTTCTGCTCCCTGAGGTGTTTTCAGTTTCAGAAAATCTTCAATATCTGCATGCCAGGGCTCTAGATAAATAGCGAACGACCCATTGCGTTTTCCCCCTCCTTGATCAACATATCTGGCAGTCATATTAAAGTTTCGTAGCATTGGTACAATGCCATTACTTGTGCCATTTGTACCAGCGATATGACTTCCCTTAGCACGGATATTGTGAATATGTAAACCAATACCCCCTGCATGTTTTGAAATTTGGGCACAATCCTTTAGGGTATCATAAATTCCTGTTATACTATCATCCTTCATGGCTAGCAGAAAACAAGAGGATAGTTGTTGGCGAGTTGTACCAGCGTTGAAATTAGTTGGTGTTGCGTGGATATATGACTTGCCTGAAAGAAGACTGTACGTCTCACCAATATTATTGAAATAAGGTGAATCTTCATTTGTTCCAATCTTATCCATCCACAGAGAAGCAGCCACGCGCATCCAAAGATGCTGTGGGCGCTCTATTATACGACCAGTCGGATCGCGAAGCAAATAATGCTGGAGTTCAAGAGTCTTAAAGCCAAAATAGTCAAGCAGAAAATCGCGCTCGTAATCAATCATTGATTCACAACTTTTGCCAAAGCGACGGACAAATTCTACGTAGGTGGGGGAGAGATTGTGTTGAGGGTGAGCTGCCAGGGCTTCAACCGATGCTAACCAGGATGATGGAGTATTCTTTTGATGATTACTAATGGCGATACGCGCGGCAAGAGTTCCGTAATCTGGATTCGTAGTTGCTAGAGAGATAGCAAGATTAGCCGTTAGTTCATCTAATTCACTAGTTTTTACACCCTGATAGATTCGTGTTACAACGCGCTGTGCAATAAGAACGGGGTCAATTTCTAGACCTTTAGCAGCCTTACGAATTCTTGTAAGCACTTTATCAAATGATACTTCCTCAAGAGTACCATTGCGTTTTGTGACTTGCATACTAATCATCTTGGTATTTCCGGGATTGTTTCTATAACGCTCTTAAGCAAAGTGTGCGCTCAATTTTATTTGGATTAGTAGGGTCTGTGAAAAATGACTAATATAGTATTTATTATATTAATGATTTTTATTATTTGGTTAGGAATAAATAATTTTGGATACATGTCAGAAAATTTTGGCGGTGGTGGTGGCGGGCACGGTGGTGGCGGTGGCGGGCACAGCGGTGGCGGGCACAGCGGTGGTGGCAGAGCACGACGTTGGGGTGGCTGGGGAAGTAGAGGATCAGGAGGGGGCTGGGGACCATGGTACTGGGGTTATTTTCCCCCATGGTACTATGGACCACCTCTTCTAAATGCCCCTTATTATGCTGTTCCTACTAGTCCATATGAATGGCCCTATAATGGTGAATTAACAGAATATGGTTATCCAACGTGGGTTTCATGGTTTAACTGGCCATACCGCCAAAGACCCTGGATTTATTATCGTGAAGGTTTTGATGAAAAATCTAAAGAATCATCAGAGAAAGAACAAAATATGTCAAACAATTTTTCTCCCAGAGAGGATGACAATATTTTTAGACTTGGAGGTCCTGCTCCATACACCTGGAAAGAACAAACAACACCTTATCATCTCCTAAATATCCCCAAACCATGTGAAAAAGAAATTATTTCTAACACAAACAGTCGTAATTGTTACGCCTCAAACTTTCAACGCCTGATTGAAAAAGTTGGAAGCTATGCTCAGCAGACAAATAATTATAAACACAGCCGCCCAGATGTCTGTCACTCACCCTATCAGGAACTAGTCATGTCTTTTTACAGAATGGATAGATTTCCTGGAAGTGGCAGTCCAGAGTCCTAAGAAAGTTTAATTATACACAGCTGTTCTTGAATTGTTTCAGGTTGATTTATTAGACGACGTTTTGGAGTAGCTGGTGTAATTTTTCCATCTGCATACTCTTTTCTTTTTGTATCAACTTCGATCCAAAAATTCCGTATAGCAGGTAATGCTTGTTCCCACCATTCAGAATCAGCTTTTACATGTTGTTGTGTTACACTTCCAAGTGCCCATGGCATGGTTTCAACAATATGTTCACACTCTCTGTCCAATAGAGGTTCCCAAGTAAGATCATTAATTGGACCATATTCATATCTATGAGAAACACGAACATCTTCAGAATTTGAAACATTTTCCTCTTTTTCTACAATAAATATGCGCCCATGAGGCTGACCATTTTTCACTGCTTCAACCCATCCTGATGAAACAGGATCAAACTCCTTTTTATATCCTGAAATAAATACATGTTCTGTGAAAATACATTCCTCAAGTTCAGTTACAGCTAACTGTAATTGAATCTGATGATAATATTTTGGAATGATTCGTCCATCAGGTTTACGACTAATAGGGCATTTAATTTCCACCAAACATCCTACTAATTTCTGATTTGAATTATCATTCTCGGATGTACTAGTAATTATTCCATCAGGAGACGCAGCTAGTCTGGGTTCATTTGGATGACAAATTCTGCCCAATTCTTTAATATTTATTTTATATTTCCATTCAAGTATCATTTTAACTACTGGCTCAAATCTATGACCCCAATCAAATGGTGTTAAATATTCATAAGGTACAGCCTGATTACCTTGAATTTTGGATTCTTTTTGAATAATTTTGGACCAAATAAGTGATTGTCTTGTGGCTTGACTTTCAAATAAATCTCCAATTTCGGAACCTGTCAAAAGATTTTGATGTTCCAAATACCAGGCCTCTGTTCTCTGCGTAGTTTGAGCTGAATTTACTACTTTTTCTATTTTTGTAGCTAATTTTAATGAAGGCAGTGTTTCAGAATTGTTTGTCATATATGATTTCTGGAAATGAGATTCATAGAGTGTTAAAATATTTTGAATTGTTAGCCAGGATTGCCAATCATTTAATTGAAACAAATCCAAATCAGCAATATCTTGGGCTTGTGATAACCAATTATCTATATGATAAGTTGACAGTGGTGGTTTTAACCATATTTCTATAGCCGAAATCCATTCTAAAATTTTAGGATTCTGTTTATAAATTAATTTTTGAACTTCATCTGATATTTGAGGATAGACAGCGTAGTCCATATTTCTAAAATATGTTATTTAAATAATATATTTTATCACAATCACATCAGTAGTTCAATTTTTAGACAAATGAATATTTGACCTCCCTTCGGTGAGCAGAACATTTTCAAAAAATTCATCGGTCTGATGTGTTTAGGGCCTAATTTGGACTCGGTTCATTTGGACTCCCCGTTGCCAAACCTGTTCCATTCTTTTTATTTCTTCTTGTCCCTGCTTGTTGTGTCACATGACCTTTAGAACTAACTCGTGTAGTTTCACTTTTTTTCTTTAGAAATCCACAACGAATTGTTCCATCTAACTGTCTGCGTACGTCAAAACTTTTAATTGAAACAATACGCTGTTTTGTTCCATCATATTCAACAATTTTGGATGTATTTAGCAACTTTTTATCAAGAGCTGATGATAAATAGTTAAAAACGTGGTCTAATTCTTGTGCTGAAAGCGAGACTTCTCCAGTATCATTTTTGGCAAAAGTTTCATTAATCCATAGCCTTATACGATTGAGTCTTAAACCTCTTTCAAGTTTATGCCATGGACGACTATATGCCTCTTTGGCTCCTTCTTCTAAAATTGCTGTAACAGTATTTTGTGTTTTAGGATTATCTGTTTCCATTATTCTATATCTATATCTAAACAGACCTTTAGGATAGTGTTTAATAATTGTTGTACTGTAATTGGATTAATATATATGTAATTTGGGACAGGTGTTTGATACATATATTTTCCATTAGTTGATAATTGTATGACAAAATTAAATGAGCGCCAATAAAGTTGTTCAGGATCATAAGTATTGTTGGGCACCCATGATTCAATACTATTTATGTTAGATGTAGGTTTGATTTGTAGTAATATCAACTTATTTTGTCTATTGGGTTTTGATAAAATTTCTAGACCTGCCTCCCTAATAATTTGAACAATTGTATCATCGTTTAAATCTTCTTGCCATAGTTTTGTACCACCTTCACATAAAAAACGTATTTGACAAAAATACACTTTCTGTCCACCAATATTTTTTTCATCAGAAAAACCAGCAACGAATGGAACTATAATTGGATTATCCATGGCCTAAGTATATATTTTGCAATGGTTTAGACTTCTAGGGCAATATCAGGAATGTCTGCTCAACCTTCTTGGCCCCTTCCTGTTGAACCTGATCAGTGGTTACCTAGATTTATACCTAGATCAAGACGTGAAATACAATCCAGGGACAATATTAATGCTCTACAATTTGAACATTGGCAAACGGATGGCCGATATGGTGTTTATGATAGAAGAAATCTAAATGAGCGTGTAAAGATTGAGGATACTCAGCCAATAAATAGCCGATTTGTTGAAAGACAGTACAGAACTCAACCACGATTGGAAAACGATTCGGGTAAATTAGGCATGAATCCGTATTTTGATAAATATGATGTTGCTTATGATGGCATGAATGCTGTAAGGGAACTTCGTTCTGCCGTTTATGAAAATAAGATTACGGATGGATTAAAAGAAAGTTCAAAATTGCTTCAGAGAAATCTGGATAATAGATGGCTTCCTGAAGGGGAGGCACAACGCACTGCTGGTTTAGGAAGAATAATGTCTGAACTGCGACCTAAAATGGATGATATGAGAATTTTTTATAAGTAGGACACAATTTAGCATCTTCTTTAATTAAGATGTCAGGATTGTTGGAACAAAGTCAATATCAGGATATTTTCCGATTGATTGATGGCAGAGTATTGCACCCGCATCAACAGCTCTTTTATTTAAATATAGGAACAGTAAGAAAATATTTAGAAGATTCCTATTGGAAAGGACTAAAAGAATCACAGGTAGTAGATCTAGTTAAAAAAGATATTGAAGAAAAAAGAAAAACTATTAGTAATCATGGTTGTTTTTTAATAATTGATTTTGAAGGTTGTGGTCTTTTTAATAATACATTGATGGGACTTTGTCCAAAAATTATAAAGCAAATAATCTGCTCATGGACCGATATTGTTTGGGGAAGTTATATAATTAGACCTAATACTTTAACCTCTTTTTTTTTAAATTTAATTATGACTTTAATTCCTAAAGAAAGACATAATAAAGTAACAATTGTAAAAGGAGGATTAATAGAATTAGTATTAATAATGGATAAACTAGGAAGACATGTTGATGAAAAACAGTGGTTGCGAAATAAAATTAGTTGAATTCAAGAACAACTGGACCGTTGTTTTGAATTTGTAGTTTTTGAAGTGCAGATGGAATCTGTTTTGATCTTCTTCTACGAGTTTGACGGGATTGTGATATAGCGCCGTCAGTGAAACCTATTTGTCCCATTGAGGATAATGATAGAGATGACTCGGCATCAGATTGTTGATTTGAAATAGCACTAACAATTGATAATGTTGATGTTTGAGAATCAGTTGAGTTAGCTGTACCATTTGATTTTTTAAGATATGCTCCATTTTCTTTTAGAAATTCATTATATCCAGCACGAATTTCATCTATATGTTCTTCAATATATTTGAGTACATTACATTCTGAAGCCCATCTGAAAAAATTAAGCTTACCAATTGTTGTTAGAAATGGCTCGTGACCAGGAATCTCAAACATAATTCGCTCCCTTCGGCAATTTGGATCAAAATATTTCTTTGAATATGCGCGAAGTTGACTTTTGTAAGAAAGAAAAACAATAAATTTCTGATTATTATGAGTATATTGTGTAAAATTCTTGCGAGCTTCCTTGGTAACAAACCAATCAATTACTCTGAGAGAAATTGGAGCCGAGCCTGTTAGATAAGGCATAAGATGATTTACAGCTGAACTTGTAGAATAGAATTTCTGAAGTTTTGCTACTACTAATTCAGGTTTACACTCAATTCTATTGCGACGAGTCATTGATTGTGATAGATTTATAGGTGGTGATTGTGATAATAGTGAAAATGCTTGGTCAATCTCCATTATATTGATATTTACGGGTTATTTTAAGCTGACTTTTATCGTTTAAACCAACGAATATCTTGAAAGATTACCGATAGCAACCCATAGAGGTGCGCTATGCCCTGGTGCAGAGAGCACCACGCTTACCGATTCACTTTTTTAGGCATAGCTCTGCTAACTGACTTGTGAATAGAAGTGTTCATTTTTATATCTTGTGATTAATAGGTTATGTCGGCTCCACCACCAGGTTACAATCCATCAGCAAGTTTAATTCCTGCTGTGGCAGGAAGTATCCAAGGAATGAGAGGAGGAGGAACAAGGGAATTAAGAATTTCAAAGCAGATTGGTGGTAAACGTGTACAATTTTTTGGTAATTATTTGGAATTACGACCTCGGCCAAGAGAAGAGGGTAAACTGAGTGACATAACATCAGATGAACAGCAAGTGCTTGATACATTGGGTATGGGTGATAGTACTGATGCTGAGAAAGATGAAATATTAAGAGCTGTATTTGAAGGATGTTCTGATGAAGGTGTAATGGCTATGAGCGAAAAATGTGAACCAATGCGTGAATTTTTTATTAATGCTGCTATTGGACTTTTACAGGTTTCTCCTGAAACGAGTGACAAAACTTTTGAGATTGTTAAGGGTGAGGAATGTGATAAATTGAGAATTAGTATGCCTATATCAAAGGTTTCACCTGAAATATTGAAATTGGCACGAAATTTAGGTGCTGCAGGGCGGGCTGCTGCTACTCCTGCTCCTGCTCATGCACC
>Ga0214917_10000973_pt1 | contig 37584 bp, 46 predicted proteins | sample LL_1208_BB_MetaG_FD_177983 | JGI IMG/M metagenome (GOLD analysis project Ga0214917, IMG submission 177983) | Freshwater microbial communities from Lake Lanier, Atlanta, Georgia, United States - LL_1208_BB | ecosystem: Environmental > Aquatic > Freshwater > Lake | place: USA: Georgia | collected... | reverse complement strand
TGGCTTAAATCAATTTCTATGTGAATCAAAGTTTGTAGTGAAACAAGAGATTCGAATGAGTATTCATTCAAATAAACAATAAAAAGAAATAGAAACCAATAGAGAAATGAGCAACAGTTGTAGCCTCTCGTTTCGATCGGTAATACATTTCTTTTGTCACTGGTATATATTTCCCATTGTGCCAATCCATCATGCCCTTTACATAATATTTACCGAATAAGGCTTTTTGTACATCGATTCCTGCCGAAAGCGATTTGGGGAGATCCGGGGCGTAGTAGGCGACGAGATTCTGTGCCATCATTCGAGAGGATGCAAAAACACCGACGACAAATACATGATATTGGAATTCGTCTTTGATGAATACGTTCGCGCGAACGGTGGGGTTCGAATCGTTGGGGATCATTTTGAAATGCGTAAACGTGCCCAGATAGAGCAGGGGTTTTTGGGGCGTCAGCCACCACGCCCCGTCCATGATAGAGAAATCGATTTTCCTCCTGTTTACCGGTAGTTTGAATCGATCCGTGAACAATTCCATGAGGAATGACGCGGGAACGTTCCCGATGTCGGTATCTAATCCTTGCATTTCTTCCACCAGATTACGGATCACAAATTCTTGCAGGAGGGGCGTTTCTCGATGGGGATCGGTGATTTCAAGAGCATGAGCCAACTCCGCCAGGGATGCTTTTTGTACGAGTCGTTGCACGATTTTGGTGTGGAATGGCGGCGGTAAATGCGCAAGATCTTTTTTCAGATATTGCAAGAGTTTTTGGGGGGACATGGATTGGACACGGACGCGTTGACTCGCGAGCGTCGTCAGGGGCGGGATCACCATTTTGATACATTGTGGGAAAAAAAAAATAATGAAGTTGATGAGTGACATTCGAGACCTCACCTGAACGATCGACGCGCATGCTCCTTCCTGTAATACATCCCATACAAGATAAGAATCCTTTCATTCACATTTTTTTTTCTATCTTGTCATAGAATAGGTACGATGACGACAAGATCATACAACGGTCTGCAGGCAGAATGGGACAATATCATGGATTGTCTGGATCAGTGCCGATCGCGGATCCTGGCGCTGGAGGCGCGTCTCGGTCTCCTGATACCCGAGGATCGTGTCTCCCTCTACTCAGAGGAGGACAAGCGTATTTTCCAGACCAATTGGGAACGACTCCAGCAACTCCTCCAGGATGAATCATTCCTGGATCAGGCCGCCACGCTCATCGGGAATATTATGCCGGACACCTACAATACCCTCCACGAATATGCCCGGAACCAGTACCCGGGATTTGTGATCCAGATCTATGATTCGTGCAACGGCATCATTTTCCTCAGCGAGACGAGGTACAACGAGGATATTTTTACATGGAATATCGGCGCGCGATCCGAGATCATCCTCTCGCTCATGGCAAACTCGATCTCCCTCACTCATCCTTTCTTCCAGGACATGATCAATCAGGGCTATGGCTACGCGAAACGCACGCGTTTCCTGGACGCCCGCCAGACGGACCTGACCGAATACCATTTTGTGTGCCGACAACTCCTCGTCGGCGGGCGCATCGTCTTTATCGCGCTGCGCGAACAGGCCTGATTAATGATTTTGGCTCCGATCCTGTGTGTCTTTTTTTTTTTATCGCATGCATAAAAAAGAATATCATGCTTAATCTGCTATAAAAAAACGAGATATGGCATACCCGGTAAATTCTTTCCGTAGCGTTTGATTAATCCATTATTGTTACTGGAAAATCTTGACGGCGTTGATGACCCAATCGCCGTTTTGATAGGTGAAATTCACATCGTTGACAGCATCGTTACAAATTTGTGAGCCTGTTTTCGAGGGATCGAATTCATCTCTGTACGCGGATCCTGCCCAAAGGCCGCACAGCGTCGTATTGATGAGCACCGCCAGATTCCGGAAATGACCCGGACAGGCATCCAGGTAAATGGTATTGGCGGGATCGGATGTTTTCCAGGTGGATGTCTGGATCGATCCGCTCTGGATCTGGTCGGACGGGTACAGCGGATCGTTGCGAGGCCAGAACCAGATCGACACCGCGCCGCCCACAGAGACTTCGCAGGCGAATACCCCTCCTCCTTTCTCGTTCAGGGATCTGCCGAAACTCCCTTTCGCCATCTTGTAGGGGCATCCTTGGTAAGGACAGAGCGATTTCCCATCGCAGCCACAGCTGTACCTGATTGTTCCACCCGAATTACCGCAATCTAATGGTATCAATGGCTCATTCTTGCCATCGTGTGCATTCTTCTGGAAACAGCCCGTCCCGTCCGCGATGATATTGGTGTGGAGCGCGCACTGGTTCTGGTCGTTCTCGGACAGATTCCCATTCGCTCCCTCGATAATGTCCACCTCGCCGTAGCACGCCCACGCCGTATCTTTCAACTGTGTGGTATCTCCCCGGAGCCAGAAACTCGGCCATGTCGTCGCATCCGCCGGCACTTTTTCCACATCCATCAGAAAAACCCCCGAATCGTACAATTCATTGGCGTGGATCCTTACTGTCCGTCTTTTCCCATCCGTGACATCCCGGGACACGCTGATGATCAGCTGGTTCTTGTCATTGACATTCACCAGATCCGTGTGTTGCCCGTATATCACCGACCCTAAGGTGGGATCGCCGCCAATAAATCCATCCACGTCCGATCCTGGCGAGAACGACCATTCCGCATCCGGCGAGGAGGGATTCATCTTGCGGATTGTATCGCCCGTCCAGTTTTTGAAAATCGTATAATTGTCCGATGTGTCGGTCCGATGATGGACAATCACAGATGCTGGTGGTGCTGGTGGTGCTGGTGGTGCTGGTGGTGCTGCGATGGCCATATTACAGACCGGTTTGACGATCTGTATCCTGGCAAAAAAGACGGTAAGAACGATTGCTATGATAAATATCACGAACCCTACCGCTCCTAGGAAACGTGTATTGTCGTCAAAATCACCTAATAATTCATATCGATATCTTGACAATAACGATTCGATCCGCTCAAATAATAATAAATATACAATCATGAGGAATATCGAGCCCCAGGCGATACTCATGGAAATCAAGAGCGCTCGGTACCGGAGAGATTTCATGGGCGAGGAGGATATGAGGATCCGATCCGGGAATATCGATGCAAAATTCTCCGCTCGTAATGTCAGTTCGCCGCATTTGGCGATAATATACTTGATCGCATAGTCTGTCGCTTCCGGTCCATTGTACGAAGACGGTGATTGGCAACTCACCGCGTCCACCGCGATTAATTGGTCACGGTATTTTTCTCCTAACCTGCCATAAATCTTTTCCAGACTCTTGCCTACCGCCACATCGAACTCGCACAAACTCAACCAGAGATCAACTATATCTGGATGTTTCGGGAGGGATGGCAGTTTCAGAGGACAGCAATGTTCGACATACGGCAGTGTGTTCAGAGCCTTCATCATCGATTTGGCGTAGGCCCGCAATTTCGAGTATTTTGCACACGCATCGTTGAATGATGATGACATTTTGTTTTATCATGTCGTGGATAAATTTTTTTTCATGACGAAAATTCATCGTGATCCCACACGCCCTTCAGGACGAGACGGCCCTGCGGATCAAATTGTTTCCCGTGGCCGTGCATCTGATCGTCTTTCCACTGTCCCTTGTAACGACTGCCGTCCGCCCATGTGTACACGCCGTGCCCGTCGAACCGATCGTTCCGGAACTGTCCCTTGTAGACATCCCCGTTCCTGTGCGTATAGACTCCCTGTCCCGACATCATCCCGTGCTCGAACCGCCCGCGGTACTCGGATCCATCGGAGAACCGGTACCGTCCTTCGCCGTGGAATTCGCCGTCCTCATCCATGGTTCCATCGTATTCGTACGACATTATCTTTTTTTTTTATCTCTGGATGACAATTCTACAAATCATTTCGCCGTGATGAAATTATTTTTAAGACCATTCCCTATAAATCACCGATACACAAGAGATGGTGTCCCTTTATCACCGACTCAAGCAACAACAAAAATTCAAGGTGGTCGAGAAACTATTTCAGATCGCGCCGACCGCAACATCTCTGACCATACACGATGTACCCCAAATCCTGTCGGGGCAAAAAAAACCTCGTCTTTTTGTCAGGGATCTGAAACAGATTCATCGTTATATGAAATCATTGGATAAACATAAAAAACAGACGATCGGTTCGATCCTACAGGGCAGAACTCCCGAGACTCTCGATTATCTGACCACCATATCCAAGTACCTGTCATTGCCTCAAACAGGCTCCATGCAGGTGCTGAGCACGTTATCCCATCGTGCCTTGGACGCCATGCTATCGCGCGTACAGACATTGAATCTCGCAGAACAGAAAAAAATCCCCAATTTTTCCGAGTTTTGTGAGCGATTGAAGACGATGCGTTCCTTGAAAACATTATCATTGGTCAATCAGAATATAAATTTCGGACAATGTCAGCGATTGGCCGAAGCCCTCCCGCATCTCAAGAACCTAGAGGAATTGATCCTGACATCCGCCCATGATGGTGAGGATGCGACGCGCGGATCTTGGATCACGATGCTTGTCCGATCGCTCCCGCACCTCAAGAAACTGCGGGTATTAGATATAAGTACAAATTGTATCGATGATGATGATGCCAAGGCGATCGCATCGGTCCTCCCTCACCTCACGAACCTGCGAGTATTGGATGTAGCGGAGAATTGGTTCATGGTGGACGGCATCCGAGCGATCGCCGAGATCCTCCCGCGCCTTACCCACCTGCAAGAATTGAAAATCACCGGTAATCAGATCGGATCGGAAGGATGCAAGGCTCTCGCATCCGCCCTCCCGCACCTGAAATATCTGGAAGTTTTGGAGTTAAGTTCGAATGATGCGTTGCCACAATGTGACATTGGCGATGACGGTGCCAAAGCACTCGCCTCGGCCCTCCCTCACCTCAAAAATCTCAAAATATTGGATGTATCGTATAATGAGATTGGCGATGACGGTGCCAAAGCACTCGCCTCGGCCCTCCCTCACCTCAAACACCTCCAAACATTGGATGTATCGTCCAATGAGATTGGAGTGGCCGGTGCGACAGCACTCGCCTCGGCCCTCCCTCACCTCAAATACCTCCAAACACTGTATTTATGTTCGAATGAGATTGGAGTGGCTGGTGCGACAGCACTCGCCTCGGCCCTCCCTCATCTCAAAAATCTCAAAATATTTTATGTAGGCTATAATGAGATTGGTCCGTCAGGATGTGAGGTGCTCGCTGCGACCTTCCCTCACCTCAAACACCTCCAAATATTGGATTTAACGCATAATAAGATCGGTGTGTCAGGATGTGAGGTGCTCGCTGCGGCTCTCCCTCACCTAAAAAACCTCCAAACACTGTATTTATGTTCGAATGAGATCGGTGTGTCAGGATGTGAGGCGCTCGCTGCGGCTCTCCCTCACCTAAAAAACCTCCAAGAACTGCATCTATCGTCGAATAAGATCGGTGTGTCAGGATGTGAGGCGCTCGCTTCGGCTCTCCCTCACCTAAAAAACCTCCAAGAACTGTCTTTAATACATAATAAGATCGGTGATGAGGGATTCCGATTCATTGTGCTGGCACTCGTACCGAGAACGGCCGTCCACTCAAAATTACATGTATTCATTAATGGCATATCAAAAGAGAAACGGGCCTTTGCCGAATGGCTCTTACAAGGTCATAATATCGTTTTCTAAAAATGAATTTCATCCCTGATTTCATCGTGTCTTAAGATCAATGCTGGCTGTGATTCGGAATATCCTGGGGAATCTTGGGAAAGAATCGCCCCGTCCTCTCGGGCGATGGCACAATGTCGGGGATCGTTTCCGACGCGATCGGATGGACCGGAAAGAATGTCAGAAGCACTTGCGCGCCATTTATAAAAAATACAACATCGATCCCTACTCGCTCTCCCAAACAATGATTGAAAAAGGACAATGATCCAAATCTTTATATCTGTTTGTGGAGCGAAACCTCGTATTTTTTTTTTTCAAAAGAGACAACAAAGAAATCATGGATCTTTTGAAAAAACAGTATGCGATATCCTATGTGGTCGAATCGGTGGAGGACGAGGATACGGTGATCCTTGCCGAGGCGATCGGTCGTGCCCGAGCCCAAAATACACCGATCATGGTCGTCCTGAACGATCATACCTCCTCGCAGGAGGAGATTGTGGAGGTTGTCGGGGAGATGGAACGTCTCCGTCTTCCCATCGTGATAGTCTCGTCGTCCGTCGGTCTGAAAAGCCGTTACGACCGCCATGGATCGTTCCCGTCGGCACTCGATGCGCCGGTATGGTGGTTTGGCGAGGAGGTACAATTCGTGCAGACGGAAAACGATGCGCCGCCGGATCTGTCATTGTACCGCCAATGGTGGACGGCGAGCCGTCGTCCGGTCATGATTATGGGGGTCGGATCGGACGTGCCGGAACTCTCCATCCCGTTTGTGGTGATCCCGGAATCCATCGGCCGGATCTCCACGCACCACCCGTATTTTATGGGGCGTTTCGGATCGGACGGGGATCGTTGCGGGAATTTTGTGGTGCAGAACGCCGATCTGATCCTGGTGGTGGGGCACCTGCCGTTCGAGATCACCCCGTCTCAACGGTTCGCAAGGGAGGCGTATGTGATTCAGATCGGCGCATCCTCATCTATCCCTCACCATATGCAATTACCATCCCTGCCATCAATCCCCAAGACGATCAGTCCAGAATGGATCCGGCAATGCAGGGCGTGGAAAGACCAATGGCTGAATGAACTCCCATCGATCCTTCCCGAGGAGGAGACGATCCATCCCTACCTATTTTTTCCTCTATTGTACGATCAGCACGGCGCGGGATGGACAATCATCGCGCGCTCCTGGGATGCACCTCTTTTTTATCCGATCTACCAGCAGATTACCCTCCGCGATCGAGATGATCGATTTTTTGCGATAGGTCTGAAGAACGCGCTGCCATTCTGTCGTGGCGTGTACGCAGAGGGACAACGTCCCATGATTCTTTTCCTGGGTGAAAAGGATCTGTTCCGCATTCAGGATCTGTACACCATCGTCCAGGACAATGTACCCCTCATCCTCATGATGTTCTCGGAGGGGGGCAAGAACTGGTCGATGGGCGAGGACGGATTCCTGCAGCGCACAGTGGACGGCGAGTACAGTCTTGAGGATCTCGAGGCCATGGTCGGCATCCCCTCGCAACGGATCGGATCGTACGATGATATCCTTGAGATCTCCCTCACGACATCCTCGCCCCTCCTGCTCGACGTGGATGCCCTCCTTTCATTCGATCCACATCCTGTTGGATCGATCGATCGTCCCTTAGAGGATATGCTCCCGCTGCTGAACGAGGGCCATTTCCGGGCCAATATGCTCATCGAACCGATCACAAGAATTTGATGTACGAGGGACTGGTGAACGGCGTGCACACCGCCTCCTCGGCGTTGCTGAACGTATCGACCCATTGGACATTGTCGGGGCGGTGCCAACGATCGCCGGTATCGGGATCGACGTCCAGCCACTCCGCGTAATTGGGCGGGATCCCGCCGACCGTGCCTTTGCCGCAGCAGCCGCACGTCCTCTCCCGATCGTAATCATGGCGCGATACTTGTTCGCGCAGACACTTGTCGCGCGACGGCGAAACCTCAAAGAAAAACGATTCCTTCTTCTTTTTCAGGAAAAGCTGAAGAACGAATAGGATGAAAAATCCCAAAATGACAATGGACGGCGCGTGCGCCCAGAGTTTTTTCTTTTGCCATCGGAACACGATGAGCACGAGGAGATATATCGCGATAATACTCAGACCTGAGAGTGCAAACCAGTCGGTTCCCATATTTTTTATTCAACAACTCTTTTTTTTTTATTATATAAAAAAAAATGAATAAGGGCACCAACAAAGAATGGAACACACAGTACGGATACCAGCAGGCGCGGCCTGCCTCTGTATTATCGTACACTCTCCCAAGGACCACCACCACCACCACCACCAAGACGTCCACCGATATTGGTGTCGGTGGCGGTGATCCCGTCAAGAAACGGTGCGGTATCGTGCGCAATCGCATGTAATCAATGGACGCAATGCGATGTTGTATATGTCACCTCGGGCGTCTTGTATGATGAATTGTACTCCCATAGTTGCAAGAGTTCGAGCACCTCTTGTTTATGTTGCGATTCGAATGTCGAGGGATTATTCGAGAGGACAAAGAATGTCTGATTATCGATGCCCATGAGCATCATGTAATTGGGGGTGACGTGTCGTGGCCACAACTGATTATAAGCAGGGACGGTCGAGACCCATAATGCGGGGGTGATGTCGAAATGGATAGGGAGAATTTCCACATTGCCGGTCTCGCGATGGAGGTGCGACTTGATGATGACATTGATCGAGGAGACGTCCGGGTGCGAGATCTGCCATGAGATACATTTCTGATCAATCTGTACCGTCGAGAGAACGAATCGACTCGCGAGCACCTGGTACCATGTCTCGACCACGGTCATCGATCGCAGATGTTGTGGAGATGCCGAGAGAAAAGGCATCATTGCCGCTATACAGAATAATGATAATGACCACTTCATTCTTTTCTTATCATGGGATTTTTTTTTTTATACCTTTGCACACATAAATTTTTGAAACCATTTCGTTAATATTTCGGGGGCAATGTTTCTCCATTATAGATGTCGACATAATGAGATTGAGGCACGGGAGAATGGATGCATGCTTTCATGGCCGCCGTGTTTTTACCAAAATAATTAATCATGATGAAACTTGTGCAGATACCCAGGGATGCGAAACAGACAAAAATACTCAGATATTTCTCGATCGAGATGGGAAGGATGGAACGGACAGGGATGATGCCGATTTTCTCTACGATATCGCCAGTCTGCGCATTCAAGAGAGTGGTAAGCGTATTGATGGCCGATGAAATTTGTCTGGCAGGAGTGGAACTACTACTGCTGGTCGTACCACCACCCACATGGCGTATATCATCATTGCTCGTTCCCCGAATCTCTTGCAGATAGTTCTCAGTCCAGATAATCAGGAAATTGTACGCAAACATAATTACTATGACGATGTAGATGACGATGCTGAAGCTCATGGTCTTCTGACATTCTTTTTGGATAAGGGTGCTATCGATAGCGATAGGATCCATGTACTCATAGAATCGGAATTCATTCAAGGATAAGAATAGAAATAGGATGCTCATGCTATTCAACAAGACAATCTTGATCCGTGGCGCGGAGATAGGATTGCCATACGATAGATTGGTATTGGCCGGGTTGGCCTGATGTTTCGGGAGACGACTGGTTATACCGGATGTCAGGATGAGAAAAAAAAATACCCATCCTAATCCCAGGATACTTATTTTGCTATAGAATCGCCAATCGAGATTTCGTATCTGCGCTGCTGTCATTTTCTATTTTCTTTTATATAAGAGAAATGATTAAAAAAAAAAATTACCTCCTCCTGATGGTTTTATTATTCATTGTCATCATCATCACCATCATCATGGTATTCTCTTGTCGCAAGACAGAGAACATGAGCCTCCTACCGAGGATGCCCGATCTATCCTCGGCGATGGACAGGTTCTGGTCGCAGTGTCCACAGACAGATATCCATCGATGGTCCATCCAAGATGAGTCCTACTACAATCCATCCATATCGTTTTTTCGCGTAGAGGTATCGAAAGCCACCTCTGTAATTGTTTTATCATTTGCCATTCTCCCTACAAAACGACTGCTGATCCTCCAGGATCATAATGATCTCCTCGACCGATCATGGGACCGGGTACGATTTGTTACTTATTGATCCCGACAGATATTGCGAGAGCATCGCCCGTCGTACCGTGTACTTCTCCGTAAGAAACGGAGAATTCTGTTGTGCGATGAAATACACGTCGATGGGTACCTCATAACTCTTGAGATGTTCTCTACCGATCCGGAGGATGGTGGCGAGATCGCAGGCGATCCGGAGAGGATCCGAACAGAATCCGACGAGGAGGAGACGAGAGGCTTGTCGCGGGTGAGGGACGATGGCCCATTGAGAGACACCGGGCGGACGATAGAGCGACATGTACAATTGTTCGATTGGCCCTGGATGGATGTACAGACCATTCGATAGTTTGAAATGATCGTGGATCCTACCCGAGATGTAGAGGTACCCATCCTCGTCGATCCTTCCCCGATCTCCCGTCCGCAGGAATCGCTGTTCCACATAGCGATCCTCGGGGAGCGACCCGACGATATTCGGACCGCCGACGACAACCTCACCATCCTCTGTGATCCGGGCATCGATCCCGGGGAGGATCCTGCCCACAGAATCTTTCTTGGATGCGTCGGTGCTCGTGGTGTGCAGGGCGATCATCGGACTCGCTTCCGTGAGACCGTATCCCTGGTAGATGGGCACGCCCAATTTGAGCTCGCAATCCCGCAAGAACAATGGATTGCACGCCGCACCCCCGATCGAGATGGCGCGGAGAGACTTTCCAAAGACCGCGCGTCTCACCATTGGCGCGGTCGTCCCCCAGAACATACGATGATGCGACGGTATCTTGGATACGGGCGACAAAGACGTCATGACACGATCGAGCATGTACGGTACGGTAAAGAGCAGGGTCGGGTGGAATCGGGTCATGTCCTGCCGGGGATCGGAGACGGGCAGGTAGATACGCGCGCCCCGGGTGATGAGGAATAAAAGTTCACAGATCAGACCATAACAATGACTCCATGGCAGGATGCTGTACGAACTATCGTTTTCGTTGATCATATCGTGGGGTACGACGCTCGAGATCTGTCGCAGATTTGCAATCAGATTCTCGGGCGTGAACCGCACGCGGGTGCCATTCCCCATGCTCCCCGATGTGAACAGCGATAGACAATATCGTGCGCCCTCCTCGTTTTTTTGTACTCGTTTGCGCAGATCGGGACGTTTCGGAGAGATGGAGATCATCTCGGTCTTCCGATGCCATCCGGCGAGCGCATCGATCAACCACTCCTCGGAATTGGGTTGTGACAGGATGGCGGATGGATGTTTCATCGGATCGCGGGATCGTTTCATCGCTCGATCCCAGACCTCTCCGTACAGGATTTTTTGTCGACCGTCGAACAAGACTCTGCGCGCATGGCGCTCAAAGAAGGGTTGGATGAACGGAATCATTTTATCCTTCGGGGGGGAATAAAATGATTTCAATTTACCGTCATGGCAACAGATCCGTACCGAGTCTTGTCTTTTTTTTTTGTGCGAGTGTGGATCCTGATTCGTGTTTTGGAAATGGTATAGGGCAAGTTGGTCAAGAAAAATCGTGTAAATACACCGAAACAGATACAGATGGCAAATAAACGGATCACGATCCATTGGATCGATTCATGATGTGTGGGTTTCCATGTAAAACACATCCGGTAGGAAATGTAGCCGAGTATGTACCCTAGCAACAATGCCATAAGGATATCGGATATATAATTATATCCGTGAACGAGCCGATCGATACAGCATATAAGGATCGATAACGATAGGATGACAATCGTGCCGAACATCAGGTATGGGTTGGTCCAGTCGAGAAAGAATAATTTGTATTTTGTCTTGATTTGATCTGCATCCAGTATGTAAAATAGGACGCACGTGCCGATTGTTGTGAGGAGGAATACCTGTTTACAAGGCATGCTGTTCCGCACATTCCATTCCTGGCAATAGATCGGATCCATCAATCTCCCCAGAGTATGATAACGACAGCCAGGACGCATACGTAATATGTTGTTGTGCATGTAGAGGATACAGGTGATCCCGAATAAAAAAGGCAATAAGATGACCACAATCTCCGCCCATCGTCCATAAATCAACATGATAAAAATAGCAATGATGACGAGCAAATGGACAAATATATTATAGAAAAATACACTGAATAGTCTCAATAAATAAGATACAGTCGTATGATTGTACGCCCATTTCGTCATGAATCGACTTATTCTAAAATCAAATTCCATTTTATCATATATTTTTTTTTATTTGAGTCTATTATGAAAAAAAAACTTGGCTTGTGGTAAAACCATGAAACTATGGAAAGATGGGACACGGATGTGGCGCGAGTATGGATGGTACCTGTTACTGGGCATCCTGCTCGTGACATTTGTGGTCTTGTTCATCCTCAATACCTATTCTTCATCCGATCCGACATCGTCCATCTCGTGGCAAGATATCTATGAATATTTCATTTCCATGTGCTTCCGCCCGGCCGTGGTCCGACCATCACCCCAGAAATCATCCTCTATCCGGGGCGGATCCAGCAAAGGGGAGATTGGTTGTAAACAATTCATCGAATTTTATTTCCAGAAACCGTTTGTCAAGGTCCGGCCTGATTTCCTAAAAAATCCAGTGACGCAAGAAAATCTCGAACTCGATCTCTACAATGAGGAACTCCGTCTGGCGGTAGAATACAATGGCAGCCAGCACTACCAGTACAATTCGTTCATGCACAAACAATCCCGCGATCGATTCCAGAACCAGCAGTACCGCGATCTCATCAAGAGCGATCTGTGCAAAAAAGCCGGTATCACGCTCATTATTGTTCCTTATACAATCGAACAGGACGACATTCCAGCATTCCTGTTTGAGGAATTCCAGCGGATCGGCCTGACGCCCCACCCGTACGCGATGCAGAATCAATGACAGGGTACAAACTCCCATTCGATATGCCACCGTCCATCCCCGTTCATGCCTAGATCGATATCGCCGTGCTGGCACTCCGGGCACAGGTTATCGATCGTGGCAAAGATCGGGGCTCGGATCGGCGTTGTCCCGATGCCCCGATTCGTCGGCTGGATGAGGACACATTTCCCACAAACCTCGCCGCCCTCCCACTGTGCCGCATTGATGGCTACCGTCTTCTCCACGCCATTAAACCCTCTCGAGAGCATGCACGCTCCTTGTGCACCGTGCCCGCCCTCCCCGTAGAATGTCCCATCCCCGTTGAACGCGCCGACCATCCCCACGATCGCTGTCATTGTCATCATGGTATGCATCATCCTTTTTTTGTCGTCCTGCACAGATCCCAAAATCATTTTTATCGGACGAATATTTTTTTCTCACATTCGAATAAATGTCGTCAAAACGGATGTCGTCAAAACGGACATCGTCAAAACGGACATTGTCAAAACGGACATTGTCAAAACGGACGTTGTCAAAAACATCCTCCGACCGCAGTACAGAGACGACAGATGCCATCCTGAGTGTGATCGGGATCGGTTTTATGATCCTGTCCGTATACTTATTTTTCAAACGCAATCCCAAGGGTTGCCGACCGCAAACCCGATATTTCCGGGTCGGTGAATTCCTGGTGGCGCTCTTTTTCCCCGTATTCTACATCTTGTATTTTATCGTGTCCGATCCTTCTCCGATCATCAAAGAAGGATACGCGGACGAGGATCATAGGACGAGTGAGATCCTCATCTCTTTTGTGTTTTCGATAATCTCGATATGGTCGATTGTTCTGTGGGCATACCGGACATCGTATACGACGGGATGGAAATGGGGTCACACCAATTTCCTGGGTTTCTTGGGCGCCGTTATTTTCCCCATCATCTACATCCCCTACACGTACGCCGATCCGATTGTAGGATACACGAAGGCTTCGAATCGATCATCGTCTCGTGAGACTCAATCATCGTCATAGAAAAGATTTAATGAAATTTTATTAAATCTTTTTTTCTCATTGATGATCAGAGAATTATGGAATGTATCCTATCTCATCCATTGTATTCGACTCTGACGAACCTATCGAATATCCGGCTCTTTATGGAGAACCATATATTCTCTGTCTGGACATTCATGATCCTATTGCACAATCTGATCGATCGTTTATCTCCTGCAGAGGAGGTGTGGATCCCACCCTTGCATCATAGAAAATGTCTGAAAACGTTGCGCGAAATATGGATCGAGGAAGAATTGGACGATGCATGGGATGGTGTACCCCAGAGTCATACATCCCTCTACCTCCAGGCCATGAAAGAGGTTAATGCATCCACTTCGGCCATCGATGCCGTAATATCGTTTGTGCGCCAGAATCCATCACAATCTCCCGTAGATCTCATCCGGGAATTACCATTACTAGATTCCACAAAGGATTTTGTGCTGGAACATTTTGCCCTGCTGGATAAGGGAGCGTACTCGTTCGAGGAGATTTTTCTCTATTTTATGTACGGGAGGGAATTATTGATCCCTTCCATGTTCTCTTCTATCCGCCAGGTCCTGATCGAACAGAATCTTGCATGTCCGATATTTCTCTATTACATCGAAAGGCACATCGATCTAGATCTGCACCATGGGTACGCACTGCGACGACAGTCCTTGTACATCGAGGATCAGGGCATCATCGAAAGAATGAAAGAAAAAGCCTATCAGGATCGTATCCATCTGTGGGATGGAATCTATCAGATCATCCATAATGATCCGAAATTTCTTTCCAATGATTCTGGTTTATGTTATCCGACCCGTTGTTCTCCTAAGTGGTGATCCTGACCCTATTGACCAGATCGCTGAAACGGACACCGGAGATCGTGATCGTGGGTGCGGCGGTGGCGGATGGGATCGTCGGAGTGGCGATGTGCACACGGGGCTGGACCCGGATCTTGATGTCGTGGAATCCTTTCAGGAAAATGGCAAAGACCGTATCCGCATTATCGATGGTCATCTTCAGCGGAGTGATCCACCCCGCCGTCATCAGCAAATACTCCGATCGGCTCAATTGGATCGTGGCGATCTCCATCTCCTCATCCTCCGGGGGCGGATGGAGCAGGAATGCCGGCTTCTGGCGCTCGTTCGTGGGAGCCGTCCGCCCGTTCCCGCGGCCTCCGATCAGGCTCAGACCGAGGATCCCCATGAAGTCCTTGCCGCTCTTCGCGTACTCCCTCATGGCACGGCAGACCATGCCGGGACCGTACCGGCTCGTCCTATCGGGAGGGATGATCCTACCGGTGACCGTGAACTGGAATTCGGTGCCATTCTCCGGCATTTGGATCATGAACGGCGTGTAATTGTTGTACTCGGCGACGCTGAGGAGGAACGTATCGCCCTGGTCCGGCGCGATCGAGATGATCCCCTTGATCATCCGGATCCCGTACGGCATCTCCGTGATCGTCCTGCCAATGATCGATCCGTCGGTAAACACCGTATCCACCGTATCGCTCCAGGCCGTCCTGGCACGGATCGCCTCCAGGATGGCCTCGACCCTGGCCAGAACCTCGGGGAAGATCTGTCCGAGGAGGAGACGGAGGATCTCCAGATCGGTGTAGCCGGCGAGTCCCATGAGATGCTGGAACGCCCGCGTCAGCGCCTCGGCGTCCGGCACGTCCTTCTCGAGGAGGAAATCCGTGTACAACCAGACCATCGGTGTGAGCATGCCGTCGCGCAATTGCGGATGGTGCCTGTAGGCTCGCTGGATGGAAGTCTCGAACCAGCGGAAGATCCTCTGGCGGGGTACCTTCACCCCCAGGATGGCCTGCATGAGGCGGAGGACGAGGATATCCTCGACGCTATCGTTCGTCCGGAGCGTCGTGCGGATCACATCGAACCATTTGTCCTGATCCTTCCGCGCCAGCAGGCCCGTGGTGAAACGGACAAGATCGTGGAACCATGCCGAGACCCGCGCGCGCTCCTCGTCCGTCTTGACGATTGTCGTCATGAAGAGCGACTTGAGCCACCGCCCGAGGCCGATGCCCACGATACCATCGTGGAACCGCTGGCTTTTCTCGATCGGCAAGAAATTGTTCAGGAAACTATTCGCCTTGCCATCGAGATCATCATCCCTCCACTCGAGGAGGATGATGGAATAGCCGCGCTGGTAGTAGTGGACCACCGAATCGGTGTAGCCGGTCTTGGCGAACACGCGCTCATGGATCTCCCGCATCTCCCCGGCCACATCCTTGTACAGGAGGCATCGGACGAAATTCGGCGTGTACAGCTGGTGCCACTTCTCCCACGTAATGATTGTTGAATTCCGCTTGGCTCCGACGTGGAGCGTCTTGTTGCTTGCCGGTGTAAAATTCGATTGCATCATCTGCGAGGATAAACGATCTGATGGTGAGTCTTATGTGTTTCTTATCAGGTCGTTGTACGATATCGGAATTCAATTTTATCATCGATGGTAGTTGCGCGTCATCTTTGTCCACCAGTAGAGATTGAGCGATGTGAATAGGGCAAACAGGAAGGGTTGCAAAAGACTGCGGATGTACCGCACTCGCCAGGCCTGGATAACGATGGATCCAAGGACGAGGATACGACTGACAAAGAACAAGATCGGGAAAAGTTTTTTTTTCTGGTACCGGATCGTGGCATTGGTGGGGAATACTTGCGAGGCGGCGAGCAGGACCGAGGACGTCTCGGCGACGAGCGTCGACGCGAACTGCACCGATTGTTTTTCGCGGAGACACCATAGCGCGTACGCGCCGATCAGCAAATGATGGATCCATCCGGCCAGGAGCGGGAAGGTCGTGCGATAGTAGCGGATCGCATAAATCATATCGAGGGTGATATAGGCCAGGAAGAGTTTCGTCGATTCACGGGCGTACAAAGGATTCTGATCTATGCAGAGATGCTGATACGGATCGATCCACATGCGCAGCATCGTGTAGATGCCCACGGGAGTGAGAAGGATCGTTGTGATCAGCGTCGGGAGACTCTGATGGCGCCGCGGATCGTCGGCGCACGCCCACCATGATCCCAGGCATTGCACGAGCAGGGAGAGATTGGCCACATACGCCAGGATATCATAGTACATGTTTTGTTGCGGCGTCCAGAAAAAAAGATAGACATTGGCGAGGAGCGCCGCCGGCACGACATCGTCGGACGGTCGATTCATGGGATGATAGAGTCTTGTGGATCGGAATAAAACTATTGAAAATCATTTTTTTTTCGTCACAATCCATGCGACCGATGATATCCGAGAATCGCATAATCAATCAGTCGTTTCTATAGTTTATTTGCCAAATATTGTAATGTACCATTTTTGATTTGAGATTTATCATGTTAAATTATAATTACCCTGAACCTTGACTTTGATGTTGTTGTTCAAAAATTTGTAAAACATTTTGACAAAATCTCATTACGTTTTTATACGAGTCTCCAAAAATAGTATGTAGTAAATTATCATGATTCCCTGAGATCTTTATTCGCTCTCCTTGAATTTCAATGGAAAATGAAGAGAGGGTTTTTTGACGTGGAATTGTTTTAACGGATTGATATAGGATTTTCATAAAACGTTGTTAGGATGTCTTTGTGATCTTCTAAAAAACAAATCATTCCTTTATCATAGAATAAAATAAATTTGTGATAAATATAATGATAGAGTCTACGGTAGTTATCATAATTTTTCTCCTTAACATGACGAATAGCGTTTGTGCGATGTGTATACACTACTGAGTATAAGCATAAAGTCTCCAGCGACATGTGATGAAAATAATCGGTGATGGATTTTATTTCTTATCGAAATAAAATGGGTATTCAGCGTCGGATCCGTGTCGCGACGGATTGTAGCGGGATCGAGGCGCCCATCCAGGCATTACAGCAGATGGGTGTCTTGTTTTCGCACGAATGGTCGTCCGAGATCGATCCTGTCGTGCGAGAGAGCATCCAGTGCAATTACCGGCCGAGACGGTTGTACGATGACATGATACGGCGGAATCACAATCGACTCCCCAAGAACATCGACCTTTATGTCTGCGGATTCCCGTGCCAGGCATTCTCGATGCTCGGGAAGCGCGCGGGATTCCGCGACACGCGGGGGAATCTGTTTTTTGAGTGCGTGCGGACGATCCGCGCGTGCCGCCCCAAGATTTTTGTCCTGGAGAATGTGAAGGGACTCGTCACGCACAACGAGGGTCGTACCTTTGAAATCATGCTCGACCGGTTCAATGAACTCCCCGGTTATCGGATCGCGTACAAGATCCTGAACACCATGGACTACAATCTGCCGCAGCACCGCGAACGATTGTACATTGTCGGCGTCCGCACCGACAAGAACAAATCGACATTCGTGTTCCCGCCGGCCGTCCCGCTTCGCGTGCGCGCCACGGATCTGCTCGAGACGGGCATCACCCAGAAAACGCATCCCGACCTCTACCGTCTTACAGAACACAAACAGTCCATCCTGGACGAACTCGTCCGGTCGGGAAAAATCGATTCGCTGAAAAAGGACTGGTTCGTGAACCTGAATGTGTCCTCGCACACATGGTCGGGCGCGCGGAAGGACGTGTGCCCATGCCTGCTGGCCGGCCTTGGTGGCAATTGTACCTACTATCTCACGAGCCGGCGGCGCGTCCTCACACCGCGCGAGTACCTGCGTCTGCAGGGATTCTCGGACGATTTCCGGATATGCGTACCGCCCCGTATGATCTACAAGCAGGCGGGGAATAGCATGTCGGTGAACGTGCTCGAGGCGATTTTCAGGAATTGTCTTCCGATCCTGACCGGCGATTCATCGCAAAACTGAATTCCATCAGAATCGATTGCCTTCGGATAGAGCACCGGTCGTCTGACGCACCCTGTGTTTTTTCTATCGACAGACATTATGGAATCGCTCCGCCCGATCGCCGAATCCGTCGTGGATCGTCATATCCGCAAACTGGAGAAAGAACGGCTGGACAAGCGACTGTACCGACCCGTGAATATCGACGGACAAATGTACGGGCGCGCCATCGTGAAAGATGGTCCCAAGTACAAAAAGTATCGGGATCAGGGGATCCCGATGCGCCTCCTCCGCGCCGAGGAAAAACAATACGCATGCCGATCGCTTTTCCGACGATCGTTGCAAGGTATTTTCACGCCCGATTGTCACGATTGCCAGAAGAAATTCTGTGCATATTGTAAATTCCGCGCGGCGGGCCATGTGCTGGAGCGTGGGAACGATCCTTTGTTGGCATTTGCATCCCTCATGACGAGACCGCTGGGTGTCTGGGGGACGTTCCGCGAGGAGAATAATTTTGCTCGCACAAAGACCATCATCGGCTTGCTGCGATCGGAACCGAAATTCATGGTCGCATTCGCTCGACTCTTGCTGGCGCACACCGTAGTCGTTGTCCCAGGGGATATCGATGATGATGACGAGAATGTCTATCATCCTCCGTGGATCCACAATATCATTTTCTGTCTCGTGCTGATGATTGTCGTGTTTATTTTTGTTTCTTACACGTCGTAGATCGATCGATCGATGATCCACAATAGTCTGTCGTTGTTGTCGGTCTAAAGAATTGCGCTTTTTCTAAGAAACAAGAATGATCACTGCATTTTCGACGGATCTGGGCACGACCAATTCGGCCGCGGCCATTTTTCAGAACAACAAGGTGGAGGTGATTGCTCATAATGCGACGGGGAACCGGACGGTGCCGAGCTGGGTCGCATTCAATCCGGAGACGGGGGAGCGCATGATCGGCGAGGCCGCCAAGAACCAAGTGGTCAACAATCCGGCCAATACGATTTTCGATGCGAAACGGTTCATCGGCAGGACGTATGACGATCCGGCGGTGCAAAAGATTATACCGCATATGACGTGCAAGGTCGTGGATGTCAAGAACAAGCCTCATTTCGAGGTGACCATCAAGGGAGAGAAAAAGCAATTTACGCCCGAGGAGATTAGCGCGATGGTGATGGGCGAGATGAAGACGATCGTGGAGGCGTACCTCGGGTACGAGGTCGGGAAGGTCGTGGTCACGGTACCGGCGTATTTCAACGATGCGCAGCGCCAGGCGACCAAGGATGCGTGCCGGATCGCGGGACTGGAGGTGCTGCGCCTGATCCAGGAACCGACGGCGGCCTCGATCGCGTACGGACTCGATAAGATGGCCTCGACCGAGGAGAAGAATATCTTGGTGTATGATTTTGGCGGCGGCACATTCGATGTGTCGTTGCTGAACATCTCGGACGGCGTGTTTGAGGTGCTGGCGACGAGCGGCGATGCGAACCTTGGCGGGGAGGATATCGATCAGGTGCTCGTCGAGTACTGCGTGCGGGAATTCCAGAAACGGACACGGATGGACATTTCCAAGGATGCGCGGGCGCGACGACGGCTCCAGAATGCGTGCGAGCGCGCGAAACGGACGCTCTCGATGGCCACATCCGCCTCGATCGAGATCGATTCGTTGTTCAAGGGGGAGGATTTTAACATTGTCCTCACGCGGGCCAAGATGGAGGATCTGGCGGCCGACCTGTTCCGGCGGACGATGGAGCCCGTGTACAAGGTGATGGCCGATGCGAAGATGAGCAAGAGCCAGATCCACGAGGTGGTGCTCGCGGGTGGATCGACGCGGATCCCGAAGATCCAACAACTGCTCAAGGAATATTTCGGGAAGGATCCGTGCACGGGGATCAACCCGGACGAGTGTGTCGCATACGGCGCGGCGATCCAGGCGGCCGTCCTGACCGGCGTCCGATCCAACAAGACGGATAATATCGTTCTGCTGGATGTATGCCCGCTGTCGCTGGGGATCGAGACCTCGGGGAACGTCATGACGGTCCTCATCCCGAGGAATACGACCATCCCCGCGAAAAAGACGCAGACCTTCTCGACGTACTCGGACAGTCAGCCGTCAGCGACCATCAAGGTGCTCGAGGGCGAGAGGGCGCGATCCGCCGATAACAATGTCCTCGGGACGTTCCAACTGGATGGTATCCCATCGATGCCGCGCGGCGTGCCCAAGATTGTCGTGACGTACGACCTCTCGTCGGACGGCATCCTGACGGTCTCCGCCGAGGTCGAGAACACGGACGCCAAGAAGAGTCTGACCATCTCTCACGACAAGAAGAACCTGACGGACGAACAGATCCAGAAGATGATTGCCGAGGCGGAACAATTCAAGGAACAGGACAAACTCTTCCAGGAGACCATCGAGGCCAAGAACGGGTACGAGGCGATGCTGTTCCAGCTGAAGGGTATGGAGCAACTGCCCGAGGACAAGAAGACGTTACTCGAGGAGGAGATTCAGTGGTTAGAATCGCATCCGGATGAGACGAAAGATGTGTACCTGGAAAAGAAAGAGGCGCTCAATAAATGGCTCACCGAGACTATGTCGGCTGCCGCGGCCGCGACTCCGACTACCGACGCGAGTTCCGAAGTGCCACCGGCCGGCGGTGTCAAGATCGATGAAGTCGATTGATCCATACATCGTAGACGGTGTAGAGGGTAAATAGGAAAATTAGGATGTACGCAATCAGGAGGACGATATAAATAATCTGATTGGGACGCTGAAGGAGGATCTCGTTCTGTTTTGTATCGATGTATACCGCGAGAGTGTCGTTCTTGTTGATTTTTTGTGCCACCAATTCTTTGAATTTTTTTTTCGTGCCGTCCGATTCCACCTCCAGCTGGACGTACGACAGATCCGGCTGGTTGTAGTAGACATGGATGACAGTGGCATCGATCTCACGGTACGATCCGTGATTGATTTTTTTCAGGTAGTAGGGGATGATCAGGATGCCAAAAAAAATGAGAAGGATCAGTATCATCAGACTATGATAACACGCAAAATCCACCGAATCTGATTTTATTGTGGTCGACATGTTTTTATTTCCAGGCATGGAAAAAAAAAATCCGTCAAAAATATATCGTCAGAGCGCGAGCCGGCAGAGGGGACACTGATGGATCTTGAACAGGCACGGCGAACACACCTCGTGATAGAAATCATCGTCGTGGAGGTTCACCAACAACCGTTCTTCGAAACAGATCGGACAGCATCCTTTGCGGCGTCGATGCTTGTGGTAGCACAATTCTTTCATCACATCCGTTTCTGGGTACGGGAGGAAAATCATGATGGCCCGCACGCGCATCCCCTCCAGGTACAAGAGGCACGGTAATTTATCGATCTTTGACGGTTCGTTCATGTGATAGACAATCATACACTGCGAGTGCACCTGCCCAAACCTCTCATCATTCTCGTCTGTAAAATAGAAACGGAATTGCGAGGAGATCATGTCCATGTTGATCCTCGGATGCATCATCAGGATCGTGATGGTGTTGATCCTGTCGCAGACCAGTTCGAGAGCCCGAAGATCGACATAAATCAGAGGGAGATAGTACTTGGTGCATTTGACTTCATACATCACATAATTTAACATGACATATAAAAACATGAAAAATTATATCTATCTTCTTTTCGAAAAAAAAAAAAAATTAAGGAAATAAAAATGGGGAGTACCACATCGACCTCTTCACAATCATCACAAACGTTACCCCAAAAACTCACCTGTGGTGCGTATCTGACAAATGTAATAATTAATGTGGTGAATGCTGAGGATAACACATTGAATCAGGGACAGGCGAAGATTGTCCGTCAAAAGATTTTTTCTCATTTTTCGTGCATGAGCGATGATTGTGACTCGAACGAACCTCTTTTGACAACATTTGATACGGTCACTGATCAGATACCCCATTGTTCATTAATGTGCGATCGATGGGTCCATTGTAAAGCCATCAGCGGTCCATGCCCCGAGATTCGACGATTATTGATGCACGAGATCTCCTCGACGGCATACATGCTCCGCGTGCTTGTGAATGCCATCCTCCCTGAGCCTCCCAAAGCATCACGTCAACAACAACAACGTCAACAACGACAAAAACAACATTGTGCCAAGATCACGACGGTACATGAACCCATCTGCACATTCACGATTGATGCGGCGGACGTCGACAACATCACGGGTGTCTGGGCGAACGATTCGCAGTACATCCATATGCGATTCCCCGCTTCCACAATGAACACACCGAAACGATTCATCCTGGCATCGGGGCCTAGTTCGGCCGGGAAAACCTACCTTTCCACCATCCTTGTCAAACTCCTCTACCCCGATCAATCACCGCCATCATTTTTTAGCATCGACGGCGGTCGTTACCGAGAACTGTCTGTGCTGTACCGACGATTGGTCAAGGTCATCCAAAAGAAAGGGTATGCGGGATTTTCAGATCTCATTATTGGAACGTTCGAATCTTTCTCATTATTCCAAACATCGCTCGTGAAAAAACAGGTTCAGGAGTATCTCATTCAACAACAAAATACGTACAATTACACTTATAATATCTATGTCCCCGAGACAAAGATTGATGATGCTAAATTAAAAAAGTATAAAATCTTGAGCGGTGATACAAAGTATACGAGCATGCTGATTTATCAGCATTGTTATGCTACTGATTGCCCATTTTCTGATAAGTATAAATGCAAGAGCACAACCGCCTCAGGCGAATTGCGAGAAAGACAACAAGGAAAGCAATACAGTAATAAAGCGTATTACATTTCAATGTCTGTTGGGATAAAATATTTGTGCACGGGCGGTCCCGCCTTTATTGTGCACAATACAGGGAGAAAAGATGGTATTTCCATTTTATGGGATCTTAATAGGACATTAGCAAAGAATCCTCCGGATGTATTCAATATTCAGTATATCCCGGGTGGCGCATCCCTGCCACCAGAAATCGTAGAAAATGGAAGATCGATATCGCAAATGCAGCGATTGACTCCCAAAACACCCACCGCCTGCCCCAAAAAATTATTTACAAATCCATTTGCTAAGAAAAAGAATCAGCAACCCATCCGGACCCAACAGTTAACATTGTAATTTGGGAAAAATAGATTTAAGAGGTGTGGGATTGCGTAAATAAACAATGTCTAGTATTTTCTTGAATATGATTGTCAAGAATGAGGCCAAGATCATCGAGCGGTGCCTGGACGAGGTGAGCTGGATCGACGGGCTGGTGATTAGCGATACCGGATCCACGGACGACACGATCGAGGTGATTGAGGCGTGGAGGAAACGGCACAACAAACTCGGCACCGTGGTCCAGAATCCCTGGAAGAATTTCGGCCACAACCGGAACGAGGCGCTGATCGAGGCGCGAAAATGGTGCGCCGCGAACGGTCTCGACCTGACCAAGACCTATTTCCTAATGATTGATGCGGACATGATTTTCACCGGCGGGAAAAAACTGAGGAACGTGATCGACCAGGCGGACTTGTGGGATATCCGGCAGCAGAATGCGACCATCATCTACCACAACCTGCGCGTCGTCCGCGCGAGTCTCGATGTGGTCTGCAAGTGCCCGACGCACGAGTATTATGATATCCTGACGCCGGGGGCGACGCGGAAGACGTTCGAGGACGCCGTGATTGAGGATATCGGCGACGGCGGATCCAAGAGCGACAAGGCCGAGCGGGACATTCGCCTCCTGAAAGAGGCGCTGACCACGGAACCCAAGAACTGCCGATACTGGTTCTACCTTGCCAATACGTACCGCGACATCCGTGATTTTGCCAATGCGATTCTCGCCTATCACCAGCGGATCGAGATCGGCGGCTGGTTCGAAGAGACGTTCTGTGCCACAGTCTACAAGGGAGACTGCCACATGGCGCTCGGACAGATCTCGGAGGCCATCACGATGTACCTGTCGGCGTACCAGATCGATCCGCAACGGAGCGAATCCCTCATCCGTCTGGCCACGTTCTACCGCGCCAATTCGCACCATCATCTGGCCATGCTTTTTATCGAGAAGGGTCTCAAGATCATGATGCCGCCGGATCGTCTCTTGTTTGTCGAGAAACAGGTCTACGACTGGCGATTCTTGTACGAGATGTCCATCTCGGCCTACTACCTGAAAGATGTGGAACGGGGAAGATTGGCGTGCAAGATGCTCCTCGAAAAGACGACGCTGCCCGATCACATCCGTGAATCGACCGTCAAGAATCTGGAATTCTACGAGAAATCCTAATAATAAAAAGGGATGGAGATTGAGAATGTCCGACGGGTCAAGAACGATACCCGATTCAATGTCGACATCACAAAACAATGGATACCGTACTGGAACGGTCTCCTCCATGTCATCGGGACGCTGGAGGACGGCGTGGTCGTGCGCCGTTACGACTGGGATCGGGTGATTGCGGACTGCGAGGCCTTTGAGGCGGCGTACATGAACACGACCGGTTTCTGCGAATCGTGCGTCTTCTCGCAGATTCCCCCGTTCCTCCAATCGCGTCTTGCGCAGAAACCGGCATCGATGGATTGCAAGACCTTTGCGCAGGACAATGATATACTCTACCATTATTGCATCGATCAGACCGAAAAACACGCACATTCCATCTCGATTATCGCGATTGTCTGCGCGGTCGTCGCGGGTCTGTGCGTGCTCGCGCTGATTGTCTATATTGTCCTTTTCCGACGGTTGTGAATAGATGGATTGTCTATCGCTATTTTCTGGAATAAAAAAATATTCCTCAAATAGAAAATCTTAAATAAAGAATATCTGATCCGCAGGATGATGCCAGTAATGGCATCGGACAACATATCCGTGGTGGTGGTGAAGCATCGCCACGACGACAGAGATTGGACGGTGAGGTATTGCACGCACAGGGACGTCCGTTGATCAATCCTCGACAATTCGTAGAAATACCACCTCTAGAATGGTTCACACCCGTGACGCGACATTCCCTTGGATTGCCTTTCCATTTGTTCACAGAACCATTACCACTACATAGAGGCGGTGGAGAGGCTTCGCCGCGTGCGTCACCGCCACGATCGCCGGTGCATGGTGGGATGATGAATCGTAATGATCTATGGCTTCCTCCTCTAGCAGTCCGGACAGTCGGCGTTCATGGAACACCACCTCGGAGAGAGAGACCCCATCGACAAAAACAGGAGATACAACATTCTCAACAACAAAAAACACAGAAAAAAATACGATGATTGTATCTATTGTTTGGTTCGATCGAATTTATGAATTTTTTTTTTTCTTTCGGATAAAAAAAAGAATGTCGGTTCAGATCAACAATGGGATCTATTCGCCGAGTGATATATGCGTAGAGACCTCGTGCAATGGCGATTATGCCACACTCTCCGCCTACAACAGCGGTCCCGGCGCGTTCATCGCCGGTCCTCCCGTCCCCTCCCAGAATGCCGTCCAGTCCGTCGTGATCGTTCCCAGTTACGGGGGTGTCGGCTACAGCATCCTCCAGAATAATCTCCCTTTCAACCAATTGACGAATAGCGGGTATTTCAATGTGAATAACGCGTACCCCTCGTACGGCAACAACTGCCAGGCCTACACCACCGCGCTCGCCAGCGATACCTGATTGATTGTGATTGGATTTTGACAGAGGATCTGGATGGTACATTCGGGGGGAGATAACTCTTTGCTTGGAATACTCCTCCTCCACTGGCTTGTTGTCTTGACCTGGGGCCAAATATATCCTGACGATTTTCCAATGCGTCGATGGTGCGTCGTGTCAGTTTGTTCTTTTGCGGATCTTTTTGTCGGGCAACTTGTTCCCACAACGATTGGATCCGATGTTTTCGGAGCGCCGATGTCATGATGCCGGTGGGTTGTTGCTGTCTCCGCAGAAGGACACCGCCTAATTGTTTCAATCGCTCGTGATATTCTTTCGTAGGCCGGTATTGTTCATCTACAGATTGGAGTTCAGCGTGTCCTCGATTTCTAGTCGGAATCACTCGTGTGTTCATTGGAGGCTTATGGATCCCCAGGACTCTGGCCGTGCTGTCCGGGGAGGCCAATGTATACCGTTGCAATCGATCGCGTCGCGGTCGTCCTATCGGTCCATATGCCAAATCTTTAGCACGAGGGGATAATCCTGCGAATGTTGAGATCCTATTCAAATCATATAATTCTTCGCCTATCCATCGGCGATGACGTGGCAATATCATGCCCTGAATAATGACGGGATCACCTCCTCCTCGATAATCGAACCTGTACCATTTCGATTTTTGAAACAATTCATGATTATCCCTGCAATGAAAGATAGGGATCCACAATATTGTTTTTTGAGGGAATGTATGACGAAGATATCGTAAATAATCTTGTACATCCGCACAATATGTGAAATATCCAAAAATCTTCCACGTAGAGCCACGAGACGGCGATGCATCATCCGATACCCTGATACTATTCATGGGGAGGACAGTGTACGTATTCTCCTCATCGATCGATGGACGATGACAATCGTCGAAAGGGAATATCAATCGTATCTTGTATTCACCGACGGAAAATACATCAACGCCTTCTGGAAGAGATGTATTTAAAATTATGTACCATCCACAGGGTATTCGCGCCCTCGATCGTATATTCGGGATAAACATAATATAGTTCCGATAATAGTTCCGATAATAGTTCCGATAATAGTGGCGTTGGATATATTCATGTAATTCATCGACTGTCTGGAGAATCGGCTCTCCCGCGCGCGAAATGATCATTATTGATGCTGAATTGGCGAGTCTCTTCAATTCTTTGTGGAAACGCGCAATCTCTTTCCTGAATGGCTCATAATGATGATCGATAAGATCATATAATACAGATCCGGAGAAACCTTGTTTCTTCAGTCGTAATAAATGCCCAAAACGGAAATCATCAAATGCGTAGGGTGTACGATATAAACGAGCATATTCACCATCTTTTTCATAGAACCAAGTATAGACGCGGATGCCTCTATGATCTAATTCACCATCTAAGATAATGTTCCCGTTCTCGGAGGGTTTGACGGCAGACGGCACCGCCGTAGTATCGTCCATGCGGTAGACAGGGATCTCGATCGGTTCCTCCTCCTGGTTGAGCGACGAAACGAGTTGCACGAATGCCGGATGTCTGTTTCTATGATTATGACGCCGGTATAAACTTGTTGTCCTTGCTAATCTATTGAGATAGGCGTGAAATCTTTTTGTGAGGGGCGTCTTGAATCCGGAGACGGTTTTTTTCAACAGGGTCTGATTCGTTCTTTCCAACAATTCAGGATCGAATAATTCCTGATCCGTTTCCTTCTTATGGAGGTACGCCTGGCGTTGTTTTGTCGGGGGGATTTCTTGGATCCCAGAGATGATCTTAGTTCGTCGTTGTTGCGCCATTTCATGTCATTCATAAGAAAAAAAAATGATATTTAATGAATGAACCCATCATGAAAAAGAAATGAGGATAGTATTCTTCTTTGGATGGATGGTGCCGCTGATCATGGCCGGTGGATCGCTGTGGAACTGGGGGCAGACGAACGCCACAACGCCCTACGGCCGGATACCGAGGCCGAGGCAATATACGAATCGACCCGAGTACCCGAGCGCGTGTGCGAACGGCGGTGGGGGTGCGCCGTACGGGTTCGCGTGCCCGCACATGATGATGCTCAGCGACGACATGATCCTGGCGAGCCGGCGGGATCGATTGGAATCCAATTTTGTCTACGCCGTGGCGGGCGCCAGCAGCGACAGCGAGTGCGGGATGTGCTACCAGGTCAAACTGCTGGATGCCGAGCGCGAATGGCGTCCCACATTCAAACAACTGGTGGTCCAGGTGATCAATAGCGGATTCGATGTGCTCCCCCATCAGCTCGATCTTTTCATGGGCGCGGGCGGGTTCGGGTACTTCACCTCGTGCAATAAAGATTGTTCACAAAAATTCTGTCAGGGCGGTCCCTGCAAGGATTCCATGTACGAGAGTTCGTTCGTCTCGTGGAATCAGGCGCAGTATCCCGATCAGGGACCGCACGCCCTCTGCTACTCGGGCGGGATCAAATGGCTCGACAAAAAGAACAATACGGCACTGCTGGGCCTCTGCAAGAAACTCACGGCGGGTCGGAAATGGTACAGCGATAATATCACTGTGGATAGTTGCTACCGCACCAACACACAATTGTACCATCAGAATTTCGTCTCGATCGATCTCCGCCGTGTGCGCTGTCCCGAGAGTCTCACCCTCCTTACCGGGATGAAACGCGCCGACGATGCATCGTTCCCCCCCGTCTCCATCACCAACACGCTGCCCGAGCAGTGCCGGGGCGATAGGTCGCAGGGACATTTCTGCATCACCACCATGCAGGACGGGTGCAAACCCAGCTGTTCGTGGTCGGGCAAAGGGAATTTCGACCCGCAATGGCCCCGCGCCGATGTCTGCAAAAAAAACGGTCTGATTTTCGATTATTGATCTAAACAGATTGTCCGAGAATAAGAAACGAACGAATGAAGATTCAGATCGATCCGCTCCAGGAACGAGATGTCGATGTGACCGGCACGTTCCAGAAAAAAATCTGGACGCACGAATTCCTCGAGGGCAAGGAGCATCTATGGGACGACGTTCAGAATCTCGTCAATCGGTTGCGATCCTTGATTGTCCATCGTATCGTGAATCTTCCCGAGATCCGCAAATATCTTTCGTTCACCATCCCACTCCGTTATAAAAAAGATTCCGAGGATCTATGGAAGATGGGAGATGAAGAGGATGTGATCTTTATCGACAAGACATCGTACAGGCTGTTAATCGCCTACCCCATCCTGATCCATAATCTTATCCTGACAAAAGAAGAACTCATTCAGGAGTTCGTGATCGAACAAATCCCCGACTCTAAAAAACTCCAGTTGGGTATTGTGATTGGATATCCGGATGACGAGGACGATGAGGACGATGAGGACGATGAGGACGATGAGGACGATGAGGACGATGAGGATGATGAGGATAATGAGGACGAGGATGACGAGGATGACGAGGATGAGGATTGAGGGGCATATTGAGAAATTATCAGACTAAAGAAAAGATACTCTTCTCGAATTGTGTCATATTCAAAAATTTCAATATCTTGAATACGGCTAATCTCTGTCTATATTTTTTTTTGTGAGACAATAACAAAAAAATATGGGCATTCAGGCCATCGACCCGATCTTTCAACCGATCCAACAAGCCCTTGTAAAAAAACGGTACACTCTTTCGCAGTTGTACGAGGACGATTCGGGTGATACGATTGTCGGGTATATTTTCCATCGCATCCGATGGCCATACATATCAACGCCAGGCCATCACCCAATGGTTAAAAAAAAAACGAACATCACTGTTGACGAATCGATACATTTCGACTGGAATTACCCAGAATCATTTCGTTCGGGGCATCATCGATGACAAGGTGCAACAGATCTATCGCAAATTATCGCCACATCCCGATGATATTTCTTCGCGTACACCGTCGGGACGACGACTGCAAAGAACCAGAAAACTCCCCTCATCACCGTCGACACTCCCGACACCACAACGACCCATTATCGATTGGGTACCTAACTCCGCTTCTTCCGCACAATAGAAACAACCACAACAATTTCGGTATTTCTAGATTTTTTTCAGAACGACCTGGACACTACCATCCTGATAGAATCGTAAGGATTGCCTGTTTTTGTCTCAAGATATGCATCGGATAGATTGGACAGATATGATAATACTGTGTGGACTCTATGTAGGTCATGTCGATTCGTAACTGGATGCAATTGTCCTTCCATATCGCGATCCGAATGAACTTTGACGATATCACAAATGACTGTTGTCATTATCAAAATCTTTTTTTCAATAAAAAAAAGATGACGGCATGTCATCATTACGAACGCAAATGCGATATCTTTGCACCCTGCTGTCAGAGGTATTATCCTTGTCGTCGTTGTCATGATCAGGAACAGGATCATCATCTGGATCGATATCGTATCGAGACGATCCGGTGTCGCGGGTGCGGGCAGGAACAGGCCTGCGGGAATGAGTGTGCCTCGTGCGGCATCCGATTCGCAGCTTCTTATTGCGGCACCTGTCATTTATGGTGCGATAAAGAGATTTTCCATTGTGATTTGTGCAGGACTTGTTTTTTTGAGAAAACACACCACTGCCAGCAATGCGGGATCTGTTTCTCTACCGATAATCATCCCTGCTTCCATCGGAACCTTTCGGAGACGGAGGAATGTTGTGTCTGTCTCGAACCGCTCATCCGACACATCAAGGCTCCCTACGAACTGCCGTGTCATCACATCATCCATCGAGAATGCATGGAGGCGATGATTGAAAAAAATCACATCGGATGTCCTCTGTGCAAAAAAACAATGTTGCCCCTCGATTGGCGATGGTCGCAGCTCGTACAACATCTGTACAGATCCGCATCCGACAAAAAAATCCGCATCCTGTGCAATGATTGTCTCGTCCAGACGGAGATTGGGGATCATCCTTTCCTGTGGCCATGCCCATCCTGCCATAGCCTGAATACGTCTCGCCTCTAAACATTATTTCATATCGGATACGAAATGAAATCACTCCTATACCAAGGATCGAACTCGGATCGGCGCCTTGAGAAAGCCATTACACCATATGGAAAAAAAGATTGTCGGACTCAGATCGACGATCATCTGATCTGCAATCAGATGCCTACTAATATGATTTTTTTTATTTTTATCATTCATCCATGTTTGTCTACAGAATATCTACTTTTTCTTCGCAGGAGCACCCCGTTTCTTCGCGGCAGCGGTCGTGGTCGTAGGCGTAGGCGGGATCTCCTCCTTGGGTTCGGAGGGAGGGATCGGTGCGGGGATCACCAGTGGCGCCGTTCCCTCATCCTCCTCCTCATCCTCATCATCCTCATCATCATCCTCCTCATCGGCGATACTCCCGGTATCGGTAAAACCCTGTTGTGCGGTGATGGAGGATGACACATCCTCTGGCAGGGCTGGCTTCGGATCGCTCTGGATCACAATGGATGGGTTGAGCAGACTCCGGAATGCCGTATCAATCACCTTGACGCGCGCCTCGAACAATTTCACCTGCAGACTGATCTTATTCCCGACAAAGATACTCTCAAACTTGATGGCGCCTTGCGCGTAGCATCGCTTGTTCATGAGATCCATGGGATCGATAATCTCGTTTGTCGTCTCGTCCGTAAAAATGGTGTGGATCTTGATCCCCTCCGGCTTCTTGGAGGAGAGCGTCTTGATGTAGAGCATCGGTCCTTTTCCATCGACAATCTTGCCCTTCTCCATCTTGTAATAGAGCGGATTGAATTTCTTCAGATCGTTCATCTCGAGATCGTATTTCTCAATCTCTTCCTTGTGCGCAATCAGATACTCCTTACAGAGATCCGAGATGCGATGGATCGTATCCGTAAAGGCCTTCTCCTGCTGGGAAGGATCATTCCGATTCCAGAGCACGAGCGGGAATTGGTACCCGTTCACCGTCCCGTTGGACGGATCCGTCTGTTCCTGGAGTCCATAACAGAGGAGTCCGGGCGGTGTCGCCATGATCAGATCGCCGATCGTCCCGTCCAGATTCCTCGTGGCGATGCGGATCCGCTTGAACGTGAGTTTGCTGATCGCCCCTGGGATGTTTCCCACCTCGGGCTTCGAGAAGATGATACGCTTGGTATCGAAGTTGTTGTAGTCGCTGAGTTGGTTAGAGTTCATCGTTCCTTGAACCGATTGTGTTATTGATTTTACATTTCGGAATTCTAAAAATAAAATTCAATTTTCGGAGATACGATGATGCGGGATGTCCATGAATTTGATGGGAAATACCACATCGAGGGGTTGGTGGCTGTCGAAAACAGGGATGATTTGATCCAAACATTCTCCTCCCGCCCCCTGAATCCGCATGTGCGCCTCATGCTGGATAAAATCCTGAACTTACAGGATCCTCAGAATTATGATCCGCTCCACGCGTCCAACGCCCTCGATCTCCTCCTCTCGCTGCTCCAAAAAATATCGCTCCTCCCGGAAAACGATCGGGAAGAATGGTTCATCCTCCTCGAAGAACAACTGGGCGATATGATCCGATTGGGCCCGTGCCCCCAGGGACGCACCGCCCGTCTCTGGCAACTCCACACCTCGCTCTCTTGAAAAATGATCTAAAGACAATGGATTTGTACTCATAAAGACAGCGTTCCCGAGCGGTCAAAGGGGGCAGACTTAAGCTCTGTTGTATAAACTTCGTGGGTTCGAATCCCACCGCTGTCAAGAGAGCACCATGGCGCAGCGGATAGCGTGTCGGGCTCATAACCCGAAGGTCGATGGTTCGAATCCATCTGGTGCTATGTCAGTATTTTTTTTTGATGGTATCGTGCTTTCATACCGGTACTGATTGTCTCTAGACATCCGGGAGGTAAGTATTCGAGTATCCTACGAGGGATGGCGTATCCCAATCGAGCGATGATCCGATCAAATGTCTTGTTGATGAATCCGGCGTTGGATCCGATCGATTTTTTATTGACATGCCTGCAGATGCTTAGGCACCAATCTAGAATTACGCTATCGATCGATTCGATAAATAACAGAGCCATCGGTCGTTGGATGGATGTGGTTCGATATTGCCATGCACCATTCTGTGTAGAAAATGGTGAGACAAGAATGGTTGTGTTCTGTGGGGACTCGGATCTGAATATACGACCCTCCGGTATGCGTGGATAGTGAGGGATCGAAAGATCGATGATGGGGTTATTACGATAGTTGATTTTGAATATTTTAACCTCGGCGAATTTGTTTTTTTCTTCTACTTGAATATTAAGCCATTCGCGGATAAAACGAATTGTATCTTTTGTCATCTGCACCTGTTCTTCAAAGAGTAATTCGGGTTTGGAATCATCCCATCGGATCAGCATAAAATCAAAATCATGCTTTGCATCCTGGACCGGCTCTTTCTTCGAAAATATATCCCAATATTTTATAGCCATGCCTCCTTTCAGACTAAATAAATACCCGTATTGTTGATTCAAGTCATAATTGATGATGCTTAATAATACTACAAATAGATACTGAACGACCTCTTTTTGTGTCTTTGGAACATATCTCCATTTACTGACTATATCGCGCAACATTCGTCCTAGAAACGTTCCTTCGAATTGCATCATATCTTGTGGACGTGTCTGTGGAAGCACTCCATGGACAGTTTCAGTTTGTTGGTATGATGGTATTTTGATTTGCACGGGGCGTTTTAATAATGAATATTTTCCATACTGTTGTTTCCTATCCGATACATCTTCATCCTGTTGAAGGATTGTCGGTAAACTCGGTTTGAAAATCTTCGTCTTTTTGTTCTTAGTACGGATCCATCGTACTGATTTACGATGTACATCATCAGGACGTTTTAAAATAGTGTATTGTCCGTAGGAGGGTTTTTTCTTACTCGATATCTTCGATGCCGAAATCGGTCTAGGAACTAATTGTTGTTGCTCGGAATCTTTCTGTCGTTCCGAACTTGTACCTGTGACTCTCGATTGTTTTTTACCAGGCATTCCGAGTATATTTTTGAGTGCCTCTGTCAGATATTGTGATGTTGGACTTGTCCCTGCAGTTGATCTTTGTTGTATTGGACTTGCCCCCACGGACCCGGATTGTTTTTTCTTTCTACGCCGCTGTCTTCTTTTCCGAGCACTGTTTCCTGATATCTTTAAAAAATTAAGAGAAGGTAGATTGACTTTTCCTTGATGAACACGTTTGATGATCCGGACCTTTGGATTGATCTCAATAATTTTTGTTCTCAGATAGTCAAATAAATCTTCAAGAAAATCTCTATTTTCTGCATGTTCTCGTAATAAGTCCAAATACAATTCATGATTGATGATAATTTTGATGGTAAATATGTGTTCTTTATCGTCGTTGTCCAATTCTACTGTGATATCATCGTCGTGATATTCACTTTCGATCTCTGCAAATTCTTTAATCCCTGTCTCCAGCTTTTGTTTCATTTCATCCCAAACAATGTTTTCATCCGAATAGTGTACATAATAAGGTGTATAAAATATACGATCGTTATCTTGCATCGAGATTATTTATATTATGAGAAAAAATTTTTCCTATATAAAAGATGTTGTATCCCGCAGAACCGATTGCACAGGCATCGGATGGTTCGGTCCTGTATCTGCAGGAAGACATGGATATCGAGAATGCTCGCGACTTTTTCAAGACCGGAGAGACGACCTGTTCCTCGCTCGATCCTCGTCTCATGGACACGGTGCGGAACATACGTCTCGATCTGGATCGCCCTCCGCTCCAACCCAAGAATGTCCAGCCTCTACAGCACATCTACGATGATTGTCACAATCGGATCCGCCCTCAATTCTATAACGGGTATTCGGATATCTATCCCGGAGATATTCGTTATTATGTGGATCCGACACTCGCACAGGCCTATGATGAGCCTGTCTACATCATCAAGAGCGCCGTACAGCCATTCATCTTCCAGGATCCCATGGGGGGCATGAAGCCCCAGTACGATAAGATCCCCCTTTTTCAAGATCAGGTCAACATCTCGCCCTATTCATTCGATCAGGATCAGATGTCTTTCCGGGAAGATCTCATGGCCAGGCAATCGCGCCTGCAGAATCAATCCGATTATTCCATCTATGCAGGGCATTTCCAATTGAATAAATAATCTAGGAAAAAATGTTTGATAAACATAAATCTATGAAACAGTTGCAGGTCATGGGTCCGTTCAATAGCGGTACGAATCTTCTTATCCGGATCCTGATGGAGAATTGTGAGGATATAACATCCGGATCTCTTGTCAATATTTCAGAGAATATGTGTTTCTGGAAGCACACATTGCGTCGCGATTTCATCGATGCTCACATTCATGATCCGGACAAGATATTTATTATTTTGTTCAAGCACCTGTACAATTGGATTCCGAGCATCGAAAAGAATCCGTACGACATCATCTTCCTCGATCATGATATCATGGGATCCATCCAGATGCAGAATTTCAGGTATGACAATATTGTTCAGTTGTACAACCGGTACTACCGTCTCTACCGGGATCTCCTAGAGAAACACCGCAGAATGTCGTATGCATCGGGTACCATGATCTGATCCAGGAAGACACTGTCACAGAGTATCTCCAACAAAAATTATCAACATGCGGTCTCAGGATCCGTGATGTATCCCATATCGCCGAGATCATGGGTCGATCCGCCAAAATGCACGGTACAAGCATTGAGAATTCGCGCGATGCATGGCTCCGCTATCCGCTGATGCACGAGTACGGAAAGAATATAATGTCCCGATCTGCTCAAGATACTGTCGACATGGAGTTGATTGACTATTTCATCCGCATGACTGAAATCTAAAATTAAATTTTTATCGTTTATTTTTTTTTCTCGATAGATAAAAATGAGTACGTATCCTCCCATGCAACAAGGACCTCCTTATCCTCCCATGCAACAAGGAGGTGGTGGAATGCCTCAAGGACAAGGACCTCCTTATCCTCCCATGCAACAAGGAGGTGGTGGAATGCCTCAAGGACAAGGACCTCCTTACCCTCCCATGCAACGAGGAGGTGGTGGAATGCCTCAAGGACAAGGACCTCCTTATCCTGGCAACGTTTCTTTTTCGCCCATACCAGGAAAGATTAAGGAACGATACCAGGGAGAAATATTATCGCCCTTGGTAACCTCCTCTCTTTCGTACCAACAGTATACGGATCTCGAGGATGCCTACCCTCCCTTCCAAGGATGTTCTTGCAAACGATAAAGATTTTCATATGCAAACGGACTATGAAAATTACTCATTACCGGCGAGACCCAGACGATAATTCCTGAGATCGTGCATGCCATAACTATCAGGCAACTTGTCAATGGTCAGTCCGCACACCGCATCCATCAGGATCATGATGCGAGGATCACCATCGACATTGTAGGATTCGACCGTCCCATCGTACTCGGTTGGATTCAGACGGTTGATGGTCTCCACCTGCCACCATCTCTCCGATCGCAAGGATTTCAGGTACACAGACGTAAAAATATCATCGCCGATGAACGGTCCCGCCAGACCGAGGATCGTGGCCGGTCGTCGATCGTATTTGTACGCCAGCAGGACCGCCATGTACAGTTGCAGCGCCCCGCCGAGACTATGGCTCGCCATATGGATCGTCTTGTTTGTCGACAGGAGATCCGCCGGCAGTTTATTCAATAGATCGATGAATGCCGCCTGAAAACGATCGTCCACGTGCCCCTCACAGCCCTCGAAAAAAATACAAGGGACAAGACGACGATCGTTGTGGATGTCCCCTCCCGCGGGTGTCTGCTGTGTCGGACGGTATGTCATGATGATCTCACCGGATGATTCGTATACCCTCATCCTCGTGTCGTAGATCCCTTCGGCCTCGGCAATCAGTTCGTACATTGTACGGATGCCATGGATCCTCTCGTAGCCCGCATCCCAGGAGGCCACCTCGGCGATGAGTCCCAGATCGTTCGCGAATGCATCCCGACTCATCCATTCCGGGCATTGTATGGATGGGTACGCCATCACATTTGTGATCGCAGCAGCCATTATAAATATCCCCGTAATCTTCATTATTTCTTGAGAACAGCGTATCATATTAGATTCTATTATAGAATAAATGGTCAATCGTGTGCTGTTGTATTCGTCCCTGATCTGCGGTGGTATCCATCTCGTCTATCCATCGCATCTCGTCGTGCACCGCATGGCGATGATGTCGGGCGTGATGACGTCGATCTGGAATCACGGGACGACAAGTCCGATCGCGAAATGGACGGATCGGGGTATGATGATGGTGGCGGTGATCGTTCATGTTCGTATGTATCATCATTATCTAGCGACCCTGTATTGTATCGTGGCATACCGTTGCGTTATTCCTATCGTTTTCTATTCTTTCCTGTTGTTTCCAACCGAATGAGATATAGAAATGTAAGACCATAGGAACTATTCAGGGGACGTATCACTGGGCTCGTATAGTTTTCTCTCTTATTCCTTACAAGAGATCCTTCCATAGTCTGTTGCCTCTTACTGTGATCCACATGCAACTCTACCCCTCTATTAGGTAATCTC
>Ga0214917_10000972_pt1 | contig 37587 bp, 28 predicted proteins | sample LL_1208_BB_MetaG_FD_177983 | JGI IMG/M metagenome (GOLD analysis project Ga0214917, IMG submission 177983) | Freshwater microbial communities from Lake Lanier, Atlanta, Georgia, United States - LL_1208_BB | ecosystem: Environmental > Aquatic > Freshwater > Lake | place: USA: Georgia | collected... | reverse complement strand
TTGCTGCTTTTTTGGCAGGCGCTTTTTTAGCAGGTGCTTTTTTAGCGGGCGCTTTTTTAGCTACAGGCTTTTTAGCTGGTGCTTTTTTAGCTACAGGCTTTTTCGCAGGCGCTTTCTTTGCGGGGGATTTCTTTGCAGCTGTTTTTTTTGCTGCTTTCTTTGCAGTTGCCATTTTCATTTTCCTTCTAGAAGTGAGTGAAATGCCGCCAGCTTTTTAGCTTTTTGTCGGCAGTTCCAATCGTAATGGAGAAAATTTTTTTTTTTTATAGATTTGCCTGCTTTTCCCAATGAAAACGTTGTTTTTTCAATTTTGACCCGCCTCGGTGTCGAAATACTGCTTTTTCATTTGATATTGCAGTTAGTAATTTCATAATATAAAATTAAATCCACAGTTCTTTGTTTTTAAACAGTTAAATTTATTTCATATATAAGACACAAGAGCAATTCATGGTCTTATATAAGATATACAATAACAAAGTTGATTTTTTCTCTTTTCTAAACTTTCCTAAGGAGTTACAAATGCCTCAAGACATCACAGAGCAATTAAGCCGCGAACAACAGATAAGCGCCCTTGAAAAAGACTGGGCTACAAACCCACGTTGGAAGGGAATCAAGCGGGCTTACAGCGCTGCTGATGTGGTGCGTTTGCGCGGCTCTTTTCCGATCGAATACACCTTGTCACGTCGAGGTGCAGAAAAGCTTTGGGACTTGGTTAACAACGAGCCTTACGTCAATTGCTTAGGTGCTTTGACAGGCGGACAAGCCATGCAGCAAGTCAAAGCTGGCATCAAGGCCATCTATTTGTCTGGCTGGCAAGTCGCTGCTGACAACAACTCCTATGCATCCATGTACCCTGACCAGTCTTTGTATCCTGTGGATTCTGTGCCTACAGTGGTTGAGCGCATCAACAACACCTTCCGCCGCGCCGATGAAATTCAATGGTCCAAAGGTGTTAATCCTTCTGACAATGGTTATATCGACTACTTTGCTCCCATCGTTGCTGATGCAGAAGCTGGTTTTGGTGGTGTATTGAATGCTTTCGAATTGATGAAGGCCATGATCCGTGCAGGCGCAGGCGGCGTGCATTTTGAAGATCAATTGGCATCCGTCAAAAAATGCGGTCATATGGGTGGCAAAGTATTGGTGCCTACTGCTGAAGCTGTTCAAAAATTGGTTGCTGCACGCATGGCTGCGGATGTCTGTGGTGTTCCTACACTCGTGATTGCCCGTACCGATGCTGAAGCTGCAGATTTATTGACCAGTGATTACGATGCCAATGACAAGCCTTTCATCACGGGTGAGCGAACTGCTGAAGGCTTCTACAAAACCAAAAAAGGCATGGACCAAGCTGTTTCCCGTGCGATTGCCTATGCCCATTACGCGGATTTGGTCTGGTGTGAAACAGGCACCCCCGATCTGGAATTTGCCCGCAAATTTGCAGAAGCTGTTCACAAAGTTCATCCTGGAAAGATGTTGGCCTATAACTGCTCACCCTCTTTCAATTGGAAGAAAAATTTGGACGACGCAACCATCGCCAAATTCCAGCGTGAGTTGGGCGCCATGGGTTACAAATACCAGTTCATCACCTTGGCAGGCATTCACTCCATGTGGTTCAATATGTTTGACTTGGCGCAAGATTACGCTGCACGCGGTATGTCTGCTTATGTGGAGAAGGTTCAAGAGCCAGAATTCGCTGCTCGCAACCGTGGCTACAGTTTTGTGTCTCACCAACAAGAAGTGGGAACTGGCTACTTTGATGATGTCACCACGGTGATCCAAGGCGGTCAATCCAGCGTTACTGCTTTGACGGGCTCTACCGAGGAAGAGCAATTCCATTGATTTGCTAGAAGCTAGCTTTCCTCTTAAACAGGCCTTTCGGGGCCTGTTTTTTATGGGAAAATACAACTTGCAAGCATGTAAGCGCGGTTTTGACCGCGCTTTTGTTTTACTTTCATGGCTCACTAATCCAACCTATGCTCCAAATCACCTTGCCGGATGGCTCACTTCGCGAATACCCTGGTCCTGTAACGGTCGCCGATGTTGCTCTTTCTATTGGCACAGGCTTAGCTAAAGCGGCTTTGGCGGGTAATGTCAATGGCGAGGTGGTTGACACCAGTTATTTAATTAATGAAAACGCTCGGTTGGCCATATTGACAGCCAAAGATGCCCAAGGCTTAGAAGTCATTCGCCACTCTACCGCCCACTTACTTGCTTATGCGGTGAAGTCTTTGTATCCAGATGCACAAGTCACTATTGGCCCTGTGATCGAAAACGGGTTTTATTATGATTTTTCATACAGTCGCCCGTTCACACCTGATGACCTTAGTTTGATCGAAAAGAAAATGACCGATTTGGCTTCTAAGGACGAGACCGTTACGCGTCAAGTCATGCCAAGAGACCAAGCTGTCGACTATTTCAAAAAACTGGGCGAAAACTACAAAGCCGAGATCATCACTTCGATTCCTGCCAATGAAGATGTGTCTCTCTACAGCGAGGGAGGCTTTACCGATTTGTGTCGCGGTCCCCATGTGCCAAGCACTGGCAAGCTCAAGCATTTCAAGTTGATGAAAGTGGCTGGTGCCTACTGGCGTGGTGACCATAGAAACGAAATGCTTCAACGCATTTATGGCACAGCTTGGGCTACCAAGGATGATTTGCAGCAATACCTCACGATGCTGGAGGAGGCCGAAAAGCGTGACCACCGAAAACTGGGTCGCGAGTTGGACTTGTTTCACATTGACGAACATTCTCCAGGCACAGTGTTTTGGCATCCCAAGGGTTGGACGCTTTGGCAAGAGGTCGAGCAATACATGCGTCAGGTTTACCGAGATAACGGCTACTTAGAGGTCAAAGGCCCTCAAATTCTTGACCAAGGCTTGTGGGAGAAAACAGGGCACTGGGACAAATACCGCGAAAACATGTTTGTCACCGAGTCTGAAAAGCGCGACTACGCACTCAAGCCCATGAATTGCCCAGGTCACTTGATTATTTTCAACCAAGGCATTAAAAGCTATCGAGATTTACCTTTGCGCTTTGGTGAATTTGGTCAGTGTCACCGCAACGAACCCTCGGGCGGGTTGCACGGCATCATGCGCGTCAGAGCATTCACCCAAGACGATGGTCATATTTTTTGTACCGAAGACCAAATTCAGTCTGAGGTGATTGCTTTCACTACCTTGCTGCAAAAGGTCTACAAAGACTTTGGCTATAACGACATCATTTACAAATTGTCGACCCGCCCAGAAAAGCGCATTGGCTCAGAAGAAAGTTGGGATCGGGCCGAGAAAGCTTTGGCTGAAGGCTTGAAAGCCTCCGGATGTGATTTCCAATATCTGCCAGGCGAAGGTGCTTTTTATGGCCCTAAAATTGAATACACACTTAAAGACGCGATTGGTCGTGAATGGCAATGCGGCACCATGCAAGTCGATCCGAATATGCCAGAGCGATTAGATGCAGAGTATGTAGGCGAGGATGGAGCACGACACAGGCCCATCATGTTGCATCGAGCCATCGTCGGTAGCTTGGAGCGTTTCATAGGGATTTTGATTGAACAGCATGCTGGAGCCCTGCCGGTTTGGTTGGCGCCTGTACAGGTGGCGGTGCTCAATATCACGGATTCTCAGGCTGATTACGTGCAAGATGTAGTCAAAAAGTTGAAAAGTCAAGGTTTTAGGGTAATCCAAGATCTGAAAAACGAGAAGATTACGTATAAAATACGTGAGCATTCATTGCAAAAGCTGCCTTACATCCTCGTCATGGGCGACAAGGAAAAAGCAGCAGGTACCGTCGCAGTGCGCGCCCGAGGCAATGTAGACCTTGGGGTTATGCCACTCGAAGCATTCACTGAAAAGTTGGCTTCGGACATTGCCGCCAAACTTTGATATCACTGGTTGACATCATGCTTGGTCGTCGAAAGCGCGACGGAGTTTTACTGTTCCATTTTGGAACAGGTTTTTTTGAAGGATTGAACCATCGCTACTGAATTCCGCGATCGCCGACAACGCGAGGAACGCAAACACCGCCTGAACAGAGAAATCATGGCCCCCGAAGTCCGCGTGAGCGGCCCCAACAATGAACCCATAGGGGTGCTTAGCTTGGCTGAAGCATTGCGAATGGCAGGGGAGCTCGATGTCGATTTGGTAGAAATTTCTCCCACTGCAGTCCCCCCAGTTTGTCGACTGATGGACTACGGTAAGTTCAAATACCAAGAACAAAAAAAGGCGGCAGAGGCCAAGTCCAAACAAAAGGTGATTGAGGTTAAGGAAATCAAATTCCGACCTGGTACGGATGATGGCGACTACAACATCAAACTGCGCAATATCAAAAGGTTTCTGGATGAGGGCGATAAATGCAAAATCACTTTGCGTTTTCGGGGTCGAGAAATCACCCACCAAGAAATTGGCATGGCGTTGTTGCAAAGAATTCGGGATGAACTTGCTGACCTGATTGTGGTTGAGCAGTTTCCCAAACTGGAAGGGCGTCAAATGGTCATGATGATCGCGCCTGGCAAGAAAAAACCGGGTGGCGTGACCAAACCCGCCGCAGAAGTTGTTCAAGCAGCAACTGCGTAAAAGGTCACGCAAACAAGTGTCTCGGGGCTAACAAGTCTGCGTTCAGTTGCGCAGCGCCTCACGAGCACAAACAAAAAGGAGCATTCAATGCCCAAAATGAAGACCAAAAGCAGCGCCAAAAAGCGCTTTCGTGTTCGTCCAGGTGGTACCGTCAAGCGCGGTCAAGCCTTTAAGCGTCACATCCTGACCAAGAAAACCACCAAAAACAAACGTCATTTGCGTGGTCCTACAGGTGTGCATGAAACCAATATGGGTCACATGGCGCAAATGCTGCCCATGGCTGGCTTGTAATCAACGGACGAACAAGGAGAACTCACTATGCCTCGCGTTAAACGTGGTGTCACGGCCAGAGCCAGACACAAAAAAGTTTTAGCCCTTGCCAAAGGTTTCCGCGGTCGTCGCGGTAATGTTTACCGTATTGCCAAGCAAGCGGTGATGAAGGCGGGCCAATATGCTTACCGAGATCGTCGTGCGAAAAAACGTGTATTCCGTCAATTATGGATTGCGCGTATCAATGCGGCTTCACGTGAATTTGGTTTGACATACAGCCAATTTGCCAATGGTCTTCGCAAAGCTGCTATTGAAATTGACCGCAAAATGCTTGCTGATTTAGCAGTCCACGACAAGGCAGCCTTTGGACACATCGTCGATCAGGTTAAAGCACGTTTAGCTGCCTGAACCGGTTGCGCTGCCCATCTTTTTGAGTTGGGTGACATGTTGGCCAAGGGATTGAAGCGTGATACAGCTTCAATCCCTTTTTCATTTCAAACGTGAGACGATATGAACGAGCTAGATACCCTGGTGCAGCAAGCCCAAGATCTCTTTGCCCTTTGTGATTCTGCGGCCGAGTTGGAAAATGCCAAGGCACAATTCTTAGGTAAGTCTGGACGTATTTCAGACATGATGAAGGGTTTATCCCAACTCGATTTGGAAGCCAAAAAATCACAAGGCGCTTTGATTAATGCAGCCAAACAATCTATAGAACAAGCCTTGAGTGGCAAACGTCAAGCGCTAGCCGATGCAGAATTGAACAAGCAACTCCAAGCTGAAAAGCTTGATGTCACATTGCCAAGTGGTTTGCGCAGCCAAGGTGGTTTACATCCAGTCAGTCTGAGCTTGGAGCGTATTGAATTGATTTTTGCCTCCATGGGTTTTTCTGTGGCGCAAGGTCCTGAAATTGAAACTGACTGGTTCAATTTCACAGCCTTGAATACCCCCGAAGATCATCCAGCCCGGTCTATGCATGACACCTTTTATGTGGAAGGTGGTCATTTATTGCGCACGCATACCAGTCCTATGCAAATACGCCATGCCATGGCGCATGTGCAAGCGCACCAAAAAAGCATTAAGGCGGGCAATGGAATGCCAGAAATCAGAGTGATTGCCCCCGGACGTACCTACCGTGTGGACAGTGATGCCACCCATTCACCTATGTTTCACCAGTGTGAAGGCTTATGGATTGGTGAAAACATCAGCTTCAAAGATTTGAAGGTAGTGTTCACCGATTTTTGCAAAACATTTTTTGAAAACGACGCTTTGGTGCTTCGTTTTAGACCCAGTTTTTTCCCTTTCACAGAGCCCAGTGCGGAGATAGACATCCAATTTCCCAGTGGCCCTTTGGCAGGACGTTGGTTAGAAGTGGCAGGTTCAGGGCAGGTACACCCCAATGTGGTTCGCAACATGGGCTTAGACCCAGAGCATTACATCGGTTTTGCTTTTGGTATGGGGCCTGATCGCTTAACCATGCTTCGCTATGGCGTGAATGATTTACGTTTGTTTTTCGATGGTGATATTCGTTTTCTCAGCCAATTCCGTTGATATGACCAAGGTATAGCTATGCAGTTCCCAGAATCTTGGTTACGTGAATTTTGTAACCCTCCCATCAGTACCCAGCAACTGGCCGATACCTTGACCATGGCCGGTCTGGAGGTGGAAGAGATGCACAGTGTTGCACCCCCCTTCAGCAAAGTCGTGGTGGGGCTTATTACTGCTGCAGAACAGCACCCGAATGCTGATCGCCTGCGTGTGTGTCAAGTGGAGGTTGGACAAGCACAGCCACTTTCCATCGTGTGTGGTGCACCCAACGCTCGGGTGGGAATCAAAGTACCCTGCGCTTTGGTAGGTGCAGAGTTACCTCCTGCCGAGGACGGCAAACCTTTTTTAATCAAACTGGGCCAATTGCGTGGCGTGGAAAGCCAAGGCATGTTATGTTCAGCCAAGGAACTACATCTTTCGCAAGAAAACTCTGGTTTGTTAGAGCTGTCCCTTGAAGCCACCGTTGGACAAAATATCCGTGAGCATTTGCAGTTGGATGACACCTTGTTCACGCTCAAGCTCACGCCGAATTTGGCGCATTGCCTGAGTGTTTACGGTATTGCCCGTGAACTGTCTGCTTTGACGGGTACACCTTTGCGTCAATTTGAATTCCCCAGTATCAATGTGCAAATCCAAGAGGCATTACCTGTTCGGGTAGACGCTAGCGATTTATGCGGTCGCTTCAGCGGACGTGTGCTGAAGAACGTGAACCCCAAAGCCAATACGCCTGCTTGGATGGTCGAGCGTTTGTCTCGTTGTGGTCAACGCAGCGTCAGCCCATTGGTGGATATTTCTAACTATGTGATGTTCGAGTTGGGACGCCCCTCTCATATTTTCGATCTCGACAAAATAAATGACGGCTTGGTGGTACGGTGGGGAAAAGCCGGTGAAACACTCAAGCTTTTGAATGGCATTACGGTAGAACTCGATGACAAGGTTGGCGTGATTGCAGATGCTTCCCAAGTGGAGTCGCTTGCAGGCATCATGGGAGGAGACGCCACCGCCGTTTCGGATGACACTCGCCACATCTACATAGAAGCTGCTTTTTGGTGGCCACAGGCAGTGGCAGGCCGGTCTCGGCGGTTCAATTTTTCCACCGATGCCGGTCACCGTTTTGAGCGAGGCGTTGACCCAGAACATACGGTCGAGCATATCGAGCGGATTACCCGTTTGGTACTGGATATTTGCGGCACACCACAGAGCCAAGTTGGAGCCATGGACGACCATCAATTGAATATGCCTGTTCGCAAGCCTGTTGCCATGCGTGTGGCCAGAGCGAACAAAGTCTTGGGTGTGGATCTGTCGCAGCAGCGCATGGCAGATGCCTTGAAAGGTTTGGGTTTCGCGGTAAGCGAAGCCCCAGGTGTCATCACAGTCACGCCACCCAGCTTCAGGTTTGACATCACGATTGAAGAAGATCTGATTGAAGAAGTCGCCCGTATGGAGGGTTTTGATCAACTGCCGTCTACAGCCCCGCTTGCCCCCATCACGCCGCACCTGGTTCCCGAGAACCAAAGACACCCCTTTGTCCTGCGTCGCAGCCTTGCTGCATTGGGTTACCAAGAAACCATTAACTTCAGCTTTGTCGATGCCCAGTGGGAAAAAGATTTAGCTGGCAATACAGATCCTGTTCAACTGCTCAACCCCATTGCTAGCCATATGAGTGTGATGCGATCTAGCCTTATGGGTTCATTGCTTCAGTTGGTCAAATTTAACGCGGATCGCAAAGCCTCGCGAGTACGGGTGTTTGAAGTAGGGCGTGTGTTTCACAAAAACCCTGATATCGAAGAATCTTTGCAATCGGTCAAGGGTTTGGATCAACCCATGATGATCGCTGGCATGGCTTGGGGACCTGTGAATGAATTAGCTTGGAACGCCCAGAAAAAAAATGCAGATTTCTTCGACGTCAAAGCGGATGTTGAGGCCATGTTCGCACCTCGCCAAGTCCAATTTGAGGCGGCTGAACATCCAGCGCTGCACCCAGGCCGAAGCGCTCGTATTTCTTCAAAGGGGCAGCCCGTGGGTTGGTTAGGCGAACTTCATCCCAAATGGCGTCAGCAATGGGACTTGTCTCATGCGCCCGTGGTCTTTGAGTTACAGCTAGACAGCTTGTTAGATCGAACAGTGCCTGTCGCAACGGCGGTACCAAAGTTGCAAGCGGTGGAAAGAGATATTGCCGTGGTTGTGAAAGAAGAGATCAGTCACCAAGTCTTGATGGACTGCATTCGTTCGTCACCTACGCAAGGCTTGCTGCAAGATGCGGTGCTGTTTGATGTTTACCGTCCCGCTAAAGAAGGTGGAAGTGTGGCCGTTGGTGAAAAAAGCTTGGCAGTTCGCCTGACCATGCAAAGCACCGATGTAACGTTGACTGAAGCCCAAATCGATCAGACAGTTCAAGCAGTAGTGCAGCAACTGTCGCAGCAACTGAACGCCCGTTTGCGTTCCTGAAGGAGAAAGCTAAATGGAAATTTCTTTTGAAAGTTTGGAAACCCCTGCTTTAACCAAAGCGCAATTGGCTGAACTCTTGTTTGACCAAATTGGTTTGAACAAGCGTGAGTCCAAGGACATGATTGACGCTTTTTTTGATTTGATCTCCCAAAAGCTGGTGGATGGTGAAGACGTCAAGATATCGGGTTTTGGTAACTTCCAAATTCGCACCAAAGCCGCTCGTCCTGGTCGCAATCCACGCACAGGTGAATCCATACCCATTGAAGCCCGTCGCGTCGTAACCTTTCACGCCAGCCATAAGCTCAAAGAACATATCCAAGGCATACCCGGGACAGATGCCGAATAAAGTACACATCTGCTTTGTGGCGTATGTGGCTTGTCGCTAAACAGTGGCAAAAACCGCCGCCATATAACTCTTATTTCTCAAGGATGCGACTTTATTTTCGGAATACCGTGCCGATAAGCTTAACTTGGGAGCTTACTTCGTGTAACCTCTCAATTCACTTTTTTAAATGATCGAACCTATGGAGAGTTCTCTCCCTTCCATTCCAGCAAAGCGCTACTTCACCATCGGTGAGGTGAGCGAGTTATGTGGCGTCAAGCCACATGTGCTGCGCTATTGGGAGCAGGAATTCACACAGCTTCGACCCATGAAGCGTCGCGGCAATCGACGCTACTACCAACACCATGAAGTGTTGATGATTCGACGTATTCGAGACCTACTGTATGAACAGGGCTTCACCATCAGCGGTGCTCGTAACAAATTGCAAGAACTGGTCCAGCAAGAGCGGGATAAAAAACGTGCAGGCGAGGTCATGCTTCAAGGCTTGGACGACTTAGAAGATAACTTGTCCTTGGATGAGACCCGCGGTGAAGATAATTGGCAAATCACCCCAGATGACAATGATTCCAACAAGCTTCAATTGCTGCGCCGCGAATTATTTGAAATACGCGATTTGCTGAACTGAAAAGCCTTCTGGCAAGGCTATAATCCACCCTCTTCGGTGTGTGGCGCAGCCTGGTAGCGCACTTGCATGGGGTGCAAGGGGTCGAAGGTTCGAATCCTTTCACACCGACCATAGATATCAAAGGGTTAGCTCTCAAAAGAGCTAACCCTTTTGTCTTTTCAGCGCCTGCCTCTTACTCGCTGAACAAATCAATGATTTGTTGCCTGAGCCACATATTGGCAGGTTCGCGGAGGTATTTGGTGTGCCAAAACAATTTGATGGAGATATCTGGAATTTTGAAAGGCAAGGGCGAAGTTTCAAGTTGAAATGGTTTTTCCCGATTTGTCTTTGTTCTACCACCTGACATCCGGCGATTTGATTTACACAGGAACACCCGAAGGTGTGGGTCCGGTGGTGTCGGGCGACGTTATCTCCGGTCGAGTTGCTGGTGTAGCAGATATCAGCTTGGCGATTGGCTCAGCCCCATAGCAGGCTAATTATTGCGCCGCGCTGAGTTTGATCAGCCTTCTGTCTGCAAGGGTTTGCAGTTGCTCAGACGAAAGCGCGCGCAATTGGTTCAGGTCCATGGCCGACACCTGGGTCGGTGTCAAACCTGCGAGCTGATTGGGGTTAAGCATGCGCACAACCGTGTTGAGTTGTTGCGGGTTAAGTTGACCGATTTGCTGCGGGCTGATGGACTGCAACTGGGTGTTGCTGAGCGCCACGAGTTGCGAGGGGTTGATGGCGGCGATCTGTGCAGCGGTGAAGGCTTGGAGCTGACTGGCTGACAAAGCGGCGAGTTGCTGTGCGTTGATGGCCGACATTTGTGCGTTGCTTAACGCGTTGAGCTGCACTTCTCCCATGGCGGCGATGGCTTGGGGTGTGAGGACAGCAAACTGGGTGCGGGTGAGGGCTTCGATCTGGGGCTTGGTGAGCAGGCCAAACAAGCTGGGCGTCAAGGCGGTGATTTGGTTGGGTGTCAAGGCTTGCAACTGCGAGGGCGACAAGGCGTCAAGCTGGGCGAAATTCAGTACCGCGATTTGACTCTCTTGCAGCGCTTGAAGCTGCTTGGGCTGCAAAGCGGCGACTTGCGCAGGGCTCAAACTGCCCACCTGCGCTTGGTTCAGCGCTAAGACTTGCTCGGGGCGCAAGGCGCTGATTTGGGACTTGGTCAAGGCCGCTGTTTGAGCGACGGTCAAACCGTTGATTTGCGCTTGGTTCAGGCCCTGCAACTGAGGTGCTTTGAGCAAGCTGATTTGCTCGGGTGTGAGCACCGAGAGTTGCGCTGGGCTGAGGGTGGCCAATTGCAATGGGTTGAGGTTAGCCACCTGCTCTTGGGTCATGGCTTGGAGCTGCGCCTTCGACAGAGCCTGCATTTGGGCGTTCAGCAGCGATGCGGTTTGCTGATCCGACAGGGTTTTGATTTGTTCAGGCGTGAGTGAGGCCACCACCGAGGGGCTGAGCAACTGCACCTGTGTCGGCGAGAAGGCTTTGAGCTGCGCTGGGGTGAACACCGCCACTTGGCTGGGTTGGAGGTTTTGCACAAACTTGGCGTCCTGGCTTGCCAACACGGCCGGAGAGATGGCGGCGATTTGCTCAGGCGTCAAGCTTTGCAGCTGGGGCAGGCTTAGGGCGCTGATTTGCGCCTTGTTCCACGACTTGATCTGCGCGTCGCTCACCAAGCGCAGTTGCTGCGGGGTCAACACAGCCAGCTTGTCAGGTGTGACCTCGCTGGGGGTGAGTGCATTCAAGGTCTTGGCGATGGAGAGGTCAGCCGCAGTGATGGGCTGGGGCACCAACAAGGGTTTGTTGAAGGCTTTGCGCTGCTCGGGGTTGAGCATGGCGAGTTGATCGACCAACAAGGCCTGTTGCTGTCTGGGGCTGAGCAAGGCGATTTGGTCTGGGCGCAGGGAGGCAAGCTGTTTCTCGCTCAAGGCGGCGAGTTGCAGGTTTTGCAGTTCAACGATCTGTAGGGGTGTCAAGGCTTGTAACTGATCGCGCTGCAAAGCAGCGACTTGGCTGGGCAACAAACCCCGCAGTTGAGAACGGTTCAGCTGGGCCACAAACTCGGGTGCGAGTGCAGCTATTTGCACGGTCGAGAGTGACTGCAGTTGCAAGGGGTTAAGCAAGGCCACATCGGTGACTGTCAGCTTGGCGATTTGCTGGGGTGTCAGCGCCTGTACTTGCTCGGTAGTGAGTGACTTGAGGGTCAGGCGCAGTTTGTCGTTGCTGAGAGTCGCTACTTGGTCGGGCAACAAGGTTTGCACTTGCTCGGACTTTAAGCGCTGTATCTGAACCGAGGTCAGCACACTCATTTGCTTGGGATTGAGCGCTTGCAGTTGCTCGCCGGTCAGCTCCGTGATCTGGCTGTTCGAGAGCATCTTCATCTGGCTCTCGCTCAAGGCGGCGAGTTGTTGTGGCTTGATGCAAGCGATCTTGCTGCTGACCAAGGCTTTGAAGACCGCAGGGGGCAGTTCAGCGATTTGCTGCGGGCTTAAGGCTTTGAACTGATTGCAGCTCAAACACTGCAACTGGCTCTTGTCCAGCGAGGTCAGCTGGGCGTTAGAGAGGGTGGCTATTTGGTTGGCTGTCAAGGCCTGCAACTGGCTCTCACGCAGCTTGCTGAGGGTGCTGGGGTCGAAGGCGGTGAGTTGGGGTGGGGTGAGTGCAGCGATTTGCGCCTCGTTCAAGGAGGTCAGTTGGGTGGGGCTTAAGGCCTGGACTTGACTCAACTTCAAAGCAGAGATTTGGGTGGGGGTGAGCGAGTTCAGCTGGGTAGGGGAGAGGGTTTGCAGTTGCTCGCCCGACAAAGCGGCGATATGACGGGTGCTCAGAGATCGCAGTTGGCTGGCTGACAGCAGCTCAAACTGTTGCAGCGTCAAATTGGCAACTTGCGTGGGGTTCAAGCCAGAGAAAGTGCCAGAGGAGATGGCTTGCAACTGCTCAGGTGTCAATTGCGACATTTGCTTGCTGCTGATAACGGTCAAGTTGGCATTGCTCAAAGCCGCAGTTCTTGCTGTGTTGGCAGCACTCGCAGGTGAGGCAGGCGTCAAGGCGGTGGACGAACGGGTTGGGGTATTGTTGATGGCCTTATTGAGGGCATCCGTGGTAAGTGTGTTGATTTGCTCGTCCGTCATCGCCGCAAATTGATCCACACTCAATTGAGATAACTGACGACTGCTCAATACGCCTAGCTGCGCTGGAGTTAGACCACGGATTTGCGCATGACTCAGCGAGGCAATTTGCGCAGGGGTGAGCGTCGTGATCATGCTGGGCGTCAACACTGCCATTTGGGCAGGGTTCAGGTTCAGTGGCGTTGTGCTGATATCGGGATAGTTCATTGCCGCCGTGGTTCTGAGCGTGTTGGGCAAGCTGTAATTGGAAGCCAATCCACCGTTGCCGCCATCACGCAAACTCACGCCAGTGATCATCACGGGTTTGGGCGCACCTACCTCGGGTGTTTCAAATTGCGCCACACCCGTGGTAGTCAAAGTTTCGCTGCCGACCAATCCTATTAAGCCAATACTGGGCGCAGCTGCCGTGGTGGTGCCGTCATAGGATTTGTCTGCCACCCGAACAGTCGCTGCTAATTCTTTGGCAAGAATCGTGGCGGATTTGGATACGTCAGTGGGAAAGCTGTAATTGCTAGCGATCAGGTTGTAATTTCCTGCCAACCCACCACCCGTACCATCGTTCAGGTTAACCGTCACCGAATTTAAATTGACAGTGCGGGTACCGGCATTTTTACTGTCAAAGTTAGCGGTTCCCGAGGCATTGACGGTTTCGCCAGGCACCAAGCCATCAGTGATAGTTACCTTGGCTGTGGCCGTAGTGTTGCCGTCATAGGTTTTGTCATTGACCGACAGGGTAGCCGTCAATGGTTTGCGGGTGATGGAAGCATTGACTGTGCCTGTTAATACATAGTTGGTGTTGGCAGTGACCAAACTGCTGGTCAAGAAAGCATTGGCAGAACCCACATTTTTGCTGGTGATGGTGGCGCTTCCGGTGACATTGGGCGCAGATTGGCCCAGCACCATGCCGGACAGTTGAAAGTTGGTAGCGAAAATATTGTTGCCGTCATAGGCCTTGGTAACGGTGATGCCCAGTGGCTTGGGATTGACAATCCACGTTGAGGCTGCTCCAGCAATGGGTACGGCCGTGCTGTTGCTGAAACTCAAGCCACTGCTGTAGCTGATGCTGTAAGTGCCGGCATTGGTGTCGACTGGGATGCTCGACCCCGTTAAGGTGTTGGGAGAAGTGCCAAAATTCCAAACAGGTGTGCCAGTCAATGCATAACCCATGGCTTCAGAGCCACCGCTTTGGCTGTTGTAAACCTTGTAGCTCAAAGTTCCGCCCGAGCCATAGGTGCTGCTGCCATTGACTGCTCGCGCATACAGCACACTCGCGCCTACGGCCAAGACGGGAAAATTGTTGTTTTGACCCGAAATCATTTTCCAGACCAGTGGCGTCGCAGTGTCGCCACCTGTCAGGCGTTCTGTGTCCCAGTTAACCAAAGTCAGCATATTAGAAGCACTCAGTTGAGCGGTGGTTTTACCCGTACCACCAAAGCTGATATCTACAAGCGAGGTTTCGGTGTTCCAGAAGCTGTTCTCGACCGTGGCTCCATTGCTCAAGCCACCCGAAAAACCACCCCCGCCTGGGCCATTGCCAATGGTCACACGCCCTGTGGAATAAGCATTCTTGATGACGGTTCCCGCTGAATTGGCATTACCAACAAAGCCGCCTACAAAGCTGGAGGCAGGTCCTGCAGCGACTTCGCCTGTGGCGAATGCGTTGGTAAGGGTTAGACTGCTGTTATTGCCCACAAAGCCGCCGATGTGGCTGCCAGTACCGTTGACTCTCACGCTGCCAGTGGCATAGCTGTTGGTGAGGATGAGGTTTTTACCTAAGCCCATGAAGCCACCGACTTGGCTGGTGGGCCCCGTGACCAGCACAGCGCCCGTGGCATAAGAGTTCGAAACCGTACCAGAGGCATAGCCTGCCAGTCCGCCCACACCGTTGGAATCGGTATCCAAATTTCGGCCAGTGTTGACCCCTGCGGTCACAGCACCTTCCGCATATGAATTGGAAATCGTGCCATTGGAAAACCCCACCAATCCACCAATAGCCCCTGAATTGGCACCTGTGGAGACGTTACCCGTAGCGTAGGAATTGGTGATCTTGCCTAAGCTGGCATTACCCCCTACCAAGCCACCCACGCCGGCTGCCGCATGGTTGGCGGTCACCGTTCCGGTGTTGAAGCTTTTGTTGATGGTGCCACCTTGGTTGACGCCCACCAAACCGCCTAAATTGGTGGCGTCTGCAGAGGAAGTGGTGCCGCCTATCAGTCCCACATTGGAAATGGTCGCCGTGGAGGTGGTTGAGGCAAACATCCCCACCGAAGTCAGGCCTGTGGGATTCACCGTCAAGCCTGTGATGCTGTGACCTAAACCTTGAAAGGTGCCGCTGAAACCCGAGCCACTGTAGGCAATCGGTCTGAAACCTGTGCCGCTGTTCCAGCTGGATGTTGAACTGGCATCGATGTCACTGCCCAAAGCGTAGAAACCAGCCAAATTGCCTTGAATGCCTTGCAGAGTCCCAGAGGTGGTTCCGCCGTAACTGCCTAAGCTGTTAATAACCGTGTAACTGTTTCCCGCAATCGATAGCGTGGGGTTGCTGCCCGACAAAGTGATGTACTTGCCCAACAGCAGATTGAAGGTGCCACTGCCAGAAGCTGTTTGGGGTGTGCCACCTGCGTTGTGCGTGGTGTTGGGGCGTATGACCAGACCAGCCGTATTGCCCGTCGCAACGATTCGTGAATTGACGTTGACATTGTTGGACGCTGTCAATGTCAAGGTGGTGTTGCTGCCCCATTGAACGTAATCGTTGATGGTGACATTTCCAGTTTCTGAGCTGGTAGACGTGCCGGCCGCACTTTGTAGTTCCACATTATTGGACGTCAATTGGGCTGACAGGGTCGCACCCGTGATGTCGCCACCGCTGGTAGCCACATTGAAGCTGCCGGGGTCTACCAACCATTGACCGGTTTTGCCTTTGTCTGCCAAAGTGGTGATGCGTACCTCGTCAGCAATCTTCACTTTGCCTGCCGAGGTTTCAATGAAGCCACCGTCTCCACCATTGGGGGCGGATGCGTCCAAGGTGCCGCTGACCTCGGTGGTCCCCGAAGTCATGTCGCCCAGCAGCATGATGCGACCGCCCTTGTTGGCAATGGTTTGCGCTTGCACCACGCCGCTGTTTCTCACCACGCTGCCCATCAACACGCTGGCACTGCGAGCGGTCATCACCACCAAGCCGCCATCGGCTTTGACCAGGTGTTTGTTCTCTACCAGTGCATCCATCACGCCTTGATCGATTTGCACCGCGGTCAGGCTTTGGCCGCTAAAGACCAAGGTGGTTTTGTTACCCCCCGCCATGGCGACGGTGCCCTCACGGGCGATGATGACGCCTTCGTTACGCACCTGAGGCGCCAGCAGGGCGATGTAGCCCCCTAGAGAGGCCTGCAGCGTCCCAAAGTTCACCACGCTGCCGGAATTGCCATTGCCCTCAAAAGTACTTTTACCGGACATGAAGTCAGCATTGCTGATGCCGTGGGTGGTGACCAAGAGGCCGCCAACGTCCACTTGCGAGGTGGCGCCGAACAGCACACCATTGGGGTTGACGATGAAGACTTGGCCCGGCGCGTTGATGCGCCCCATGATTTGGCTGGGGTTGTTGTCCAGCACACGGTTGAGGGTGACAGCAGCAGCGTTGGGTTGGTTGAAGTTGACCTGAGCGCCAGAGCCGACGTTGAAGGTGTTCCAGTCGATGGCGGCGCGTTGGCTGCTTTGCTGCACCGTCAGCGTGCTGCCCGAGCTGCTGATGGCTGCATTGCCGCCCACCACCTTGCCGCCTTGGGGCAGTTGCGTGGGTGTAGGGGTGGTTTGGGCTTGCACCAGCATGCCCATGCACAGCAATCCCGACACAAAGGCCAATGTATGCAAAGGGAGGGGGCAATGCTTGTTCATATTTAAAACTGCTGTATCACCGATAACCAGAAGCGGTCATTGTGCAATGTTCCATCCAGGTCCAATCCGTTGGCTTGCGCCGCGGGGTTGGTGCCTATGCGATGCGCCCAAGTCATGCGCCATTGTGCTTGACCCCAGCGGTTGGGCAGAGATGAACCTACCCACAAGCCTGCGCCTTGCAAGTTGTAGGTGTTGATGCCCGAGCCAGTGTTGAATTTGAGCTTGGTGACACGGCCAGCATCAAGAAATGCACTGAGCTTAAATGGGTACTGTTGCACTTGCAGGGTTTTTTGGTATTCCACTGTCAGCAGTTGCGCAGCATTGCCATTCGCCTCGGAAGAGGGATAGGCGCGAACCCCTTGCATACCCCCTAAGGAAAATTTTTCGCTGCCATCCAAGTTCTTGCTGGCGACTTGCGTTTGGTAGGAACCCACCAACTGGGTGGTTGGGCCCAAGGTCTGCTGACGGTTCAGGTTCAAGCGCAGCTTGGTGAAGCGCCCGGCGGTCATGCTGCTGCTGGCGTCACTTTTTTCATTGGGCGAGCCGGATAAATCTACCAAGCCTCGGACGACTTGCGCCCCCACGCTGGTCTCACCCCCACCCCACCACTCGTCGTTGCGGGTGCCTTGCAAGCTGGTGGTGACTGTGTCCATAAAATAGTCTGAAATCACGCCTGCATTGGTGTTGTTGCGGAAAAATTTGCGATCCATGGCGACTTGCATGCTGGCACTGCTGGTTCTGCTGCGTAGCAAGGGCAGGGTCATGTCAAACCCGACGCTGTTAGCAGGGCCATGTGGGTTGAGCGTTAGATAGTCGTTGGTCACTACTTTGTAACGGCTCAAAGACATATTCGTACCCCAGCGGCTGCCCCAGTAACCTAAGGGCTCGCTGTAGGCCAGACGCAAATAGTCGGTGCCGTCGCTGTGCATGTACTGCATGCTGCTGATGTCGGCGCGACCGAATGCACCATAACGGTTGAGTTGGGTACTAAGGCGGTTAAAGCCGGTGGAGACCGGGCCTGCGTTGTCCCAGCTGACCTGGCCGTCCCAAGCTTTGACTTCAGCGACTTGCAGCAAGGCCTCGGATTCGCCCTCTCTCTCTCCTGAGCGCAAGCGCATATTGGCTTGTACTCCAGGTACTTCACCCAACAGCAAGGTGGCGCGGTCAAGTTGGCTCATGCGCACAGCCTCGCCCTTGGGTTGGGCGGTTTCCACCAGTTTGACCAAGTAGTCCGATGACAGTTTGGCACTGTTGGGGGTTTCCAGCTTAGCGCCTGCAAACTTGCCTTCGGTGATGGTGATGAGCACCTCACCTTCGGTCAGGTCTTGGGGTAGCAAGTCCACACGGGCTAAAACACCTTCGTTTTGGTAAAACTGTGCCAAGGTGTCAGTGGCTTTTTGCAAATCTGTCAAGTCCTGAACATTTGGAAGAGCTGTTTTCAGCAATTGTTCCAAGCGCTTGCTGGAATACACCTTGTTCCCTTCAAATTTGAAGGCTTTGAAGACAAACTCTGAGCTGGCTGGCGGTTTGGATGCGGGGGCAGCAGCTGCCGCAGGCGCAGGTGCTGGAGCAGGCGTTGCAGTTTGGGGCGGTGGCGTCGTCGCTTGCACTGGTGCAACAGCATCAGGTTTAGCAATGCTGGAAGGCTTGGGCGGTGGCAAGGGGGGGAACTTGATCCATCCGTCGTCTGTCGAGGCTGTGACGGGGGGGGTACTGCGAGCCGCCTTGGGTTGGTCGTTTTGCACCTTGGGTGCTGACGGGCCTGGGCGGGGTGGAAATTGCACCCATTCATCGTTGCTAGCGGATTGCGAATGGGCCATACAAGCAGCGGCCAGCAGTGAGCCCATCAGGCATGACTTAAAGTATGGTGAGCGCAAGGCTGTCAATCGGTACGGGTTGGAAAGCAGCAAAAAGACCTTTCGGGCATGGATTACCAGCACTGAAAACAAAATCAGGTAGTCTTTGTTTCGGCACGCCCGCTGGAAAATGAAGATCTGAGAGCTTTAAATATGAAAAAACTACCAATATTATTGATTTTCTTGAGTTTTGCAGCCCATGCGGAATGGCAGTTGGTGCATACCGATAACAACGCCGCTCGTTTTTTTGTCGATAAAGACAATTTGCGCATCATCAACGGCTATCGCCGTGCTTGGATTTTGAACGATTTGGGCAAATCCAATGGCCAAGGCACCGAGTCGTTTCGCTCGGTCGAAGAATATGACTGTGAGCAAAGTCAGGCGCGGGTGATGCAAATCCACGCCATGTCCGGTCCTATGGCCACGGGCAACTTGGTGGCACGGCGCAGCGGCAACGGAAAGTGGCTCAAGGCCGAGGCCGAAAGCATAGACCAGCATTTGATAGCCGCTGTCTGCAGCTTGCCCTTGAGCGAAAGCCACGCTCAGTAACCGATGGCCGCGCCATCGCTGCGCGGGTCGCTGCCACCAAAACGGGTTTGCTGAGAACCTTCCAAGGTGATGCCATGGGCGTGACCGGCCAATTCATTGAACGGCCCCCAACGGTTGAGCACATGGCCTTTGGCCGCCAAAGCGTCAAGGGCGACATGCCCTAAGCGGCTTTCCACATGCAAAGTGTCCCGGGCTTCGCCCAGCGCAAAACGCCCTGAGAGCCAGCGCGGTGCTTCCACCGCCTGCTGAATATCCAAGCCGTGGTCCAGCATGGCGCTGTAGGCCTGAAACTGGATTTGCGGTTGCCCATCAGCGCCCATGCAACCCATGACGCTCCACAGCTTGTTATGGCGAAAACCAATGGACGCGATCAAGGTGTGCATGGGAATTTTGCCCGGCGCCAACACATTCGGGTGGCCGTCCTGCAAAGAGAAATAAGCGCTGCGGTTTTGCAATAAAACACCGGTTTCAGGACTAACCACGCCAGAGCCAAATGCGCCATACAGGCTGTGAATCAGCGACACCGCTTGGCCGTGTTCATCCACCACTGATATATAGACAGTGTCGCCGCGCAAGCTGCCATAAGACGGCACTTGGTCCCAAGCCAAGGCCTTTTCACGGTTGATCAAGTTGCGCCGCTGGTCAAGGTAGGCGTCGCTCAGCAACTGCTGCATGGGCATGTCGGTGAACGCCGGATCGCCCAGCCAACGGTCGCGGTCGTGGTAGCTGATTTGCTTGGCCTGTACCATCAGATGGATACGTTCTGGGTCATCAAAATCTTTTTTGTGCAGCTCGAAGGGTTCCACCAGTTTGAGCATTTGCAACACGGTAAAGCCTTGGGTGGGGGCAGGCGTTTGGTACAGCGTCAGGTCGCGGTAGCTGCCCACAATTGGTTCGCTCCATTCGGCTTGTTGGCGCTCAAGGTCTTGCAAGGTGAAAAAACCACCGTGTTGCTTGGACAGTGCTGCCAAGGCTTTTCCTGTTTCACCTTGGTAAAACCCGGCTTGTCCTTGCTCGGCCACGGCTTGCAGGGTGCGGGCCAGCCCAGGGTTTCGCCGTGTTTCTCCAGTGTGGGGCAATGTGCCTTCCGGTGTGAACAATGCAGGCCAGCCTGGCTGGGCGCTGCAATCGGCTTGGCTGCGCTGCATCCAACCCGCCAAACGCTGGCTCACGGGGTAGCCGTTATGGGCATAGTCCATGGCCGAGGCCAAGATGCGGGGCATGCCCAACTTGCCATAGGCGGAATGTGCGGCGCACCAACTGGCCACTGCGCCTGGGGTGGTCAACGTGGCTGGCCAAATACCGCGAAAAGGCACTTCGCTCAAGCCTTTGCTTTTGAAAAATGCGGGGTCTGCGCTGGCTGCGGCTCGTCCGCCGCCATTCAGGTAACGCACTTTGCCGGTATGGGCGTCATGGATGAGCCAAAACGCGTCGCCACCCATGCCCGTCATATGCGGGTAAATCACGCCCAAAACCGCTGCGGTTGCGATGGCTGCGTCAACCGCTGAGCCACCTGCACGCAGCACATCTGCGCCGGCAGCGGACGCCAAGCTGTGGGGGGAGGTGACCATGCCGCGTGGGCTGAGGGTGGCCGGTCGGCCAGTCTGCATATCCAAAACAAGCTCCTGAAAGTTTGAGGTTAACCGATCGAGCTTATTTTTTTCGAAATTCCCAAGGCGGCATGGGCATGTCCTCCGTCCAAAGCCCAAGCTTGAGCGATTTGGATTTCAACTCTGTCTCGCTGTAGAGCGCACGGTCAGATACAGACTGCTCGTTTTGGTATTTTTTATAGTGCCACGCCATTCCTAACTCCAACTGTTGCAGGCAAATATCTATATCCTCCAAAGTGACTTTGCCAACGATGCGACCGTATTTGTCTTCTTTGTCGTATTCAATGCGTACCTGTTTGCTATGGACCAGGTCGTGAAGGCTTTGCTTGGATTTTTCTCCAAAAGCTTGATTTTTCTCAGGCGCATCAATACCCTGCAGCCTAATTTTGTAGCTGTGCTTTTGTTGATCCAGCACGGTGATGGTGTCACCATCTGCCACCCCAACCACCAAACCCTCTATGGTTTTTGCGTAAACAAAATTTGATAAAAATAAAATAAAAATTAAGATAAGTTTTTTCACGCCAAATACCTCATGTATTTGGCAAATTCTACAAACTCATAGTTTTTAAATTATTTGCTAATTGAATGGTGCGGAACAACGCTGCTTGTGATGGCGCCTTTTGCCAGCGAAGAAGTCCTAATGCAGCTTGACCGTTGGGTTGGTTTGCTTGGTGATCATTCTTGCCAAGGTATAGAGCGAGGTTTTTAAAAAGCCGTGAATCGCCAATTCATGTAATTTGTACAAAGACAGATACATCAATTTGGCGAAATAGCCTTCAATCATCAAGTTTTTGCCAATCAGGCCGCCCATCATGTTGCCGACGGTGCTGAATTTCCCTAAGGACACCAAAGAACCAAAATCTTTGTAGTGATAGGGTTTGAGGGGTTTGTTGGCAAACCTGCGCAGGATTTGCTGATACAGATGAGAAGCTTGTTGGTGCGCCGCTTGGGCGCGTGGTGGAACGAGTCCGGCTGAACCGCCATGGCCATCAGGGTAAGGGCAGGCTGCGCAATCGCCGAGCGCAAAAATATCTTTGTCACGCGTGGTTTGCAGCGTGTCGTGAACAACGATTTGGTTGCTGCGGTTGGTTTCTAAACCGCCAATATCCTTCAATAAATCCGGTGCCTTTACCCCAGCAGCCCACACCACCAGTTCGGAGTCAAGTATTCGGCCGTCAGCCAGACGCAGCCCCGTGGGCAATACCTCGGTCACTTTGGCGTGGGTGAAAACCTGCACCCCCAAAGATTCAATCAATTCTTCTGTGGCTTTGGACAGCTGCGGCGGCAGGGCTGGCAATATGCGGTCGGCTGCTTCTATCAAGCTGACCTTGATGTCCTTGTCCGCGTCAATACGGTCAAGACCAAAGGCAACTACTTCACGGGTGGTTCTGTGCAGCTCCGCTGCCAGCTCAACCCCAGTCGCCCCCGCACCAATGATCGCCACATGCAGCTGCCGTTTGTTGATGGCCTCTAGCTGGTTGTGCGCTCTGATGCACGCATTCACCATCTTGGAGTGAAACTGTTTTGCGTCTTGTTGGTTTTCGAGGCGCAAGGCATATTCCTTCACGCCTTGGGTGCCAAAGTCGTTGCTTAAACTGCCAATACAAAGCACCAGCGTATCGTAAGTAATTTGTTGAACAGGGGTGACGGCAACCCCATCGCTGTCCACATAAGGCGCCAAATCGATGGTTTTGTTGTCGCGGTTCAAGCCATTGAGTTCACCGATGCGAAAAGTGAAGTGGTTCCAATGGGCGTGTGCCATGTAATCCACCTCATGGTCGCCAAAGTCCATGCTGCCAGACGCAATTTCATGCAGCTTGGGCTTCCAAATATGGGTGCGGTTTTTGTCAACCAGTGTGACCAACGCTTTGTTTTTTCGCCCTAAGGTTTTGCCTAATTTGGTGGCCAGTTCTAAACCGCCGGCGCCACCACCTACGATCACAATTTTGTGCAATTTTTTTGTCATGTAAACCAACTGATTCAACATTTAACCGATAAGCTTTTAGCTTTGCTTGATTTAATCACACACCCGTGACGCAATCGTTTTGGGCTTGGGGGAGCTGTTTTGTATACTGAAAGTATGAAGCCTATTTACTTGCCCCTCAGCTCACCTTATTGGCTTTTTGCCAAATAAATACTGTCTTGCATGTCGGTTTCTGAGATTTACCAGCAAGAGCTCAAAACGCGGGGCTTTCACAGCGATCCCGCGCAACTGAGCGCTGTCGAGGCGCTAGACAATTGCGCCAAGGCATGGGCTGGCTACAAACTCAAGCGTGCCAACGCCCTCAAAAAACTCATCAACCACCCCGATATTCCGCAAGGCGTTTATTTGTTTGGCGGTGTAGGCAGGGGAAAAAGTTTTTTGATGGATTGCTTTTACCAAGCCGTTCCTATTGAGCGCAAAACCCGCTTGCATTTTCACGAATTCATGCGAGAGGTTCACCGTGAATTGTATGAACTACAAGGCACAGTCAACCCATTGGACGAGTTGGGCAGGCGCATGGCCAAGCGCTTCAAGCTGATTTGTTTCGATGAATTTCATATCGCTGACATCACCGACGCGATGATCTTGCACCGTTTGCTGGTAGCCATGCAGGTCAACGGCATTGGCTTTGTCACCACCTCTAACTTCAAACCCGACGAGCTCTACCCCGATGGTTTGCACCGCGACCGCATGCTGCCCGCCATTGATTTGCTCAACGCCAGTATGAAAGTCATCAATGTTGACAATGGCACCGACTACCGAGGCCGTATGTTGGAGCAAGCCCAGCTTTATTTGAGCCCCTGCAACGACGCCAACGAGGCGCTGATGCACCAAACCTTTGACCGCTTGGCTGAAACCCCGGACCAAGATGGCTTGTTGCTGATTGAATCCCGCAAAATTTGGGCCAAACGCCGTGCGGGTGGTCTGGTGTGGTTCGATTTCAAGGTCTTGTGCGGCGGCCCACGATCACAAAACGATTTCTTGGAAATTGCCAGCCAATTTCACACGGTTTTTTTGAGCGGTGTGCCGCATATGGAAGTGCGCATGGCTTCCGAAGCCAGGCGTTTTACATGGTTGATCGATGTGCTTTACGACCGCCGCGTCAAATTGGTGGTGATGGCCGATGTGGCTCCCGAGGACTTGTACTCCGAGGGGCCCATGTCCCACGAGTTTCCGCGCACCGCCTCTCGGCTGCGCGAGATGCAGTCAGGGGCTTTTTTGGCGCTGGGGCGGCGCATGGTGGATACTTCGTTGACATGAAACATTTTCTATCCAGTTTGTTCGCCTTTTTGCTGCTCTTACCGGTGGCAGGTGTGCAAGCGCAAGATGGCTTGGCACAGGGCTTAGACCTGACTGCAGAACGCGATCGAATCAAGGCTGAGCGCAGTCAAATGGAGGCTGAGTACAGCCAAGCCCTTCGCGCTTGTTACCAAAAACTCAACGTCAACAGCTGCAAAGATGATGCCTTCAAAATTCGCTTGCAAAAAACCAATGTACTTCGCGCCCAAGAGCGGGTTCTGAACGACCAAGAGCGCAAGCAACGCAGCGCGGCCGCCTTGCAAAGCATCGAAGAGAAAAACAGCTTGGAGACCCAGGCCGAGTCTGCCGAGCGTCGCGCCCGCAGCACCCAGCAGCACCTTGACAAGCTAGAGAGCAATCTGGAGAAAAACGAAGCCCGCTTAGAAAAAGAGGCGCGTGAAGCTGAATATTTAGAGAAAAATGCCCAGCGGGAACAAGCCTTGCGTGAGCGTCAGCAAGCCCATCAAGAAAAAGCGGCCAAAGCCAAAGCCGAGCGTGAAAATCACTTGCAAAAACTGCAGCAGGCCAAGGAACACCGCGAGCAAGTAGAGCGTAACCGCGGACAGCGTGGAACACCAGGGGCTGCCCCGCTTCCTGTTCAACCGCTTGACAAGCCATGATGAGCCAACCTTGACAAACCCTTTGTCGGACGCGGTCAAGGAAGTATTTGGTTCCTTGGGACCGCTGGCCAGATCTAGCCCGCATTTCAAACCCCGCGCTGGTCAAACCGCCATGGCCATAGCCGTGGCCGATACCGTGGCAGAGGGCGGCTCCTTGGTGGTGGAGGCGGGTACGGGTGTTGGTAAGACCTTTGCCTACCTTGTGCCTGCGTTGCTGAGTGGCGAGCGTGTGTTGCTGTCGACGGCCACCAAAACCTTGCAAGACCAACTTTTTGCCAGAGACATCCCCGATTTACTCGCTGCTTTAGGCTTGCCTTTGCGCTTGGCCATGCTCAAAGGACGCGGCAGTTATGTCTGCCAGCAACGCTTGGCCATGGCACAACAAGCGCCCACCTTGCCTGACCGTACCTCGCTCAGAACCTTGGCGCAGATGCAAACCTGGGCCAACACCACCCGCACAGGCGATTTGGCTGAAATGCCCACGCTCGATGAGCGCTCGCCGCTCATTCCCCTGATCACCTCCAACCGCGACAACTGTTTGGGTTCAACTTGCAGTTTTTGGAAAGAATGCCATGTGAACGCAGCCCGTAAAGAAGCGATGTCAGCCGATGTGGTGGTGATCAACCACCATTTGTTTTTTGCGGATTTGGCTATGCGCGAGGGTGGCATGGCCGAGTTGCTGCCCAGTGTGAGGGTGGTGGTGTTTGATGAAGCCCATCAACTCAATGAAACCGGCATACAGTTTTTAGGCCAACAACTGGGCTTGGGGCAAATGCTCGATTTGGCCCGAGACATCCTTGCCTGCGGTTTGCAATTGGCCAAGGGCTTAGCCGATTGGCAAGGCGTGGTGGGTGAGTTTGAAAAGTCTTTGCGCGACCTTCGTCTGCTGATTGGCAAGCACCCGCCCAACACCCGTTTGCGGTGGTTGGCAGGTTACCCGCAGGGCATCCACCCCCAAGACTGGGGCGACGCCATGCTGCTGTTGACGCAGCGATCCCAGGGGGTATTGGCTTCCTTGGAAGTGGTGGCAGATGCTGCGCCAGAGTTTGTTCGCTTGCATGAGCGCGTGAGCGACATCATTGGTTTGATTGCCCACTTTTCCCAAGAATGCCCAGCTGGTTCTGTGCGTTGGTTGGAGGTGGGGGCACAAGCGCGGTGCATGGAAGCGCCCTTGGACATTGCGGACGTGATGCAAAGCCGTTTGTTACAAACCGTGGTGACGGTTCCTGACTCTCAAGGCAATGCTGTGGATTTGCCGCGCAGTTGGATTTTTACCTCGGCCACCCTCGGCGACGACGAGCGATTGAGCTGGTTCACAGAGCCCTGTGGTTTATCGCAGGCAACCGTCTTGCGTGTTGAAAGTCCCTTTGACTATGCAAGCCAAGCTTGGCTTTATGTGCCACGCGACATGGTGTCACCTAAAGATGCCCAACACAGCGCAGCCGTGGGAGAAGTTGCACTGCAAATCGCACGGGCTTTAGGTGGACGCACACTGGTGCTGACCACCACCTCTCGCGCTTTGCGAGCGATAGGCTTGCAGTTGCAAGCTGCCTTGGGCGAAACCGGCGATTTAGAAGTTTTGGTTCAAGGCGAAAGTCCCAAGCGACAGTTGATGCAACGTTTTCGCCAAGCCATCGAAGCTGGACGGCAGGGCTGCGTTTTGGTGGCGACAGCCAGCTTTTGGGAAGGTTTTGATGTTCCTGGCGACGCGCTGCAAGCGGTGGTGATCGACAAACTGCCTTTTCCCCCACCCAATGACCCGGTGGTGGAAGCTCGCGGCCAACGCTTGGAAGCGCAAGGACGCAGTTCGTTCAATGATTATTTTTTGCCAGAAGCCGCTGTGTCACTGAAACAAGGAGCGGGGCGCTTGATTCGTCGAGAAAGTGACAGAGGCGCTTTGGTGGTTTGCGACAACCGCTTGGTCAGCACCGGCTATGGCAGGCGATTACTGGCCAATTTGCCGCCCATGCACAGGGTTCAGACTTTGCCCGAACTTTTACAAGCCTTGGCCGGTCTCACCAAAACTGATACCAACTCTTGCTAGGTGTTGGCGGCGGTGGCGGGGCTTTGTCAGTGAAATACTGGCTTTGGGGATAAGAACCCTGAAGCACACGAATAGTGTCATCTTTGAGCTTGGTCAAGCCCAAAGCCTCGTAAGAGTCAATCAAAATAATCAGCGCGTCCTCTACTGCCGCGATGTTTTGGTAGTCGTTCAGCGTGGTTTGTGCGCGGTTGATGGCGGCCACATAAGCGCCTTTTTTGAAGTAATGACGAGCGACTTTGATTTCTGCCTTGGCCAGTAAATTGACGATATGACGCATGCGCAAGGTGGCGTCTGGGGTGTAATTTGAATTGGGAAAGCGGGTCACCAACTCTTTATAGGCTTCAAAAGACTCACGGGCGGCCATTTGGTCACGCTCGGCCAAATCTTGCTTGAACCATTTGGACAGCAGGCCTAAGTCGTCATTGAAATTGACGGTACCTTTAAGGTACAGCGCATAGTCAAGGGCTGGGCTGGCGGGGTTGAGCTTGATGAAGCGGTCCAGTGTGACGATGGCCGTGGCGCGGTCACCGTTTTTGTACAGCGCATACGCTTTATCCAGCTGGGCTTGTTGGGCCAGCACGGAGCCTGCTGCTCGGCCTTCGAGTTTGTCGTACAGGGCAATAGCCTTATCGTACAAAGCGCCGTTCATACTGTCTCGAGCTTCCTCGTAGAGTTCCTCGGGTTTCATTTTGAGGGTCTTGTCTTTTTCCTCGGTCGCGCAACCGAAGAGCACAAGCGTTACCAACACCACCGATAATGAAAGAAATCTCAACACAATCAACCTTTAGGCTTTGAATGGCATGCATTATCAACGATGAGCCCTACCCACAAAGCACCAACAGCCCTCCCGACATTGGCTGAACTTGAAAGCGATGAACTCGCTGTTGAAGTTGAAGTCCGCGATCTTGCCTTTCCCACTGACTTGCACCGGCAGCGCTTAGACCGCGCTTTGGTGACTTTGTTGCCGGAGTTTTCCCGCAACCACTTAAAGCACATGATCGAAGAGGGTTGTGTTAGCGTGGGTGAACAAGTGGTCACCAAAGTGGCGCATTTGGTCAAAGCCTTTGACAGCTGTCAGGTGCGTTTGCAACCCACCGACATGTCGCAGGCGTTTGTGCCCCAAGACCTGCCCTTGGATGTGGTCTTTGAAGACGAGCACTTACGCGTCATCCACAAGCCCGTGGGCATGGTGGTCCACCCCGCACCCGGCAATTGGAGTGGCACTTTGCTCAACGGGTTGCTGTTTTTAGATGCCGGCCTCAAATTGATTCCCCGCGCTGGCATCGTGCATCGCTTGGACAAGGACACCAGCGGTTTGATGGTCACCGCCAGAACCCGCCCTGCCATGGACGCTTTGGTGCACATGATTGCTGCGCGGCAAGTCCACCGCGAGTACCTCGCCATCGCCCACCGCCCTTGGCGCGGAGCGTTGTTGCGAGAGGTAGATGCCCCCATTGGCCGTGATTCGCGCCAACGTTTGCGCATGGCTGTGGTGGATTTGGCCAAACAGTCTGGCAAAACCGCCCATACCAGCTTGCGTTGTTTAGACAGCCAAGAGTTGGGCTGTTTGGTGCATTGCACTTTGCACACCGGCCGTACCCATCAAATTCGGGTGCATATGTCCTCCATTGGCCACCCCTTGTTGGCCGACACCCTGTACGGTGGCAGCCATGCCGCAAACCTCCAGCGCCAAGCATTGCATGCTTACAAATTGGGGTTTATTCACCCCATGACGGGTGAGTTCCTGCAATTTCACAGGCCGTTGCCTGACGACATGCAACAAGCCTTGTCAGATTGGGGTCTGTCCGAGGTGCTCAGTTAGAATACCCGCTGAATTTCCCTCGGAATACCTGTTATGAACACCTTGGATGCCAAGCGTGTCCTCGAAACTGCTCTGCTATGCGCCGCACAACCTTTGTCGGTGCGAGAGCTGCGCCAGCTGTTTAACGATGAGCTGGGCGCCGACACGCTCAAAACCCTTTTGCAAGACGTCCAAGACGACTGGACGCAGCGCGGCATCGAACTGGTTCAGGTCGCCAGTGGCTGGCGTATGCAAAGCCGTCCCGAAATGCGCGATTTTTTGGACCGTTTGCACCCCGAAAAACCGCCCAAGTATTCGCGTGCCGCCATGGAAACCTTGGCCATCATTGCCTATCGCCAGCCTGTCACACGCGGTGACATGGAAGACATCCGTGGCGTGACCATCAACTCCTTGGTGTTAAAGCAACTTGAAGACCGTGGCTGGGTCGAGGTCATTGGCCACCGTGAAACGGTGGGCCGTCCCATGCTTTACGCCACCACCAAACAGTTTTTAGACGATTTGGGCGTGGCGTCGCTGGACCAGTTGCCGCCTTTGGAGTCCCCTGGCGGTGTGAGCGAGTTCTTCAACACCCCATCCATCCAGGAAGTCGACCCCGCTCAAATGCCCATGCTTTTAGAGGACGCGGCTGAAACATTGGCTGACAGCCTGCAGCCCTCTTCGCAAGATTTACCACTGGGTTCCTCTGATGAAAGTCCTGCGTGAGCGACGACACCCCTAAGTTACACAAAGTATTGGCCCAATCTGGGCTGGGTTCGCGCTTAGAGATGGAGCGCCTCATCGGCGAAGGCCGCATCACCGTGAACGATGAGCTTGCCCATGTTGGCCAGCGCATCCAGTTTGGTGACCGTATCAAGGTCAATGGCAGGTCGCTGCCCGTTCGTATACAGGCCATGCCTGTACGGGTTTTGGCTTACCACAAGCCGGTGGGTGAAATCGTCAGCCGCGATGACCCGCAAAACCGTCCTACCGTGTTTCGCAAATTGCCTCGTCTGTACCAAGGCAAGTGGCAAGCCGTGGGCCGTCTGGACCTGAATACCGAGGGTTTGTTGCTGTTCACCAGTTCAGGCGAACTGGCCAACAAGCTGATGCACCCACGTTTTGGTTTGGAGCGAGAGTACGCTGTGCGGGTGCTTGGGGCTTTGAGCAATATTGAAAAAGAAAAGCTGCTGTCTGGCGTCAACCTTGAAGACGGCATGGCCCAGTTTGGCAGCCTAGAAGATGGTGGCGGCGAAGGTGCCAATTGTTGGTACCGCGTTACCATCCAAGAAGGTCGTAACCGTGAGGTGCGTCGCATGTTCGAGGCGGTGGGTCACGCAGTCAGTCGCTTGATACGCATCCGCTACGGCAAAATGGTGCTGCCCCGTGGCTTAAAGCGCGGCGACTGGATGGAGTTGGACGCCCACGATATTGACCAACTCACCCGCAGTGCCGGTGCATCGCATCTGGGGGCGGCAAAAACGCCTCACCAAGCGACGGTTGCCAAACCCAGCTTGCCCAGACGAACACCCGCCAAATCAGGCAAAGCAACTCCCTCACGCGAGTTGTTTATTGGCGCTGACAGCTTAGCCCGTCAGCGGCGCGACCAAAAAACCGCAGTCGCTCGATCCAAGCCCAAGCCACGCAAGGCTAAAATCTGAAGTTTCGAGCTCAGCCTCCCTATTTTTGATAACTTTTGGAAACTTAACCATGGCAATTGAACGCACTCTCTCCATCATCAAACCCGACGCAGTGGCCAAAAATGTCATCGGCCAAATTTATTCGCGTTTTGAAGGCGCTGGCCTCAAAGTCATCGCCTCGCGCATGGCCCACCTCAGCCGTGGCGAAGCCGAAGCTTTTTACGGTGTTCATAAAGACCGTCCTTTTTTCAAAGATTTGGTCGATTTCATGATCTCTGGCCCCGTCATGATCCAAGTGCTCGAAGGCGAGAACGCCATCCTGAAAAACCGCGACCTGATGGGCGCAACCGACCCCAAAAAGGCCGACAAAGGCACCATCCGCGCCGATTTTGCTGACAGTATCGACGCCAACGCGGTTCATGGCTCTGATGGCCCAGACACCGCCGCCCATGAAATTGCATTCTTTTTTGCTGGCATGAATGTTTTTGGCCACTGATATGCGTAGCCCCTGCTAAACCATGAAGACCAACCTGCTTGATTTCGATCTGGACGGTTTGGTCGCTTGGTGCTTGGCGCAGGGGGAAAAAAAATTCCGTGCGGTTCAGCTGTTTCGCTGGATCCACCACAAAGGCATCTCTGACTTTGCGCAGATGAGCGACTTGGCGCAAAGCCTGCGTACCAAGTTGCAGGCAAGCGCCGACATCGTCCCCCTCCCCGTGGTCAGCCGCCACGATTCGGCTGACGGCACCATCAAATGGATGTTTGACGTGGGGCAGGGCAATGCGATTGAAACCGTGTTCATCCCCGAAACCGACCGCGGTACCTTGTGTGTGTCCTCGCAAGCCGGTTGCGCTGTGGGCTGCACGTTTTGCTCGACCGGCGCCCAAGGATTTAGCCGCAACCTCACCACCGCAGAAATCATTGCCCAGCTGTGGTTCGCCGAACGAACCTTGCGCCAAGAGCGTGGTGTGGATGAACGTGTCATTTCCAATGTGGTGATGATGGGCATGGGCGAGCCCTTGCAAAACTATGCCGCCTTGGTGCCTGCCCTCAAAACCATGTTGGACGACCACGGTTATGGTCTGTCGCGCCGCCGTGTGACCGTGTCCACCTCGGGCGTGGTGCCCATGATGGAGCGGCTAGGCCTTGACTGCCCCGTCGCTTTGGCGGTGTCCTTGCATGCACCGTCGGACGCCTTGCGCGATGTCTTGGTTCCTTTGAACATCAAATATCCATTAGCGGAGTTGCTGCAAGCTTGCCGCAATTATTTGGACCATGCTCCACGTGACTTCATCACCTTTGAGTACTGCATGCTCGACGGTGTGAATGACACCGACATCCATGCCAATGCCTTGGTCGAGCTGGTTCGTCCCCGAAACGCTGAACCCTTGCCCTGTAAGTTCAACCTCATCCCCTTCAACCCCTATCCCGCTTCAGGCTTGACCCGCTCTTCACCCGAGCGGCTCAAAGCTTTCGCTGCTATTTTGAGTGAGGCTGGCATCGTCACCACCATCCGCAAAACCCGGGGCGACGACATCGCCGCCGCCTGCGGCCAATTAGCAGGCGACATCCAAGACCGCACTGATGTGTCGGGCAGACGCGCCAAAACCATCCGTATCCACGCTTGATAAGGCAAAATGAACCCATGAGCTCTTCTGAACAAGCCATTCCTTTTTCCATCCCCGCCAGGCACCGCAGCCTGCAAGCCCAGGTGCGTTGGGGCGACCATCTGGTGACTGTGGGTGGCGATGCCCCGGTGCGGGTGCAGTCCATGACCAACACCGACACTGGCGACGCCATCGGCACCGCTATTCAGGTCAAAGAACTGGCGCTGGCTGGCTCCGAGCTGGTGCGCATCACGGTGGACACCCCAGAATCCGCCAAGGCTGTTCCCTATATCCGTGAGCAGCTCGACAAAATGGACATCCATGTGCCACTGGTCGGTGACTTTCACTACAACGGCCACCGCTTGTTGACCGAATTCCCCGAATGCGCCCAAGCGCTGTCCAAATACCGCATCAACCCTGGCAATGTGGGTAAGGGCGACAAGCACGACAAGCAGTTTGCTCAAATGATCGAAGCGGCTGTGAAGTACGACAAAGCGGTGCGCATCGGCGTGAACTGGGGCAGCCTGGACCAAGAACTGCTGGCCAAACTGATGGACCAAAATGCTTTGCGCGTCTCGCCTTGGGACGCCAAACAGGTCATGTACCAAGCCTTGGTCACGTCTGCGCTCGAATCAGCCGAGTTGGCCGAGCGTTTGGGTTTGCCGCGACACCAAATCATCCTCAGCTGCAAGATGAGCGGCGTGCAAGATTTGGTGGCGGTCTACCGTGAACTTGCCAAAAGAACCAACCATTCGCTGCATTTGGGTTTGACCGAAGCCGGCATGGGCACCAAAGGCACCGTCGCTTCCAGCGTGGCTTTGGGCTTGCTGCTGCAAGAAGGCATTGGCGACACCATCCGCGTTTCACTCACCCCCCAGCCTGGGGAAGCTCGCACCCAAGAGGTGTTGATCGCCACTGAGATTTTGCAGGCTTTGGGATTGCGCACCTTTGTGCCCAGCGTCACCGCTTGCCCTGGTTGCGGTCGCACCACCAGCACCACCTTCCAAGAACTCGCGCAGGAAATCGATGTGTTTTTACGCGACAAAATGCCGGTTTGGCGCAAGCAGTACCCTGGCGTGGAAGGCCTGAAAGTCGCGGTCATGGGTTGCATCGTTAATGGCCCAGGCGAGAGCAAACACGCCGACATCGGTATCAGCTTGCCTGGCAACGGAGAGGCGCCAGCTGCGCCTGTCTTTATTGATGGAGAAAAAGCGCTGACCCTGCGCGGCGACAATATCGCCAAAGAATTCCACGATATCGTCGAGAACTACATCCAGAAAAAATTCGCGGTCAGCGCCTAAGGCGTACCGCCATCCAACACCATGGCAGACAAATTAAGCGCCGTCAAAGGCATGAACGACATATTGCCGCCCGATTCCGCGCGTTGGGAGACTTTGGAAACCGCTGTACGTGAGGTGATGCGCCTGCATGCTTACCGGAACATCCGCACCCCCATCGTTGAGCCTACCGCTTTGTTTATGCGTGGCCTGGGCGAGGTGACCGACATCGTCGAAAAGGAGATGTACTCCTTTGAAGACCGCCTTAACGGCGAGCAACTCACCTTGCGCCCAGAATCCACGGCCGGGGTGGTGCGGGCGGTGGTCGAACACAATATGCTGTACGAAGGTGGCAAGCGCTTGTATTACATGGGTCCCATGTTCCGTCATGAACGCCCCCAGCGTGGCCGCTACCGGCAGTTTCACCAAATCGGCGCGGAAGCGCTGGGTTTTGGTGGTCCCGAAGTGGACGCCGAGCTGATTTTGCTGGCCAATGCCCTTTGGAAGACCTTGGGCCTGACCGATGTGCGTTTGGAGCTCAACAGCCTGGGTCAACCGCCCGAGCGTTTGCAGCACCGCGCTGCCTTGATTGCTTACTTTAAGCAGCACGCCGACCAACTTGACGAAGACGCCAAACGCCGTTTACACAGCAACCCTTTGCGGATTCTGGACAGCAAAAACCCCGCGATGAAAGCCTTGAACGAGGCGGCACCCAAGTTGCTGGACTTCTTAGCCGAGCAAAGCCTGGCGCATTTCAACGCGGTCAAGGCCATCTTGGATGCCAATGGTGTGGGCTACACCATCAACCCGCGCTTGGTTCGCGGCATGGACTATTACAACCTCACCGTGTTCGAGTTCATCACCGAACGCTTGGGCTCACAGGGCACGGTGTGTGGTGGCGGACGTTACGACTACCTGATCGAGCAAATTGGCGGCAAACCCGCCCCAGCAGTCGGTTGGGCTTTGGGGGTGGAGCGGGTGCTGGAGTTGCTCAAAGAGCAGGGCGCATTCAGTGTCGAAACAGCGCCTGATGTGTACGCCATCATTCCCGAAGCCTCCGCTTTACCCGTGGTGCTGCCGGTTTTGCAAAGCCTGCGGGGTATGGGTGTGTCGGTACAAATGCATGCCCCCGCCAACAGCAGCGAGGGCATGGGCAGCATGAAATCGCAGTTCAAAAAGGCCGACAGCAGTGGCGCCAGTTTTGCACTGGTTTTCGGCCCCGATGAGCTTGCCCAAGGGCTGGTCACGGTCAAGAGCTTGCGCGATGGGCTGGGCGCTCAGCGCACCGAGACCTTGGCCGATATCCGTGATTGGGGCATCAGCCTACAATCCGCACTTTAGTTTTACCGCCTTATCAGGAACACCATGGCTTCGCATCTCGATCTTGAAGAACAAGAGCAAATTGAACAAATCAAATCTTTTTGGACCCGATGGGGCAACCTCATCACAGGCGTGGTCACTTTGGTGTTGGTGTGTTTTGCCGCTTGGAACGGTTGGAACTATTGGCAGCAACGTCAGGCCACGCAGGCCGCTGTGCTGTTTGACACCTTTGAAGAAGCCACCAAGCAAGGCGACTTGGCGCTTTTGGCTCGTTCGCTCAGTGACTTACAAGATCAGTTTCCCCGTACCACGTTGACGGCGCAAGCTGCTTTGATCGCCGCGAAAACCTATTTCGACAAAGAAAAACTCTCTGAAGCAGAAAAACCGCTGGAGTGGGTGGTCGACCACGCTTCCGACAAAGGCTATGTCGCTTTGGCCCGTCTGCGTTTGTCTGCTTTGGCTATTGAGCGCAAAGACATGGCCAAAGCCCGCAGTTTGGTGGATGGCAAATCTGCTCCCGCAGGTTTTCAGCCACTTTTTGATGACCGCTTAGGCGATATTGCGCTGATTGAGGGTAAAAACGAAGAAGCCAAAACCCATTTCACCAGCGCTTACAAAGGCATGGACGAGTCCACAGAGTACCGTCGCTTGATTGAGGTCAAGCTGGGCTCCTTGGGTGTTGACATTGCCTCTCCCGAGTTCAAGAAATGAAGGCTGTTGCCATTTCGCGTTGGGCATTGCTGGTCTTTTTAGGCATTGTCCTCTCAGCTTGCGGAGTTTCTAAGCCCAAGCCAGCACAAATTCCCGCCATCAAAGCCGATAAGCCGATCCAAGCTTTGTGGCAGTTCAAGCTTGGCAGCGATGTCTCCTTTGTTCAAAGCTTGCAAACAGTGCAAGAGCGCATGGTGCTCACCTCTGATGACGGCAAGATCGCCGTGGTCAATGTGCGTAATGGCCAAGCTGTCTGGCGTCATGAACTTAAAACAGCGCTCAACACCGGTGCCGGTTTTGATGGTGAGCATGTGGCGGTGGTCACCCTGAATAACGAATTGGTGTTGCTGCAAGATGGCAAGGTTTTGTGGCGTAACCGTTTAACCTCTCAGTCCTACACCCACCCCTTGGTGGCGGGTGAGCGTGTGTTCATGATGATGGCCGACCGCTCGGTGCTGGCTTTTGACTTGGCCACTGGGGTGCGTCTATGGGTGCAGCAACGCCCTGGTGAGCCCTTGGTGCTCAAACAAAACGGTGTGCTCATGGCCTTCCAAAACACCTTGTTGGTCGGCTTGGGTGGTCGCTTGACCGCCATCAATCCCGACAACGGTCAATTCAAGTGGGATGTGCCCATTGCCAACCCTCGCGGCATCAATGACTTAGAGCGCTTGGTGGATTTGGTTGCCAAACCTACTCGTATTGCCAACTCTGTTTGTGTGCGGGCATTCCAATCGCAAGTTGGTTGCGTGGATGCCTTGCGCGGCAGTGTTTTGTGGACCCGCTCTTCCGTCGGTTCGCAAGGCCTTGACGGCGACGCCAAAACCTTGATCGGCACCGAGTCCAATGGCATGGTGCAAGCGTGGAGTCGTACCACTGGCGACCGAGTTTGGGACACAGACCGTTTGAAGTACCGCGAGTTAACCGGTCCTTTGTTCACCTCCAAAGGTGTCGTGATCGGCGACAGCGGCGGCTGGCTGTACCTGCTGTCTTCTGTTGACGGCAGTTTGATCAACCGTGTGCAAACTTCTTCGGATGGTTTTGCGTCTACGCCCACTGCTTTGGCCGACGGGGGCTTTGTGGTTTTGACACGCGACGGCTTTCTGCAGGCCTACCAACTTCCCTGATCAGAGGGCTTCGCTGTGAAACCGGTGATTGCTTTGGTGGGCCGTCCCAACGTGGGCAAATCTACACTTTTTAACCGCATCACCAAAACCCGTGATGCTATCGTTGCCGATTACGCTGGCCTCACGCGAGACCGCCACTATGGCAACGCCAAACACGGCAAACAAGACTTCATCGTCATCGACACCGGTGGTTTCGAGCCCACCGCGGAGAGCGGCATCTTCAAAGAAATGGCCAAGCAAACCCGCCAAGCCGTAGCTGAGTCGGATGCGGTGATTTTCGTGGTCGATGCGCGTCAAGGCATCAGCGCCCAAGACCATGACATCGCCAATTACCTGCGCAGGTTGGGTAAGCCCTGTTTGCTGGTGGCCAACAAAGCCGAGGGTATGCAAGAAGGTCACCGTTTGGTGGAGTTTTTCGAGCTTGGCTTAGGTGAAGTCATGCCCGTGTCTGCCGCCCATGGGCAAGGCATTCGCAGCATGTTGGATTCGTCCTTGGGAGCGCTGAACCTTCCCGACGAGGAGGAAGAGGACGACGGTTCTCCGAAACCTTTAAAGCTAGCTGTGGTGGGCCGTCCCAATGTGGGCAAATCTACCCTGATCAACACTTGGCTGGGTGAAGAGCGCTTGGTGGCGTTTGATTTGCCAGGCACCACCCGCGACGCGATCCACATTCCTTTCGAGCGTGAGGGGCAGCAATTTGAACTGATTGACACGGCCGGACTGCGCCGCAAGGGCAAAGTGTTTGAAGCGATTGAAAAGTTTTCGGTGGTGAAAACTCTGCAAGCGATTGAATCCTCCAACGTGGCTTTGCTCTTGTTGGACGCCACCCAAGGCGTTACCGACCAAGATGCGCATATTGCTGGATACATATTAGAGACGGGCAGGGCGGTGGTGTTGGCGGTCAATAAATGGGATGCGGTGGACGCTTACCAGCGCGATCTGCTCGAGCGTTCCATTGAAAGCCGTTTGGCATTTTTGAAGTTCGCCAAGCTGCACCATATATCTGCCCAAAAACGCCAAGGCTTGGGTCCGGTGTGGAAATCCATTGCCCAAGCCCACTCGGCGGCGATGTGCAAAATGAGTACCCCCATCTTGACGCGCTTGCTGTTGGAAGCCGTTCAATTCCAGTCCCCCAAACGCGCTGGTATGTTCCGCCCCAAATTGCGCTATGCCCACCAAGGCGGCATGAACCCGCCTGTGATCGTGATCCACGGAAATTCGCTGGAACACGTCACCGATGCTTACAAGCGCTTTTTAGAAGGGCGTTTTCGCAAAGCTTTTGCGCTGGAAGGTACGCCCTTGCGTATCGAAATGAAAACAGCCAGCAATCCCTATGTGGATA
>Ga0214917_10000971_pt1 | contig 37603 bp, 26 predicted proteins | sample LL_1208_BB_MetaG_FD_177983 | JGI IMG/M metagenome (GOLD analysis project Ga0214917, IMG submission 177983) | Freshwater microbial communities from Lake Lanier, Atlanta, Georgia, United States - LL_1208_BB | ecosystem: Environmental > Aquatic > Freshwater > Lake | place: USA: Georgia | collected... | reverse complement strand
CGGTGGATGGCGCAGAGACAAGCTGGAGAACGAACTCGTTCTTGCTCAGCTCTGGCTCTACAAGTCATACCTCCTTCGCAAGCTGGACCTCCAAAGCCGCGAGGTCGGTTGCGCCTTTGTCGTCCTGAAGAAGGGAGCAAAGCCTGGTTCTACCATCGTTCGATACGATATCTCGGTGGGACCAAAGCCCATGGAGAAGGGCGAGAAGCTGGTCAAGGACATGGTGAACGGAGTGCGCCGAGGAAAATTTCTGAAGAACAAGTATAACTGTGAGTGGTGTGACTTCGCAAAGAGCGGTCACTGTACACGATAGTTTTTACTACTGCGTATTCGGAGTGATTATTGAAACGGTAGGTGAAATTTGAAGAAGAGAAAGGTCATAGTACTTTCTGACCACGCACTCAGCCCAAGCGGTGTAGGCAATCAGACAAGACATCTCATCAACGGCCTCCTTGCGAAAGGGGGCTGGTCTTTTAGGCAGTTCGGTGCAGCAATAAAGCACCAGAACTATGATACAGTCGTAGTGAACGAAGACTTCGTTATCAAGCCGATCGATGGCTTTGGTGATAGAAACCTTTTGAGAGTTGCACTTGCAACTGAGAAGCCAGACGCGCTTCTCATTTTTACTGATCCAAGGTTCTTCACGTGGCTTTTCGAAATGGAGGACGAAGTCCACCAGATTTGTCCTATTGCATGGTGGCATGTCTGGGACAATACTCCTGCGCCGACATTCAACGAGCCCTTTTACAGGGGAACAGATCTTCTAAACTGTCACTCTTATCTCACTTACAAGATGGTCAGCGAGAAGTACCCAGAGAAGACTAACTTTGTTCCTCATGCTTTGCCACCAGATCTTTTCAAACCGATCGCACCTTACATGAAGTCTTTCAACAAGACCAAGCTGTTGGGAGAAGACAGAAAGGATCACTTTGTTGGCCTGTGGATAAATCGCAACGCCAGAAGAAAGAGGCCTTCCGACGTGATAGAGTCTTGGAAGATATTCCTTGACAGGCTACACGAACGACACGGTCACAAGAACGCAACGCTGATTATGCACACCGATCCCTTTGACTCAGAAGGCCCTAATCTAGTCGAAGTATCCAGACACTTCAACGTAGAGTCGAACATAATCTTCTCTAGAGAAAGACTCGATTACGAGAAGATGAACATCTTGCACAATATCTCCGACTTCTGCGTCAACATTTCGTATGCAGAGGGATTCGGACTTTCTACTCTAGAAGCTATGACAGTCGGAAATCCGATCGTTGCGATACAGACAGGTGGCCTGACAAGACAAGTTGTTGATCACAGGGACGGCTCAGAGAATGGAGTTGCACTACCAGTCGAGATGAGAACTCTTGTCGGTTCACAGCAGGTTCCGTACATCTACGAGGACTATGTCAGCGTAGAGACTACTGCAAACGCTTATCTTAAGCTCTACGAAATGGGCCCTGATGAGAGAAGAAGGATTGGCGAGAAGGCAAAGTCATACGCAGAGCACGAGTTCGGATACCAGAAGACGATAGATGCATGGGATAGGACACTCGGTGATCTTATTGCGAATTGGAGAAATGACCGCAAGAATTGGGAGCTACAGAAGCTATGAAGAGCGTACACCTGAGAGGCCCACTGCTTTCCAAGTCTGGATACGGAACGCATGCAAGGCAGATAGCCAAGTGGCTAGATAGCAGAGGTTGCAATTTTGCTGCAGAGATAACTCCTTGGGGCATTACACCCTGGTATCTCGACAGCGATGCAGAGAATGGGCTGGTCGGAAAGATAATGTCACGATCAGGTGCAAGGTTCGAGAACCCTGATGTGTCAATACAGATACAGTTGCCACATGAGTGGACACCTGGTCTTGCCAAGTTCAACATTGGAGTGACTGCAGGTGTAGAGACTGACAAGGTGTCTACACTGTGGGTAGAATCTGTCATGAAAATGGACAGGGTCATAGTCCCTAGTAAGTTCTCGAAGGAAGGCTTTGTCAAGTCAGGAGTCCCAAGTGAGAAGATTGAGGTGATCCCCGAGTCTTTCAACGAGTGGCTTGAGACAGGAAAGAACCCAAGAGCCATTAGCCTCCCGGAGCTAGAGACAAAGTTCAACTTTTTGACTTTTGGACAGATGACTGGCAACCATCCTGACACTGACAGAAAGAATCTCTTCTACACAGTGAAGTGGTTTTGCGAAGAGTTCAAGGGAAATAAGGACGTTGGTCTCGTCGTAAAGTCAAACATGGGAACGAACTGCATCTATCACAGGATACAGTTGAAGCAAGTCTTTGACACTCTTCTGAAAGAGGTGAGAAAGGGAGAGTACCCCAGAGTTTATCTTCTGAATGGTGAGCTGGATCAGGAAGAGTGTGCCACTCTTTACAGGCACCCTTCGATTGGTTGCATGGTCTCTTTCACGAGAGGAGAAGGATACGGTCTTCCCTTGGTTGATGCAGCAGCTGCTGGTCTCCCGATAATTGCTACTGAGTGGTCAGGCCATCTAGACTTTCTCAACCTCGGAAAGTTCTCCAGAGTTCCATACGACCTCACCAATGTCTCAGAGAAACTCTTTGACGAAAAGATATTCGTGAGTGGAGCAAAGTGGGCAATGCCGAGAGAGGCAGATGCAAAGAAAAAGATGAGAAAGATGTTTGAGTCTCATCATACACCGAGAGAGTGGGCCGCAGATCTCAGTGCAGAAATCCAAAAGAGACTAACACAGAAGAGTGTCGAGGAAATTTACGAAAACTTGATAGGCGTGTCACTGTGACATATCTTCTCCTTGGTCTCTTGGCTGTAGAGACCCTACTTGTTCTATTTCTCGGTTACTACGCCTTGAAATTTGGTAGGATTCTGCTAGATATTCAAGAGAGCATCGAGATATCTCTTGACGTACTAGATAAGAGATACGCTTCTATCAGCAAGGTGTTGCAGATACCACTTTTCTACGATTCACCTGAGATCAAGAGAGTACACGAGGACGTGAAGGCCTCACGTGACGCCATTCTGTACGTAGCGAATCTCATCAGCAAGATAGAGGACGTAAAGGAGGGCTCCGGTGAAAGGTAAAAAGAGAATCAGGAGAAGCGGTGAGCAGCAGAGTGCTCCGGCGAAAGAGCTTTACTTTGGTCCTGACACTCAGCTTGCTATCTTTGACTTTAAGTCTGCGATAGACAACAAGGAGAGGGAAGAGATCTACAACACTAGAATACTGCCTGCACTTGACAAGCTAGTGGATAATCTCATCAGAATCTATTCGATCACCTCTCCCTACGAGAGCTCTTACGAGATCAAAAGTGATTGCGTTAGCTTCCTCTACGAAAACTTGTGCAAATTCGACGAAAAGAGAGGCACGAAGGCGTTCTCTTACTTCAACGTAGTAGCGAGAAATTGGCTGTTTCTATACTCTCGAAGAAGATCAAAGTTCAATGGTAGGCACATATCACTCAGTGATATGAACTCCCTGTCTGCGAAGGACAAGGCACAAATAGCCAAGCACTCAGTAGTGGACTCTCCTGAAGATATCATGCTGCAGGAAGGCAGAAGGGACGAGATCAAGGGAATACTGGACAAGATATCGTCCAGGTTGCACGAAGATCATGAAAAGGCTTGCATGCAAGCCATCATGTCAGTCTTTGAGCACGTTGAGGACATTGACATACTTCACAAGAGAGCAATCATGATCTACGTCAGAGACCTCTCGAACTTGCCGCAAAAGCAGCTTACAATAGCAATGAGCTCCATTAGAAAGCACTACAAGAAGCTAGTCGCTGAAGGGAATAACTCATGAGTAATCTAGAAGATGTGATTCGTAGGGCAGAAGAGAAAGACAAGAAGGTCAAGGACTTCGGAGACCTTCTTGATTCTCTCAACTCCACAGACGAGAAGAGAAAGATGCTGTGGAAAGAGATCTACCAAAACGCTGTCACTGACAGAGAAAATGCCTACTCGCTGTACATAAGTCTCTATCAGTCTATGGGAAGTTCTTCAAACGATCACACTACTCACGGCGGGACGTTGGTTAAGTATCTTGAGAGAATGGGAAAGGCAAACGAGCAGATCATCAAGCTTGCTGAGATGATCAAGTCCACTGAGGAAGAAGAGTCTTCACTGAGCCCAGAGGATATCTTCAACAAGATCTCGAAGGACTGAGATGGCAATCTTTTCGAAAAGTGGCGTGAATGACGTAGTCAAGAGTAATTCAGCCAGAAAATCTGTCAAGAGTGAAACGGGAGACTCCAGCTTCCCACTAGAAAAGGCCGTGGTAGTTGATGTCTGTGACGGGTTTAACCAGGCTGATATCGCGGAGTATATGGGAGAAAGTGATAACTCGATTCCACAAGACAGAATACCGAGAAACTCTTGCATAGTAAGAAGAATTTCAGGCGGCGCAGACAACGCCAACACGACATATTCCCTAGTCTATCCCTTCTTTTCATCACACATATCGATGCCAGTGAAGGCAGGCGAGACAGTATGGGTCATCTTCGACAGAAATGTCAAATCAATCGGATATTGGCTCAGCAGAGTTCACGGCGATGTCACTTCTGAAGATGTGAACTTTTCTCACTTTGACAGATCATTCACACCCAAAATCGCAAATAGAGACTCTGCTGGCACGGTAGAGAAGGCTGAGGGTCCCAAGGAGAAAGTTGCACCCACTGAAGATTTTCCAAACCTCTCACTTAGACAGAATCCTGACGATTACAACGAGTTTTACACACTGGCCAACAGCAATTCAGTCAGGAATATGAAACTTGAGCCGGTGCCCAGATACTTCAAGAAGCCTGAAGACCTTGTGATACAAGGCAGCAACAATACACTCATATCGCTTACAACAGACAGGGGATGGACAAAGGAAGAAGATCCACTCACGGGATTCACTATTGCGAACACGAAACCCATCGACTACTCCGGGACAGTTGACATAGTCGCAGGAAGATCCAGGTGGATATCTGCAGGCGAACAAGTAAGAACTGTACCAGAGACCAGGTCCAACACTAGAGGCTTTGTAGAAGTATCAAAGGCTCTAGAGCTGACCAATAGTCCTAATCCCTCAGAAGGCGATCCAGATTTCTACGCTGACGCTGCAAGGGTCTATGTCAGTATGAAGTCTCCCATAGACACCAGACTTAGCTTGGCTGAGCAGACTCCAGTAGTTCCAGGAGAGAGTGAGACAAGAGAAGAGCAGACAGACAAGTCAGCAATAGCACTAAAAGCCGATCAGATCAGGATAGTTGCGAGGAAGGACGAAGAACACACAATCAACGGCAACATACTACTTGTCAAAGAAGGCGAAAAGTCTGACGCAGGAGACCATTGCGCTATATCTCTATTGGAAGACGGCACTGTGATAGTCACTGGCCAAAGAATCCTGATCGGAAAGTCTTCTGCAGATGGTGGGATAGAAGAGGGTGACAGTGATGCTCCAGGCAAGCTCCAGCCCTACGTGAGATATAAACAGCTGGAAGACCTTCTTAAGGCAATCATCGCAGACGTGAAATCATTCTGTGACACACTCAATACACATACGACACCAGGCTTTGGTGCACCTTCTCCTCAAATCTTGCAGGCTGCATCCACACTGAAAAGTGCAATGTCAACAAGAGAGTCAGAGATAGTCAACCTGAAGTCAAAGAGAATTTTCGGAGAGTAGAATGCCGATAGCTGGACCTGGAAAGTCGATAATGGAGTCTTCTATCCGAAGTGCCCTCAAGCAGGCTCTTGAAGAAGGTAAGAAGGATGGAGCAGACCCAGACCAGATTATCTCAAATCTGGCAACAGACTTGAGCAACGCTATCGACGCGTATGTCACTTCTTGTATTGTCACCATAAATCCTGGTCAGGTTGTTGTTACTGCACTAGGAGGTGCAGGATCAACAGTCACACCCGGTACGTCGTAAACTTAAGCTGCCCTATATGTAAGTCGAGGAGGAGACAAGGTTGGCAAGGAGCTACAGTTTCACTTCAGTCGGTGAGACACCGAGCCAATTGAGACAGAGATCATCTCAGTCTCTGACATCTCCCCCTATCGGGATATTCACCCCACTAGAGCTCGGTAGCGGTGACGACGGTCTGTTGAAAATGCGTCACGATCTTGGTGACACTATAGCAGACAATCTAAGAAATCTCATCATGACCAATAAGGGTGAGAGATTGCTCGATTACAACTTTGGTGCAAACTTGAAAGAGTTGACATTCGAGCTTGGAAATGAAGACACAGACATCGAGGCTGTCACTCGTATCAAACAGGCAGCCGGAAGATACCTCCCATTTGTTAGTCTTGACACTTTTGAGCCTTTCAACCTGCGTTCCGAAGACACAGGTGTAGCAAGGATCGGCGTTAGGGTCACATACAGGGTACCACTCATCGACAGCAAGACAAGAGCTGTCGAAGTCACACTATACTCGGCATCGTGATGGCAGCATCAAAGAGAAATCCTAACAAGAACTATCTCGCCAAAGACTTTGGGGATTTTAGGGCAAGTCTTCTAGAGTACGCAAGAACATTCTTCCCAGACAGGATACAGGACTTTAGCGAAGCCTCTGTCGGTGGACTTTTCTTGGACATGGCTGCCGCTGTCGGCGATAACATGTCTTACTATCTCGACCATCAGTTCAGAGAGCTTTCCTGGAGCGAGGCAGTTGAGATACCTAACATCGAGAGACTTCTTCGCAACAACGGAGTGAAGATCACTGGAGCTTCACCCAGCACGGTTACACTTTCGTTCTACATCGAAGTTCCTGCAGTAACTGTAAATGGCAAGACACAACCTGATGAGTCTTCTCTGCCTGTTATCGGGACTGAGACAGTTGTAACTTCAAACAGTGGTGTAACATTCTCAACTGTTGAGCCACTGGATTTCTCTGAGAAAGATACGACGGGTAATCTTTCTGTGACAATCACAGTCGGAGACTCAGCTTCAGACGGTACGCCACTTACGTACATTCTCAGCAAAGACGTTGTCGGAGTTTCTGGCCGAATCTACACTGAGCAGTTCACGTTTGGTGACTCTTACATCCCTTTCATCTCTGTGACTCTTGCAAACGACAATGTCACCGAAGTCCTGTCAGTGAAAGATACGCAGGGAAACTCTTGGTACGAAGTTGAGAGTTTGACGCAGGACACAGTTTTCATGAGCAGTCCTAACTACTCAGCAGACAGAGACGTAGTTGACAGTGTAATGACGATAGTTCCTGCATCAAGAAGGTTCATTGTCACTACAGACCTTCAAACGAGAGCATCTCAACTGCGATTCGGTGGTGGCGATCCCAGTGCAGAAGACGATGATATCTTCCCAGATCCATCAAAGTTTGCACTTCCCACTTATGGCAGGTCAACGATACCCAGGTTTACCCTTGACCCTAACTCCCTACTACGCTCTAAGACTTTCGGTCAAACACCTGTTTCCACAACACTCACTGTTTCTTACAGAGCAGGTGGCGGTCCCTCGCACAATGTAGGAGCAGGCGCTATAAGAACTGTTAGGACACTGAATATCGAGTTCAAAGACAATCCCAGCGCATCAGTAGCCTCCTCGGTCCGTGCATCTGTGGATGTCATAAATAGGGAGTCTGCGAGCGGAGGTTCACCACCTCCCACCATAGACCAACTTAGAACACTTGTTCCCTCTACAAGAAATTCTCAGGCAAGAATAGTCACGAAGTCAGATCTAATAGCAAGAGTTTACTCTCTGCCATCAAAGTTTGGCAAGGTCTTCAGGGCTGGCGTTAGAGCAAACCAGAACAATCCTTTCGCAACTCAGTTGTTCGTGTTGTCTAGAGACAACCAAGGGAAGCTCATACAGACACCTGACACCCTGAAGTACAATCTTCGAAACTTCCTAAACGAGTACAGGCTAATCTCAGATGCCATTGACGTAGTGGACGCGAGGATCATCAATTACACGTTGTCGGTGAACATAGTCCCAGACCCAAGCTCAGTACCAGTCAACGTTTCAAGAGACGTGATCACTTCACTCAGGAGCATCACCGACATAGGCAAGCGCCAGATAGACCAAGGGCTTCTCGTTTCAGAGATTGTGAACGCTGTGATCAGCGTACCTGGTGTTCTTTCTGTGACAAACATCGAGATACAAAGCGTGATGGGTGAAATAGACGGCAGAGAGTACTCAGACGTCTATTTCGACGTGCCAACCAACACGAACAGAGGAGTGGTAGTCCCACCACCAGGCTCAATCTTTGAGCTAAGATACCCTGAATACGACATAGTCGTGACCACGGAGTAGAGATGATTGTGGTCGTAACAGCCTCGGCTGACACTTACATCACTGACAAGTTAGTTGATTCCCAGAGAGCAGTCTCTGGGAATGTTGGTAGGGCAGGAACCCTGGACATTTTCAAGCTTTACGACGAGAGCTATCAAGTCACCGGTGCAATAGAGCTGTCTAGAGCTCTCATTGAGTTCGATTATGGGAGACTCAAGAGTCTTTCCTCCTCTTCACTTGATCTTTCTAATTTTCGTGCTGTGCTGAGAATGAAGAACGTTAGTACAGGGCAACCTGTACCCAGCAACTTTACTCTTTCCCTGTTTCCTCTTGCCAGCAGCTTTATTGAAGGGATGGGAAGAGACGTTGTTTCGTTCTCTGACGTAGGCACAGCAAACTACTTGTCAAGCTCTGTAGACAACCCATGGTTCAGCGAAGGTTGTTCGGCAGGTGGCCTTCTTGGATCTAATGACATCGACTACATTGCTTCAGGCAACTTCGCAGATGGGAACGGTCTAAGAAGCTTAGAGAAGAACCAGAAGTTTCTTGTTGGAAACGAAGACCTGGAGATCGATGTAACTGAGCTAGTCTCAGCTTCTCTTGCAAACCAGATACCTGTCTCAGGATTTAGACTGTCATTTACAGGCAGCGAAGAGACAGACGATGTCACGAGGTTCGTGAAGAGGTTTGCATCCAGGCATGTCAAAGATGAGACGATTCGGCCCAAGATCTTCGTTTACTTTGATGACTCTAGAGAAGACAACAGAAAAGGGATGGTCTTTGACGTCAGTGGGACTCTCTACTTGACGAACACTATCAGAAACTCTAGGGCAAACTTTGTCTCAGGTAGCTCACTTTCTCCAGTCAGTGGTGAAAATTGCATACTTCTCTCTCTTAGCACAGGTTCATACTTTGCCTACTTCACCGGCTCACAGGACAAGTACACCTCTTATGCCAGTGGTGTGTATTATGCACCCTGCATAATCACCTCAAATGACAGTGGCATAGTGAGTGGAACGACCAAACTTTCTGATCACATAGCGGCTTCTGGATCAGTAATTTTCACAGAGAGGTGGACTTCACTTGACGGGAATGTCATATTCAGAAGCGGAAGCATCACGATAAGAAAGGAAGATGGTGAAACCTCTTTCTACAGCGAAGAGAAACTTGTTGCCCACTGTAGTGGTCCTCCAAGTGCTCCTCCTGACAGGCTGGTTTTAGTAAGGGTGAGATTCTTTGATCTTGCACTTGAGCAAGAATCTTCGAAATTCTCGCAAAAAGTGACACCTGCTCAGATAGTCAACGCTTTATACAGGGTCATTGATGTCAACAGCGGGAAAGTTATCATAGACTTTGACAGCACTGGGACAAAAATGTCACTCGATGAAAATGGGAATTTCTTCACTTTCTATAGTGACATGATGCCATACGGCAGGCCGGTTACACTTGAGTTTCTCGTTACTTACAATGGCAACCAGAAGATAGTGAGCGGCAAGGGATACACGTTCACACTGGGGAGCTGATGTCAAATACTCCAAAGAGAAGCATAGGGAATCTACTCAGGGAGATTTCTCCTTCTCCGAGAACGAGATACAGAGGCGTAGATTTTCAAGATAGCTACGCAAACACTTCATCTTTCAGGTACGATCCGCCTGGTTCACCTCTGAGATCTACTCAGCAAGTTCCACTTGACTGGTCAGATTTTACCAAGCACGTGTTCTTTGGTTCTGCAGAAGTCTCTGTCAACGTAGCTTTCGACAAAATCATAAACGGATTTCCCTTTGATGGTTCACAGTCAGAAGTTTACAAGTTCTTGGATGATTTGACAGGGTTCGAGAAGTATGTCTACGACAGCTTCCCAAAGTCTCTAAACTATCTGCACTTCAGCAGCAGTCATCTAGAGATAAACGACATAGCTGGAGTCTCAATACCAGCTCTATCCAGAAAGAAAGACGGAGAAAATGTTCTTGACCCAGAGATGTCATCATTTTCTGTGCAGTTCAAGCTTCTGGTTCCATCTCAGTCCAACGGAAACCAGGTAGTATTCCAGAGAATTTCAGGTAGCTCAGGATATTCTCTTGTCCTTTCGTCTTCTTCAAACTCTACGACCGGGACAATCCAGTTTCTGTTGACTTCAGGTAGCTCTAATCTACAAGTTAGCGCAGGATACACCAAGGGAGCATGGGTCGACATTTGTGCACAAATGAACAGGAGACCCACTGTCAACAGGGCTTTCCTCCATCTGGACGGAAGGTTGATCTCATCATCCTCTAACGCCTACGAGTTTCAGAACTTCGAGACGAAGGGATCACTGTTGACCATAGGGAGCGGATCGAGACATTCTTGTGAAAATTTCGATTTCACTCCGATAGAGAACCTTTCTGCTTCGATAGACGACTTCAAGTTCTTCATAGGGAACAGGAACCAGTCTGACATATTCAAGGTCACAAAATATGGCACAGGGATCAGGGATGACCTGAGACTCTACTATCGTTTCAATGAGCCATCCGGATCCTATTCACAGAGAGATCTTGTCTTGGATTCAAGTGGTAACGGCCTACATGCTAGGGTTACAGGCTACCAGCCTGTCCTGAAGAATGGATCAGACGGACTTGCATTCTTCTACGAGAGGCTCAATGAGTCTCCTGTCCTCTTCCCTGACTATGAAAAAGTGGTCTCGTTGAACACAAGCCTGCTTTACAGCGCTTCACTATATGACACTATCAACCCCAACGTCATAACGAAGCTGGTTCCTCCACACTATTTTCTGGAGGGACAGATCTCACAGGGTCTAGAAAGTGAGCAAGGAACGATAACTTCGCCGTACCCGGAAAGCGGAGACTTGCCAAGAGAAAGCAAGTTGGGATCCTCACAGATACTTTCGAGTCTTCTCTATGTCTGGGCAAAGCAGTTTGACGAATACAAGATATTTCTCGATCATTTCTCTAAACTAGAGAGCATAGACCCTGTTTCGACTGGGTCTGTCGCTGACACGTTCATATCTACGCAGGCGAGATCTATGGGTTTCGAGCTGCCAAAACTATTTACGCCGAGCAACAGCAGAGAAGCAACATACGGCGATGACGTAGGAATAGACCCCAGCGCAGGAAGCGTCCCTCTAACTGAGATCCAATCACAGGTCTGGAGAAGAATAGTTTCTAACTTCCCAGACATTATCAGAAGCAAGGGAACGATCTACTCAGTCAAGGGACTTATCAGATCCTTCGGTGTCAACCCCGACACTTCGGTGAGAGTGAGAGAATACGGCGGCGCAATGTCGGGATATATCGATGGTCGTGCGCAAAGAAGAGACGTCATAGGAGACCTGAACTACACCGGTTCATGGGTTGCCTCTTCGCCATATCTCTCTTCAAGTAGGATAGAGCCTGGGTCACCCCTACCTTCTGGTTCTCTTCTAGCAGGACCTTCCAATGTACCATCAGACGGACTCCACACCAGCGGATCGTGGAACTGGGAAGGCCTATTCACTTTCCCACCCAGTAGAGACAAGAACAATAACGAGTCATTTGTTCGTTTCTACACAACGGGTTCTTCTGGGCAGAGCCTTGTTCTCAACCTTATCTGTAATGAGTCAGGCACACTTGGCGATGGTTCAACGCTGCTAACATTGTACGGAGCGTACTCGGCTGGCTCTGACGGAAAGTTCATGACTTCACTTTCTGGTCCTAAGCTTTACAGCGGTGAGAAATGGTACGTGGGAATAGGCAGAGACAAACTTTCTGACACAAGGTCAAAGTGGTATCTGAGAGCTGGAAAGGAGAACAACGGAGACATAGAGTACACCTCAGAGGTCGTCACTTTCGTCACCTGTTCTAATCCTCATGACGATGTCTTTTCAAACGTTGGCTCGCAGTACAATGCTTCTGGTAGCTTCTTTGTGATAGGCACCGAGCAAAACATACCAAGCAGCACACAATTCATCGGGACTAACTACTCGAATGCCTTGACAGGGACATTTAGCGGGAATATTGCTAACGTTCGTTTCTACTCAAAGGCCTTGGATGAGATAGAGTGGTTTGAGCATGTGAGAAACGTGAGTTCTCTGGGTGTCAATGATCCGCTGAGAAACTTCAACTTTGTGACCACAGCCTCAGGTTCTTTCGAGAGACTGAGACTCGACGTTCCAATGGACCAGGAGACTAAGGAAGCAAACGGTTCTGGTGAGATAGCGCTGTTTGACTATTCACAGAACAACTATCACCTCTCGGGAAGTGGATTTCTCCCCAATTCGACTGTCATAGGCAACGCAGACATACTCTACTCCAGTCTAGAGCCAAAATTCGACGAGAGGTCCACGACTGACAAGGTCAGGGTGAGGTCGTGGCAGTCTTTCGAAAACGTCCAGAGGTATGGTGGAGAAGTCGGAAGGGTGTATGAGGTTCCTCGCAATGAGGAAAACTCGGATGACACGAGATTCGGCATAGAGATAAGTGTTGTACAGGGTCTCAACGAGGACATAATGAGAATGTTCTCAGACTACACACCAATTGATAACGCCGTTGGATCACCAAGCACACTTTTCGAAGAAAGCTACATCGACCTCGAGGACATGAGAGACGTTTACTTCAACAGACTGACCGGAAAGCTCGACATTCAGAACGTGTTTCTGTTCGCAAAATGGTTTGAGGGAACAGTGGGATCTCTAGTGGAGCAGGTTCTCCCTGCAAACACGAGATATTTTGGAACCAACTTCGTGGTCGAGAGTCACGTTCTCGAGAGAAACAGAATGAGGTATTACTGGGGAGATCTATACCTCGGTGAGAATGACAGAAGAGGGCTGAGAGGCACGATAGGGCTCAGTCAGTTGTTGGCAAACCTGAAGAGGAACTAATGGGAACAACTATAAGCGGTAGCATAGAGGCATCAAACTCTCGACAAGGAGTCGAGATAAATGACTACCAGCAAGTCTACGCGTCGATGCTTCCGCGCTTGTTGTCTAACTCTTCTCCAGCTGTGATAATAGACGGTCGTAGGAAGACAGACACAAGAACTTTCGACGACTCTATAGTCTCAGTACTGACTTCTGGCACACTTCGTGTAGTTCCAAACCACGTCTCTGAGCAAAGAGACATTGGCATGCCCAAGTCTCACTATTCAGACACACCCTACTTCGACATATCCAAACTTGAACCTGTTGGCTACATTCAGTCAGAAGACCTGCAAGCAGTATACCCAGTCATACTAGACGACATTTCGCCTGTCGACCCTGGAAATCTCGATGGTGTCATAGAGCCTTTCTCGATAAGGAATACAGCAACAAGAAAGTCCACGGAAGGTCCCTATTCATCACGCAGAATCAGGGGTGGTATCTCTGGTTACGGAGAGGATCTGTTTGGTTATAACATACCACTTCAGCAGATCATTTACTCACAAGGTCACCAGGGACAAACTAGACCCTATCAGGAATACGGGATAGACTCTTTGGCTGATTCTAACCACGGGTTTTCATATCTCTCTGACGAACCTGTGACACCTGATTCTTACACAGAGAAGGACAGCGGATTATGGGATGAGTCCGCCACTAGCATCTACAGTGATAGTGAGATAGTTCTTTCCCTCTCTGGGACGCAGTCAAGGTTTACTCCGTACGGTACAGGTTTCCGTTCTTCTGCAGCCGGATATACTTACATCGATAACGTGAACGGGACTGACTCTATCACGTTTTTCGACAGGAAAGGATACTGATGGCGAAGTTCGGTGGACAGAAGAGCATTCTAGACCCAAGGTTCCCATTCTCTGTCAGCGAGAGAGGGCACATAACAGATCTTCGTAGCGATCTTCGAATGCTTCTCGTTAGCGATGCTCCCACTAGCAGAGTCAAAGATCTCCAAACTGGAACCACTAGCACAAATCACACTGCAGGTGAGATAGACACAGAGACGATCTCGTCTCTTTACGGGAGCCCTACGGCCTGGCGCCTCAAAAATTCTACGATGGCAGCACCTGGACCCGCTTACATTCCTCTCGGAAATTTTGTGAGTCACGCGAAAGATGCTTCTACAGTTTCTTTCTGGTTCAAGAACAATTCAGTAGCACCAGTCCCGCTAGACTCTGCCCAACCTGTGTTCGTGGTCACCTCAGGGTCTGTGAGTTCACTCAACCCAGCTCCATTTTCGAAGTTTACCGCCTTTAGTGCGAGAAATGGCTCTTCTGGCGAAGAGATGACCTTCGGGTGGAATCGTACTTCTCCTGTAATACAGTGGTATCTCTCCACCAGAAGCACTGAAAGAAGAGAAAACATCAATTTTGGCTACCCGGGGAACTCTCCTTTCGGAGGTTTCGCAGCCAATATCTCTACTGCTTTCACTCCAGAGATGCCTCCTAACATTCTCGATTATGGTGTGTGGCATCACATTGTAATATGCACCAGCAGAGGAAACTCCAACGATAGAACTGGTAGGCAGGATCCTAATGCCACATACTTTGGACAGTCTGCTGTATACGTGAACGGTGTGCTGTTCAGCAAGTATCTAGGGTTCTCTGAGCCCGGTATAGTCATCAAGCCGTATGGTTCTTCTCCTGTCGAAAAGTATGGGTTTCTGCAGTACGAACAGATAGCACCTTCGCAGCTGGACAAATTGTGGTTCCCCTACAATCCAACCACTGGAAATAGACACTTCTACCAGTTCTGTGCCTGGGACAGGATACTGAGTGACAGAGAGGTCAAGGATCTGTACCTGGGGAATCTTCAAGGTGTGTATGTTGACTCGGTGACGAGTTACTCTTCTCCACCTCGCAAGCCAAGAGTTTCTCCGTCAAGAACAGTGAGAAACGTGAACGTAGGGTTCTTGGACTCACAAGGAGTAGGAAGCGAGCAGCCGTTCGATGACAGAAGATCAATCACAGGAGATCTAAAGGCTTCGTGGGGCTCTAACTACGTTCTTGACATAGCAAAAACTCCCTTTCCGTTCTACACTGAAAAGTTGACCAATATGGGAGTAGATTCTTCACTCCCAGCAAAGTTGATTCTCGGTGAAGTTGACCCTCTGCCTGACACTGTAGTGAATACTCCTTACAGTGAGACGATAGACACGGTAGACACTACACTTCTTGACGGTACACAGGCAAAGGCTGTAGTCAGAATAGGGATTCCCACACAGTACTCACCAGCCAGCAGACAGATAGCAGGAAGAACGGATAGCAGCTTCGCCAAGACTGTCACTAGCGTCCCGACTGATCAGTGCTCTCTATTCATGAGCTCAGTGTTCAAGGACGACGTGCCCAGTTTCACCGCACTGACAACCCTTGGTGCACCTGTAGGTATCGCTGGTACCGGATTTCTATATTACTCACCTGTCTACAAGACATGGCTAGAAAAGAGATCAACGGGAGGCTGGGTCACGAAGAGTATTGCTGAGAAGAAGAAGTCTGAGTACTCAGACAGCACAAACAGCGTTGTCTTTGACACTGCACCATTCTCAACTGCCAGTGCGAATGCTACTACATTCGCTGGGTTCCTGTTGCAATCTCCAACTGGTAGAGAAAAATACCCTTGGGACATAGCAAGCGCTAGTTTCGGTGGAGCTTCAAGACTTCTTGCTGGCTGGTACTGGTCTGGCTCTGTATCATCTCAACCTCTCATAAGTGGTGTCAACGAGACACTTGCACAGTTCACGTCTTCGCCACAACTAGGGTATTTTCTGCCGTTCAAGGAGCACTTGGAAAGAGCAGGCTATCCCACAATTGGTTCACCCACCGTAGCTTTCGGTGCACCGTTTGCACCAAGGTACCATGGATACGACTACGAGACCATAAAACTTAGCAAGTACATTGACAGACCGTTCAGGCTAAAGAAAGTCATACTGAAACTGCCGGTAACTATGATAAGAAAGAACGACGTCCAAGAGACAGTTTTCGGAGGAGCCGGTGGTGCAGAGTGGACTAAGAACACACCTGCCAGAAAAGACATTGATAACTACGTCTTTTTCCTCTATAGACAGAGGAGACAGTCAGGTAGCGTAATCGACTCACCCAGTGATATCTCTTCCTCGGTTAGATTTCTTGTGGCCTCAGGAAGTGTTTGTGTCTACAACTCTTCTTCGTTCGGTAGGGCTTACGAAGATGGGTTCTCCAGCGTTTTCGGTACTGGCACACCTGTGGTTTATGAACAGTTGCCAGGTGTGTACGTCACTGCTAGTCTCAATTCTATGTACAATTCTTGCAATTCGAGCCTTACTGACCCATTGAGTACTCAGCCTCTCACGAGACATTCTTCGCCTCTTCACGGACCGGCATACTCTTTCAACGCAGGAATAACAGACTTTAGCGAAGGAACGACCACGTATTCTAGAGAAGAGAAATTAGAGATCTCGATGTATCCTGCAGTAGTCGCTGGAGGGATTCTCAACACTTCGCTGACGTACGTTACAAGTACTACGGGTCACTACTCTTCCTCCCTGTTTTACGCAGAGAAGAGAGGGACTGTTTCACTTGACCAATCTTTCAACTTGCTTTTCAACAGATATCCCTACACAGGATCGTATATCAATCCCAATAACGCTTCAAGATATGGCCCAATCACGACTGGGATTCAGAACCTGTGGCTCGGTGGAACTAGACAGCCTGAGTTTGTGAACAATGCCGGTAACGGAACATTGTCACTCTCCAATGTGACAGCAAGCTTGCCCTACAAGCCGTACTTCCAATACAAGAGAGGGTCCAGCAACGATTCTGTCAGAAATGGTTTCTTCATTGGGTATGTCTCTGCCTCTTACTCTGACCCAACATTCGACGTAGAGGTAGCGAGGACAGGGATCTCATTGACAGGTCATGACAATAACGCCTTTAGTTCACCGTTCGAGATCTCACCTGACGGAAGAACGATACACAGCGTGTATTCTAGAGACAACAGGTACGATCTGCCCTCAGTCTTCCAGAGGACGAATCTAATCCGGTACCAGCTGCGTTCAACCGACGAAGGAGCACCAGGTAGCCCATTGTATCTCATGGAATCAAATACTAGCATAGGGAATCTCTCTGGGTCTAACTTTGCAGACCTTGTCTCTTCTTTGACAGTAGGGTGTAATGTTGCTAGCCCTAACACGAATAGACAAATAATCAGAGACTACATACTGTTGCCCACAGATGAGATCATTCTGGGTCTTGATGCAGGTGTAACACCTGCTCCTGACGTATCACCACTCACTTCAGAGCCTGTGCCTGACAAGCTGAACCCTTGAGATAAAGATGGCTACACCAAGAAGCAAGAATAGACCTTACACGACCTCGATATTCAAGGAGAACCTGATACATTTTGCAGGAAATTCTTTCCTGGAGATACGGCCCGGTGATGCTGAGCTCATACTTGTCGGCGAGTATGTGAGCGACGATGAAGCTTCTGAGATAATGAGAGATCCTATCTCTGCAGATATCAGTATACCTGTTGGAGACACGCCTGTAGTAGACGATTTCAGAATAGCTGAGATAGACTCTTATAGAGGGTCATATCTCGCACTGACATTCACGGGTGAAATGAGTGATGGAAATAGGAGAGTTGCTTACGATGGGACTGTGAGAAGCACGAGCGGTAGTTCAGGTAATGTCAGGTCATTCGTGAAGATGGCCAGCGGAGAAGAAATTCTCTATGACCCTTACTTCAGCGGAGTGAACGAGTCTCCTCTCTCGGCTTACAGAAATGCACCTAATTTGCCCAGTGTGCCTATCTCTTCTCTGATCTCTAACAGGATTGCTTCAATAGTCGGTGGAATACCGATATACTCTGGTACAATCTTTAGAGGGAACTCTGCATTCAAGCGGAAACCTGCCATTGGCATATCTGCAAAATTTAGCGGATTTTCGTATGGACAGCACAAGGATCTCTTGCAAGGTGTAGACAATACGAGAACATACATGCTGGACAGTCCAAACTCTTCAAAGTTCTCACCGTCACCGGTCACAGTGAGATTTTTCAGTGGAGTTTCTCCTGCGATACCTTCTTTCACTGACAGTGTGAACATTACTGCAGACTACACTATCACAGCGCCCTACTTTGATGTCGATCCACCTTCTGGGTCCTTCGACAGTCTCATAGTTACACTATAATGGCTGGTCTACTAGATCCGAAATCAAGAGTTGTCGATGCAATACTGACAAGCGCAGGCAAGAAGCAGGCCTTCTCAGGTGGACTAAAAATCAGCTACGTCACATTTAGCGACGTAGGTGCGAAGTATGAAGGAGACGTGAACGGCGTCGCGATAAACTCAAGCGCCTCGCTGGGATTTGAGGCATTCTCTAATATCTGGGACAACGTTACGGTAGAGACAGACGAAAGCGGCTACATTCTGTCCTTCAGCGGTGATAACTTCACTATGACGCCAGAAGGAAAAGCTATAGTCAGTGGAAGTATAGGGAGCGATGCTTCCATCACCGAACAGTACGTCTCTTCATCACTCCAGTCTCTTGAAAACTTGCAGATAATAGCAAGTTCTGAGAAACGTGTGAACGACCCCGGGCTGTATGCCTATCCCAGTAGTCACACATTCGCAGTAAAGACTGGTGTACCGTTTGACGGAGAGCCTCACGTGTCTTCCATCGACGACGTAGAGAGCTTCTTTGCAGACAAGAGATTGTCTACGCTCCCTAATTTCAAGTTTCTACCACCAGTCCAAAGAAGCCAATCAATCTCAGTGCAAAGCCCTCCACTGGGAAACTATCAAGACTTCTCAGAGAGAAATGACTACGAGAACTCAGATCCCACGACCGCTCTCTCGAATCTGGAGGGTGTCTCGTTTGAGCTATCTTCGTTCACAGAGAGACATGCTCTTGTCATTCAAGTTTTCGAAGAAACCGATGGATCAGTCAGCAAGCTTGTCACAATACCCTACGGCGCAGTGGGGTTCTCACCGGAGGGTAACAGAAGCTACATGTACTTTCTCGGCAAAGTCTACGAAGACGGCTACGGTACTCCGACTTACGTGAATATCTTCACTATGGTGATCGAATGAGAGTAGTCATCAGACGCTCAGACATCATTAAGATAGGCAGCAATTTTGTCACCAGCGCTTCTCACAGTGAAGGGATAGTTCCCATGGTCGACATGGTTGTCACATTCGGTGTCAACATACCTGCACTTCTCAAGTTAGGCGGCACCAGCTTGAGAATAAGCGTGTATGACCAAGAGTTGTATCTTGGGACAAGGTCGTTCGTAGCACAATTAGCTGGCGACAGTTTGACTAGCTCAACAATCACAGAGTCGCAAGAGAAAGACAGAATAACGAGAACAAGAGATGAACTTTGTCTTTACAAAGAGAACGTTGATGTAACGAAGTTCATAGCGAACGAAACTGCGAAGTCAACCAGGGCTGACAAGAAGAACATCGTAGAGTATGTCAGCATACTGGGAAGCAGAAGAGACGACAAGGGTGAAAATATCTCACCTGAAGTACCCAGAAGCAGTTCTGCACAGGCAGACGAAAAGTTCATGCGTGATCTGGTCAACAGAGGCATAGATCCAGCAACTGTCTCTACAAAGTTTCCTGTCTTGGACGTTTCCAAGTCCAGAAAAAAGCAAGGTAGTTCAGAGAGAGAGAATATCCCAGAAGAGGGTGCAAAGAAGAGAATGATCCAAGTATACAGCCTCGTGGGAAGACCAGGCGTGTACAGAAAGTCATTTGTCAAGACGAACTACTACACAGTGATACACACTGTGCAGATGCCTTACTCCAAAGTTTCTCAGGTCTCAAAGCTGTACTTTCACCTGGAGGCTTTGGGGAAAGGTGAAGTTTCTGTAGACTACGAAGTCGTACAATTCGACACTAGACAGATGGTTCTTGACGTTGATAGATACAGGGCCAACTCTCAAGACATCTCAGGGATGAACGGTCAACAGGCAGTTACAAACTACACAAGAGAAATATACCCACCGAGATCCAGCAACTTGAGCTTCTTCCTCCCATACCAGGGTGGGATGGAACAAGTTACGTTCTACAAGTTTGGTTATCCCATCGTGATACGGTCAATAGCATCAAGCTTGACCTCGATATCAACTAACTTCACTGGCAGGGTAATTCTGAGAGAAAACCCTGTCACACCAAGCGTCCAACAGGGGACAAACGAGATCCCGTTCTTCATAAACAGGAATGGGGACGAGCTTCAGATAAAGATAGCCAAGGTTCCTGAGAATGTCATCACCGTACAGCTACAGAGAAGGGAAGTCATCAGGAAGATGGGTTACACCAACCTCGGTGAGCCAAGACTTGTAACGACAGGAGATTCAATTACTCTAGTTGACAGAAGTATGAGAGACTCTACAACTTACGAGTACAGACTGTCATTCATCGATAACAGATCAAACAGAAGAAATTCTAGCAACACGATACTGTATCACTATATCTCTTCTGCCTTGGCTACTGCTTGCTCACTCTCTATAGTGAGCGTGACAAAGAGTGAAGTCGTAGTTCCTACAGGTAGCGTTCCCACTGTCAGGATCACTGTAGACTCAAATACGGTAGAGAGAAGAATACAGGGGACTAAAGAATATCTGAGTTCACAAGGGCTGGACACCGCCTTGCTAGGTGATCTGGTCAACGATTCTTCACAGTATCAACTGCTTCCGATATACGAGGTCACTAGATTCAATCTGAGGACAGGTCAGGTTGAGAATCTCGGAAAGTTTGAGACTAACGAGATACTGGATGACAGTGCAGTCCCAGGTGGGATTGTAAAGGGAGTTTATCCCTTGAGTTTCTACGAAAATTACAGATACGTGGTCAAGCTGGGCCTGAGATCGCCTTCTGCACTCTCCACAACTCAGACCAGTGTTGCCGTAGACCCTAACACTGGCAGATCATACGTCTACAACTCTTACAAATACAGATCACGTAGAACAAGCACTGATCTTCCCTCTGTGCAAGAAATGTCAGGAGGAGCCAGCAGATCAGTCGTAGAAGTGAACATGGACACCATCGACGTTGGTGTAGAAAGCTCTGTGAGAGTCAATTTCGAAGAAGTCCAACCAAATATCTCAGATTTGTCAGTTCGCCGAACGTTTGTTAAGAGCAATCTTCTGACATGGAAAGTTGTAGGAGATCCTCGTCTCGTCGATCACTACCAGATCTACGCTGAAGCTGACGGTGTAAATGCTCTCATAGGGTGTTCACATCCCTACACCAATGACGGAAATTACATGTACGAAGATGTTCAGATGTACGATAGGGTGGGTAGAGTCACTTACAATGTTGTCCCAGTGAAACTAGACTTTACGAGAGCTCTTGGAGATGCTAAAGTATCAGTGGTGAAAGAAAGCACATTGCTTGACTTCCTCAGGGAGTGAAATGCCAATCAAGAGTCCATTCAAGAGGTCTCTTCTCAACGTCCAACCACTACCGGAGGAAACATCACCTCCCCCAGTGAACACACTTGGTGAGATTTCATCTCCCAATACTCGTAGTGGATATAACGAGACGCATGTAGGGTTCTCAACTACAATAACTCGACAAGAACCTCCGACATCAGACAGCGCTGATTCTATAACACTTGCAGGTAGAGGCTCAAGTGATTCTCAGCTTGCGTCTTCTGTGTCTACTGACCCAGAGAGACCTGAGCTAATCTCGGTTTCTGCGCCGTTCAGACCCGAAAGATCTGCAATAAGCGAGATTCTCAATCTCAGAAATTTCGAGGCCTCGATGGACGAATCAGACATATCGTACATTTACGCCCGGTTGATGGAGAGTGAGATACTGAGCGACATAGAGAAGAGGTATGCTACCGCAGATGAGATAAGAGTCGAGTTGGAGGAACTGAATAGCTCTCTAATGGAGATAGTCTCAAAGATAGAGAAATTTAGAGACAGCTCCGATTTTCTTCTCAACAGCTACTCCATACACAAGGGTAGCACGAGATATCTTTCCCAGCTTCCTCGCAGATTTGGAGAAAATGTCGAGACTGTGAACCCGACGATAGAGAAGACATTTGCAAATATGGAGGGTTTGTATGGGCTAAGCAACACTTCACTTGTCAATCTTCTCGTCTATACTCTTCTTTACCCTGGTTCGGTGAAGTTTTCCACTATCGAAGAAGGGAATCCCTCACTTTACAGATTCAGCGTCCCAAATGTGTTGACCGACCCAGTCAACCAACTTTTGACCTCAATAGCTGGTATTGACGTTAAAACTGCAGAAGGTTACCTTGCTGCTGAATCACTCCTACCGTCCGACCCTGTCTCACGGATTGCGCTGATCTCCGAGGCGCTTTCATATGAACTATGCATCTCAGCTGGAACCAAGAGACTTGGGATACAAAGTATCATCTCCTACATACAGGAGACTGTAGGGACAACTCCGAACATCGTCTCATCCCCGCCTGCCGATGGGACAGTTGTCTCTGCTCTCAGAAGTGGAAACATTTTGCCCCTTGAGATTAGAGACACTGTCATAGACGGAGTGCAGTATCTCGGTGCTTTGACATCGCTGGTGGACAATTCTATAGTCACGGGAACACTAGACTTCGCAAACTTGCAAAGTCTCACTCAAGGGATGAGTGAGAAGCTCTCAAAGCTTCTTCAGGACATTCTTGTCCTGAGGCTTCTTGATGACAGAGACGAGCTGCTTTCACCGACAGGCATGATAGTCGCCCTCGCCGCCGTGATAAGAAAGGGAACGAGTTCTCTCGAGAAATATCTTGAGACAGGAGAAACTGGCTCACTTTCCCAGCAGCAAATTTCACAGATTCTCCTTTTCAAAGAGTTGGCAAACTCTTCTGGAAGCAGTGAAATCTTAGAGTCACGTTTTCGTACATTGCTTGACGTAGTTTCTGTCAATTATGAGTCTGCTGTCGTTGAAGACTCTGCTGCTGCTGCTGAGGAAAGAAGTGTCAATACTTCAGAGAGAACTGCTGGGAACAGCGGCGGCGAAGTACAGAGGACCAAAGTAAGCATCAAGTCGAACATAGAGGGGTCAGAAGATATCCAGCTGGAAGTAGAATCTCAAGCTGTTGACAAACCTTTCATAGGTGCTGACCTATCAAACATTTCATCGCCATCCATCAGTGCAATGACGACACTTTCAGTTGGCGCAGGAATGGGCATTAGTATCTCTTCGAGCCAAAACTGGACGCTGTACAATAGTCCTCGCAATTCCTACTACCCACAGGCACAGACATATCCCGAGATGGAAAGAGCACGTTCCATGGCGGCGGACCAAGGTACGGCATCCTCTTCAGCAGCAGCAGCAGAGTCTGCTGCTGATTTAGAGTCGCAACAAGTACATGAGACATTCACAGGAAGAGGAGGCACTGGTCATCTCTCCTCGACGTATCAGACAAACTTTGACCTTCTTGTTGGTTCAGGAGAGACCAACTCTGCTTCTACAACAAGAAGCGACATATTCGAGAGGTACGGCCTTACACTCGGTATTGCAGGCTTGCTTGGCATAGGTGACATTGCCAAAAGGTCACTGTCAGGAGAAGACCTGACACTAACTCTTGAAAATCTCATCGAGATAGGAGTAGTCGCGAACACTAGCGACACTTCTGCGAGTGTGACTAACGAGGAACAAGATCGTCAGACAGTATCGAACACTCAGTCTGCACAAAATCAAGAAATTGCACTACCAGACACATCTTCACAAGACACCAGAAGCAGATTACTTTCTGCATTCGGTACTATTCCCAACAAACGAACTTCACGCAGCAGCGCCGCGCCTTCCAAGAGCAGGAGTGCAAGAACATCATATGGGATTGCAGGAATGTCGACAGTTCTTAACAAGAATTACTCGACGATCTCTAAGCAGCAAGGCGGTCAAATTACACCTCTCCCAAAGGCAAAGAAGCAGCAGGACACCATACCTGAGAACCCAAAAATGATGACATCATCATCAACCTCTGTGAGATCAGAAAGCCTCTTTGGTCTGTCAAGTGACAGCAGAGGCATAGAGGAGTATTCAAGGGAGATATCCAAGACAAAAAGGTCCTCGCTGCAAGGAAGAGAGTCAGGGAGCAATGCAAGAACAAAATCAGATTCGATCATAGTAAAGCAAGACGAATCAAGTGCACCAAGCATACTGTCAAACAGAACTTCGAAGGCGACAAATCAGAACCACGGGTTTGCCAACGATCCAAAACTGATAGGAAAACAGGCACTACCTTTCTCTGGCGAGCTAGAGATCAGCGCCACGTACAAGTCTTTTCTCCGTCTATTCCCTAGCACGAACTTTGATTCCTCTCAGCTCTCTCAGATAATCTCGATGTCTTCCCTAAAAGACTCACTAAAGCTGGACACAGTTTATGATGCAACGCTGTTGTCTGGCGCGTATAGAGAATTTGTGGACACGCTACTGAGAAGTGCTGGAATCTTTGCTGGGAACGAAACCGAGTTCCTAACAAAGACATCCAACTACAGCATAAGCAGAGACGTAATCGAGTTCCTATGTTTCTCTATGTTCATTAGCATGTGCTCTTATCTTTCTGGTGTGACAGGGAGATGTATCGTCGGTTCAGGTAGACAGGACTTTGACATATCAGTCACACCGCAGCCTGACACTCTTGCACAGCAACAGAACATGATCCTAGCTGTCTCACTTTACAATGGCTCACTCTCAGAGCTGATAATGAGATTCGAGGGATACACGACAGACACGACGCTGTTCGACAGTCTGAGATATGCAGAGAACGTTACTGAAACGACAAAGAACAGATGGGCTGTGTTACAAAATTTCTTGTCGAGTTACTCTTCCGCAGTTTCAGAGCTAGTGAGCTTGTCATCGAACCAGTCTATCACTGATTCTGTCTCGAAAATTGTCTCAAAGGGAGAATCTTCTCTTCTCTCAGAGATAACTTACGAGACTGTTACAAACTCGCAGCTTGTTGCCTTGAAAATGAGAGGACCACTCAAGCTGGACAGAAGAATCAGACAGTATAGGACAGCACTCTCGTGTGTGCCACTATTTCTCAAGGGATACACCTATGAGTCTGCACTGGATTCCGTCGTTGCGTGTGTTGGGATTCCTGCAAGAACTCTTGAATTTCTCAGGAGAAAATATCAGAGCGACGAGAATATCTCAGCACCCCTCGGAAAAGAGTATGTTGAGATTACTTTCACGAAACAGGACATTCAATTCCCTGACCTTGTTCTGAGAAGCGCGACGTACAGATTCTGCCCAGTTCTAGAAGTAGCACTTCAACCCACGACAGGAACCAACGTCCAGACAGCAATGAACGATTTCCTCTATCTCTGTCACAATGGCTCAGAGTGGGAATCGAAGAGTCTTTCGGATGCTCTTGACTTTGTTATGGAATCTACTGGCCTTGATGAGCTGTCTTCTTACGTCGTAATTGTAAATCATGTCATAGATGCACTGTGTAATCTCACCAACTTTGCACTCGGTTCACTCGACTCTAGTGAATCGACAGCTACTCCCGGCGAAAGAGTCATCAGTTCTCAAGCTGCAGAATTGCTTCTCAAGATGATGAAAAGCTCAGTAGGTTCTTTGCTTCCAAGAGGAAGACTACGTCCGGGGGATTTCCTGAAAAGTACGACAGAGGGCTACAGGTTCATCAGGTTCAGCTCCTTGAACCCTGGTGTCATTAGTCTTACGAACGAATCAAACCACAGGCTTCTCGGACAGATAGTCACTGACCCTCTTTTCACTGCAGAGAATCTCTACAGTCTCAATAACTGCTTTGTTCCATTCGAAAGAATGTATAATTGCGTTATTGACCCTGACGAATTCGTGATAGATAAATCGAATACGATGGCCACAAGTGGTGGAAGGGCAACGTTCGATCTCCTTGTTTCTCAGGGAGCAATAGACGTTTATCCTGACGTTGCAGTCTTCAAGGAGGGGACAGCTGCAAAAATACTGGAAGGTTCAACTTACGCTACAAAGGTCGACCTGGTGACAATATGAAAAACTCTACTTACACCTCAAACGTTCTGTCACTTGTCGACCTCCCTACACCGATTGTGGGAAGTGCCGAGTTCACCTACGGGTACTTTACACCTGATGAGACTCTAGTTGAGGCAGCTTCGCCAAAGAAGATAGTGTCTCCTGACACTGTCAAGTCTATCCAGGTCAATTCTCCAAGGTACGTGACTGTCAAAATAGTCCCGCCAACAACTAAGAGATCGACTTTGCCGAACAGTAAGCTGGTGAGTCTCGTGAGAGGCAATCTTTCGAGAATATACTCTTCAGAAGATGTAGGAAACACAGGTTGCACCACTATCTCAGTCCAAGACACTGGTGTTCTTGACAGAGGCTACGACTTGATAAACCGTTCAGCTTCACTCAGGGGAATAACCGGAAACTTTACAGACATCACGATGGAGCTCGGATACTCACTGGGAAATGCAATCGACAGAGATCTGTTACAGAGTCTCGGAACCAGGTATGCTTCTGCAGGAGCTCAATTTATTGCTGACAGAACGTCTATTGGATCTGGGAAGTTTGGACAGATCAGGGAAAATCCCTACACTGCTGTCATCTCAGACAAATTTGTGAATGACATCGTGAACTCTGCTGCAGACACGCTTGGCGTGGGTGTGACTGATGCTGCAGGGCTTCTTGACAGGGAGACAAAGAAACCTCAGTCGAATGCAAGAAGAGAAAACCAGGCGATAAGCTCTAACGACTACATCACATTCGTAGATCCTGTTTCTGTCAAAGAGAGCAGTGCAAAGCAGTTCTACTACGATACTTCGCTGGTTGCATTGCTAGTCTACAGAAAAGAGTTGCTGCCAAAGGGAGACTTCGAGACAAGACTGTTGGATGTTCTACCCTGTGATGCTCAGTCATTCATAGACTTCAACGTAAAATTGGGATCGACGTACTTCTATTGGACACATGCTGTCTACTCGGTTAGCACGTCTGCCATAACTGCAAACACTGGACAAGTGGTGACAGCTGAGATACTGATGCAGTCTCCTCCCAGTGACTCTTATAGGGTAAAGACGGTTGATGATGTACCTCCACCACCACCTGCAGACTTTACTCTAAGATGGGACTACCAACAAAAGAGACTGGTTCTCTCGTGGTCTTTCCCGCCGAACCCGCAGAGAGACATAAAGTATTTTCAGGTTTTCAGAAGAGAATCGGTGGATGATCCATTCGAGCTACTTGTAGAATATGATTTCAACGACTCGTTGCTGCAACCACTGCGAAACGAAAAAGTTTTGGAGAACAACACGACAAAGCTTAGTTCGCCAATAACAGTTCACTTAGACAGCGAGTTTGCGAAAGACAGCAAGTTCATATACACTGTCGCTTCAGTAGATGCGAGAGGTATGGTCTCAAACTATTCTACACAGCTAGAGGCGACATTTGACAAGACTAGAAATCGACTGGTGACCAAGTTGATCTCACCAGGTGGAGCACCTCGTCCATACCCAAATGTCTTTCTAAAGGGCGACTTGTTCTTGGACTCAATAGTTACCACGAACAAGAGAAGGATCAAAGTCTACTTTGATCCCGAATATCTAAAATTGCTTGACAGGTCAGGAAATGATCTCAAGCTTTTCTCATACGAAGGCAGGGCGAAATACAAAGTGACTGTGGTAGACACCGATAGAGCGGAACAGATAACGCTTGACATGTCTATTAGAGATTTACTCCGTCTTCGTGCTGTTTGATAGTTAAACACGCAACTCGGAACTTTACATGGGCTTTCTAGACCACTCAACATCCAACATCATTGTCGACGCTGTCCTCACAGACATAGGGCGACAGTTTCTCGCCAGGAACGATGGCAGTTTTTCAATTGTGAAATTTTCGTTCGCTGACGACGAAGTAGACTACACAATGATCCAGAAGTATGGCAGGATCGTTGGCAAGGAGAAGATCGAAAAGAACACGCCTGTATTTGAGGCGCAGACCATAGCAGGTCTTGCGCTGAAGTACCGTTGCGTTTCGATATCTAACCCAAACCTCACAAAGATGTCTGGTATGACGATAACTGGTGAAGGGTTGGATTCTAGTGGTACTACTCTCTCGATGACTTCAACAGCCAACACATCTTCAAGATTGCTCACTTTCACACAAAATGTGATCGGTGAGAACACCGTAGATGTTGAATTGAGAGACCAACAGTTCCTTGTGAAAGTTCCCAACATGTTTGTCCAAATTGCAGGTGCAGCACCAGATTATGTCGACGTGGACAATGTTGCGTACTACACACTGGTGAGAAGCCCAACCACCACATCTGCTGGTGGTTCTATTCTCACCTTCACACTCGTCCTAAAGTCGATAACAGACACACAGTTCTCTGTTTACGGCACATCATCTGATAAGACAATCATCAAGACAGTCGCGACTGTCGTTGGTCTACAGTCTGGTGCAGTGAAGGACTTCAACATCACAATCTCGAAGTGAGCTAAGAATGGCAACTTTCAAGGAAATAACCGCAGCTGACATACAGACAACGAGGACTGCTCTGAGTCAGCTGATAGACGTCGTGCAAAATGATGTCTCTGGCTCGACTACGAGGAGAGGGTACGCAGTGTTCGTCACCTCATCCAATGGATGGGATGGAGCAGACACGTATTCTGTCACTTCTTCGCTGTTTCAGACGATATTCGATCAAGATTACACACTCCAGACTGCCAATGCCATAGTTGACATGACGGTTGGCCTGTACTCTTCTGGTACGACTGTACTGAGCTCTGCACTGGGAGTAGATCAGACAGGCAAGCTTCTCTTCACTTCTAACTCTCTCATGATGAGAGAGAAAGTTGACATGTACAGGTTGCACGCAGGCAAGCTGCTGGGTGACCCAGACGGCGTGTTCAATGCTCCTTTCGACTCACAAGTCACCACTGACAAGATAGAAGAAGCAATATTTCTCGACTTCAAGAGACTGTTCATGCGTGACAGGATCAAGAGAGAGACATTTGCCATGCGCTTCTACACTACAGGCGTCATCGACGGTTCTCCTGGTGCATCTTCTTATGAGAAGAACATCTCTAACGCATATACAGGCTCAAATGTCACTCTCACCACAGATCGTGGTGCAAGCATTTTCACAGATGTTGGTGCAGCAGCCAATAGACGCTCCACTTTCGGTGGTGACGTAGGTGACATAGTCAACTCAGCCAACACGAATCAGAAAGTAGGCCTTCTGTTCTATGAGGCTGGGGTTGCAGTTCTGGACGCTAGAAAGGTCATGTGGTATGATCAGCACGTTTCAGGAGTCATCTCTGCAGTTACTGGTGGGCTGGCTGGTGATGCTCTTGTCAACTCCACAGTGATAGGAAGCTCACTGAATCAGTGCAATCCGGAAGCCAAGTTCATCCCAGACCTCTTTGTCTCAGCCTCAATAGATGACATTGTGGACCACATTGCCTCTACACGGTTCTCCTCAGGTTCTTTCACGGCAATGACCTTCCAGAACCAGACGAACATAAACTCCACACTGCTCTTCTGCAGGGCATCTGCTGACGAGTTCAACTATTCCACGAACCCGACTTTCACTGACGACAACGGAAACATTGTCGTCATAGAGAGTGGCCAGGAAGACTCACAGAGAACGTTCACGTTCCCCACGACTGTTGGTCTCTATGATGCAAACAACAACCTGCTGGCTGTCGCAAAGTTCTCACGTCCCATTGAAAAGAGCGACGAAAGAGACCTAACCGTCAGGGTAAGACTGGACTTCTGATGCCCTATGGGCAAGAGGCTGAAGGATGTCCTTTGTAAGACTGCCACAGGAAGCATTTGACACTTTCAGCGTAATTGCGCGTCCATCGAGATTCTTTGCTTCCTCTTCTTCCGGGATCACAGGAAGCGTAAGGGTGTACCAGCGTTCATCCGAGGTTGAAAAAGACCCGGGTGTCTTTGTTGACAAGTTCGCAGACTCTACGCTGGAAGGCAAGCTGAGAGATGCTAATCTCTCAGCAAAGTCGGGCTCGAACATAACAAGAGTGATGAACGAGTACCTCGATGCTGTCAATAACAGCTCGGTGTCAGGAAGATTTTCTAAGTATGTTGAGGTACTGCGTTTCGAACCATCATTTCGATTCACCAGTGATACTCTGAGAAAATCTGTCATACGTAATGTATTATACCCCTTCTACAGAACGTCATATCACGGGTTGAACTGGGGTTTCACGAACCACCTCAGTCTCCACTTTCCTGACGGGGTGGGTCCCACCTCGGCTTCTCTTGTGTATCCCTCCTCTGGAAGCTCAGGGTACATACCTACATCCTCTTTCACACTAGAGACATACTTCAAGCCGAGCTACACTTCACTGGACTACAAGGCTGGCACTATCATGCACGCCTCTTCCTCTTTCTCACTCTCTATCGTTTCAGGGTCTGGGAAAGGTTCATGGGGAGAAGCCTCTACCTTCAGGGTCATGCTACAGCTGAGCCACAGTGCAGATATCCCGCCCAGCCAAGTAAATCTCGGTTTCTCGAATAACTCTCGTTCCTTCCCTCAGGACCTGATATTTCTCTCGGAAGATGTTCTACAGTTCAATCACTGGCATCACATAGTCGCGAGGTGGGGACCTGAGAACAATGGCGGTACTGGTTCATTCTACGTAGACGGAGTTTCCGCAGGAACATTCCACATCCCATCAGGGACAGTGACCAGCGGAACGAGTGAGGCGATATTCATTGGCAACTACTACGAGGGACAATCTACGCCCCTTAATAGACCTTCGGGCTTCTTCAATTACGATGCTGTGATAAATGAAGGTGTCACTGACAGATTCAACGCCTCACCTGGGTATCCTGAGTACCCTACGCAGTATGCTCTCAACCATCCACTAAGAGGTGAGATTCACGAAACAAAAATCTGGAAGAAGTTCCTCGGCACCAGTGAGATACTAACAGGTGCACACCATGGAACCAGCACCGGTTCGAGTGATCTAATCTTCTACGTTCCACCGTTCTTCGTGAAAGAGACACCATCCAGATTTGTTCTACAGACGCCATTCCAGGGAGCGACAACGACCACGAACGATCCCTTCAACGTCTCATTGAGCTTCGGAGTTGGAGGGCACCTCATAAATCTTGAGAATCATGTGAGAGAAATGGTACAAGGGACATACCCGCGCCTTCTTCACTTGACTGCAAGTTCGTACGATCTTTCGACTACGGCCAATCTCGAGGCTAACCAGTATCTCTACAGTAATGGTGAGATCAAGAGAAGAAATCTAACTGTCTTGCCATGTGACAACGGCAAGATGTCGCAGAATTTCTCATATCTTCTCAGCGGGTCAGAGATAGGAATAAGCGGTTCTGCGACTGAGAAGTTTGTCACTGACCTTGGGTCTCCCGACATCTCTTTCGTGAATCTCACAGAAATGATAGTGACTTCCTCACTATTCCCAGGGCTAGTACAAGACTCTGACATTCTAGAAAGCATTATGGGATCGACACCCGAAGATCCCGGTGTTGCACCGGGATCAGTTCTCACGATATTCCAGAGAACTAGAGACAATAGCTCGAACGCAGTCACGTTCTTTGATGCGTCTAACTTGTTCTATGGTGGCAGAATCCACCCTGGGTCATACTCTGTTCGTGACACTTCTTTCACGGGAAGCGATAGCACACTCGGGATAACGCTTAGAGACAACGGTCTGGGAACTTTGTATAGGGCAGATGCTTCTTCCTCACACTCGTTAAGTTCGGTTGTTGGTTCATGTTTGTATTCAGAAGGTATTGCGACTGTCACTTCACCATACCTCGGAGAAGTATTCGGACAGACAGGGTTTGAAGTAGAGATGAGAGGAGAGCACACCTTACCTGTTCTCGAGGTACAAGCAATAGCACCTGCGTGGACACTGACAAGTAGCTCGAATCCCAGCTATATTCCTCTCACTTCATCCAACTACGGCAACGATTCTCTTCCAGGGTTTGTCTACATCAACGCGATTAACTTTCATGATGAAAACCTGAATGTAGTTGCAAAGGCAAGTTTTGCACAGCCAATCGTGAAGAGGCCCAATGACAGAATCATGTTCAGGACAAAGTTCGACTACTGAGACATACCTGGGAATTGACGTTAGCACATCCTGCACAGGATTCTCGTTGATAGACAGGGAAGGGAAGATGATAAAGTCGTCTTTCGTGTATCTCAGTGAGTTCTCTACGATACACGAGAAGGCAGAGGCTGTCAGAAGAGAGATAGAGAAGTACAGAGGCGCTGGAATCCGCAAGATAGCGATAGAGCAGAACCTCCTCGGTTTCAGGCGAGGCGCTTCCTCGGCAAACACACTGATCACGCTTGCGAGGTTCAATGGTGTTGTCCACTACGTCGCTGCCAGTGTCCTTGGAGTAGATCCCATCACAGTTCCGGTTGTATCTGCAAGAAAGGCCCTTGGGATAACTCATGCAAAGGGTGAGGATGTGAAGAAGAAGGTGCTTGAGTGGGTGAACATCCAGGAGCCTGACTACGTGTGGCCGCAGAAGCTCTTGACAAGAGGAAAAGGCAAGGGAACAGTGGTCAACGAGAAAGGTGTAGAAGATGCCGCGGATGCATATGTCATGGCTCGTGCAGTGAGGCTCATTGAACTTGGTGAGCTTGATGTTACAATAAAACGTGCTAGACGTAACCGAAAGAGTAACATTCCTCGTTAGAGCCTTCGGAGAGTCTCACACCTCCAGGGACGGCGTCAACGTATACTACAAGTGTCCATCTTGTGGCAAGAAACCTGAGAAGAAAAAGCTTGTCGTAAGAATAGACACAGAAAAGTGGCACTGCTGGGTTTGTGACATCAAAGGTGGCACAATTGGTGGGCTTCTTCGGAAATATTCACCTTCTCTTCTCCCTGAGTGGAACAAGAGATTCGGTACTCATGGTAGGTCTTCTTTCGAAGATGACACTGTAGAGATAAAGGAGAAGATCGAGTTTCCTGAGATGCACTCGATAGACGCTCTACACGAGATGATAGACCCTGATGCAAAGGCGATACTCTCGTATCTCAAGAAGAGAGGGGTCAGCTACGAGACTGCATACAGGTTCAGACTATGCGGCTCTATTAGAGGCGCTGCAAGGAGAAGGGTGGTCTTTCCTTCTTTCGACTCTGAGGGACTTCCCAACTATTGGACTGCTAGATCAGTTGACACTGACACACGCTTGAGATACCTCAATCCGAAAGCAGACAGAAGGGGTATAGTCTTCAACGAGATAGACGTAGACTGGGATAGGGAGCTTGTCGTAGTTGAAGGACCATTCGACATGCTCAATGCAGGTGAGAATGCTGTTCCACTCCTCGGTTCATCACTTTCGACAGAGTCTCTGCTCTTTCGAAGAATAGTGGAGAACTCCACACCAGTGGTTCTAGCGCTAGACAATGACATGAGGAAGAAGAGTCATGACATTGCGAAGAAGTTATACTCTTACGACGTAAAGGTGAGAATACTGGATACTGGTTCCACCAAGGATGTAGGTGACATGGATAGGGAAGAGTTCCTCGAGAGCCTTCACAATGCAAAGGAATGGACACCTAACGATAGACTTTCTTTTCTGATCCGGAGAATCTCCTCCGGATCAATTCTCTGAGGTAAAATTTGAGAGTAGCCCACATCGCAGATGTGCACTGGCGCGGAATGAAGCGTCACGATGAGTACGTTCTTGCCTTCAAGGAGTTTGCAGAAAAGGCAAAGAAGCTGAATGTGGATAGAATCCTCGTTGCAGGTGACATAGTCCACTCAAAGACGCAGGGAATCACACCTGAACTCATTCAGCACCTCGTCTGGTGGTTCAATACTCTGGCAGAAGTTGCACCGACAATTGTCACACTCGGCAACCACGACGGTCTCATTCTCAATCGTTCTCGATTGGATGCAATCACTCCTATCATCGAGGCGCTGAACAACGACAGAATCATCTACCTACGAGACACCACAGTCTACCTGGACAAGGAGTTCAATGTAGCGTGGTCAAACTTCTCGTGTTTCGATGAGGAGAACTGGAAGAACCTGAAACCCATTCAGGGAATGACCAACATCGCAATCTTTCACGGCGCCGTATCAGGCGCTGAGACTGATTCAGAGTGGACCCTGGACGAAGGTGAAGTTGAAGGTCACATCTTCAACGGTTTTGACTTTGCCCTTCTCGGTGACATCCACAAGTTCCAGTACCTCGACCGCCAGAAGAGAATCGCATATCCCGGATCAACCATCCAACAGAACTTTGGTGAGACAGAGGACAAGGGCTTCCTCCTCTGGGACATTGAGGACAAGGACACGTGGTCCTCTGAGAGGCACCTCATCACCTCTCCTCCACCGTTCGTCACAATCGAGTGGCAGGGTTCCGTCTCTGAGACTGCGAAGATCGCTTACACGAAGAGAAAGGGAAGCCGATTCCGCATCTCCTCCAACGTCGACCTCATGCAGGAGGAGATCAAGGGACTTGCCTCCGTCCTGAAGAACGACTGCGGCGCCATCGAGATCGCATGGAAGATCGAACCTCAGCAGTCCTCCAACACCATCAACTTCAGCGACACCTCAATCGAGAAGGAGAGTCTTCGTGACCACAAGACTCACATGAACCTCCTTCGCAAGTACTTTCCTGATGGTGAGTTTGATGACGCATCCTGGAAGGAGATCGGTAACCTCATCGAGAAGAACCTCGCTGTCATCAACGAGGACGAGCAGGTAAAGAACTCGAAGTGGTCCATCAAGAGGATGGCCTGGGACAACACCTTCGTCTACGGCAAGGACAACGTCATCGACTTCAGCAAACTGCACGGTGTCGTCGGATTGTTCGGGTCAAACCGGACAGGCAAGTCATCTGTACCTGGCACAATGATGTACGCCCTCTACAATGCAACTGATCGTGGTTCCATCAAGAACATCCACATCGTGAATGCCCGCAAGGGATACTGCAAGACTTCCATCGACATTGCGGTGGATGGCAAGACCTACCGCATCACTCGTCAGACGACCAAGCACACCAACAAGAGGAACCAGACGAACGCCTACACTGCGATGAAGATGCACCTCCTCAATGAGGCAGGTGAGGAGGTCTTTGACCTGACAGGCGAACAGAGGAGCGATTCCGACAAGGTGCTGCGAAACCTCATCGGCACCTCTGACGACTTCCTCCTCACCTCCTTCGCATCACAGGGTGAGATGAACACATTCGTCAAGGCTGGAGCTGCGGTTCGCAAGAACAGACTCGGCAACTTCCTTGACCTCGGTGTATTCGAGCAGATTGCAAACAAGCTGAAGTCTGAGTCGGTCATGCTCAAGGGTGCAATGAGAGGCAACTCCAACGTTGACTTTGACAAGGAGATCGAGAGGACAGTTCAGGAGGCGAATTCTGAGCAGGAGAAGATAAAGGGATATGCCGAGAAGGTGGAATCTCTTCGAAAGCTACACACCGACCTCACAGTCACGCTTGCCACACACAAGGACAAGGGAGTCGTCACTAAGAGTGACGTAGACAATTGCCAGTCCAAGGTCGATGAAGAGACAACAGAGATCGAGAAGACCTCAAAGAGAGTCGAGGAGATTACTAATGAGCTCAGTGTCGCAAGAGAAAGGTCAGCGAAGATAGCAAAGCTGAGAGAGAACTTTCCGATAGGCGAGCTCAGGACCGAACTTGCGCTGTTGAACGACCTTGAGAAGTCAGAGGCTCGTCTGGCTGCAAGCCTCGAGAAGGAGAAGGTTGTTGCAAAGAACCAGGAAAAGTCAGTCGCAAGATTGAGCGAAGTTCCCTGCGGAGACTCTTTTCCGACATGCAAGTTCATCAAGGACTCACACAGGGACAAGAAGCTCCTCGAGGAGCAGAAGATTGTCATCTCCGGCATAGCGACTGAGTTGAAGGGTGTCAGCTCTTCTCTGCGAGGTCTTAGAGAAAAGTCCCTTGCTGAGAAGATAGAGAAGTACGAGAAGTTCCTGAAGGAGGAGACTCTACTCAATGAGAAGATTCTCTCTTCCGAGAGAGAGAGAAAGTTGCTGAGTGAGTCAAGGGAGGCTAGGGAAGAAAAGCTACTCAAGCTGCAGTCTGAACTGTCTTCACTCAGACTCAGGGTTTCCGACGACAACACAGGAGAGGAAGTCGAGAGAGTCAAGGTCAAGATAAATGAGACTTCGCAGCTTCTCAAGAAGACACAGTCTCTCCTCGACGACTCCAATCGAAATGTTGGCATGCTACAGGCACGCACCAAGGAGCTCAAGGCCAACAAAGAGGAGTTCGAAGAGAAGCGTAGGAAGTGGAAGGTCTACGAATCTCTCATCCAGGCGTATGGTAAGAACGGCATCCCACTCATGATTATCGCCTCGGAACTTCCAAAGATCAACTCAGAGATATCAAAGATCCTGCACGGCATCACCAACTTCGATGTCGTCATGGAGGCAGACCCAGACAACAATGACCTTGAGCTCTACCTCGACTACGGAGACTCTCGCCGTCCAATCGAGCTGGGATCTGGCATGGAGAAGATGCTCGCCTCGTTGGCTATCCGAGTTGCACTTACAAACGTCTCAGCTCTTCCAAAGTCCGACATCCTCATCATTGACGAGGGATTCGGCGCACTGGATGATACCAACGTCGAGGCCTGCAATCGCCTACTCGGTAGCCTCAAGAGGTACTTCAAGTCGATCCTCGTCATCTCACATGTGGACGCCGTCAAGGAGGCCGTTGACACCATGATCGAGATCACTCACAATGGCAAGGACTCGTATGTCTGCTCTGAGTAGTCACAGGGGAAAGCACGTCATATACAACCGTGCGACTCACCCTGATATTCCAATGTGGTGCCCAATATGCGAGACAGTCATAGGAAACTCTACTTCAGCTGAGTCATACAGAAGGAAGGGCTGCTGTCGATCATGTGAAGATGACATAGTAGAGAGAAATATGGTGAAGTGGAACCAAGGGTGGAGGCCTACGTCCGAAGATGTGGCCATAGTTATTGAACAGAGAAGTGAGATAGAGACGCAGAGGTACTATTTACTCAGTAGGAGAATCGATGGACGCTAGACAGCTTTCTGCCCTTTCACAGGCTTTTGAACTTGTCTGTGGAAATTCTGATGGCAGCACCTCAGTTAAGCACAAGTATCTCGGGGAGAACCTTGTAGTTACATACACGAGTGTAGTGCATTTTGCAGAAGAGTACTCGCTTAGAGAGCAGACAAAGAGGGAGACAGAGAGATCTGTGACTATGATCAACGATTGCATCACGAAAGTGAAGCCGATGTACTCTGACCTTTACGGAAAGTCACTGAAGATCAAGGAAGTCAGCAGCAACGACAACATAGAGATTATCTCTGCTTCTGCAATGTCACCTCGCAAGATTGCTTACTACAGAAGACACGTAGTTTACGAAGTTAGCTGATGCCAATATCAAAGGCCGCGCAACTTGAGGAGATAGTGAAGTGCGGGAAAGATCCCGTTTACTTCACTAACAAGTACCTCAAGATATCACACGCTGAGAGGGGATTGATTCCATTCAAGACATATCCCTTCCAGGACGAGTGT
>Ga0214917_10000970_pt1 | contig 37610 bp, 30 predicted proteins | sample LL_1208_BB_MetaG_FD_177983 | JGI IMG/M metagenome (GOLD analysis project Ga0214917, IMG submission 177983) | Freshwater microbial communities from Lake Lanier, Atlanta, Georgia, United States - LL_1208_BB | ecosystem: Environmental > Aquatic > Freshwater > Lake | place: USA: Georgia | collected... | reverse complement strand
AAACGGCGATCGGCTTCCGTGGTGGCAAAAGTGAGCCGGCCGGCATTCCCGTGTCGGAGCTCTCGCCCGACCAGCGGGCCGAGCTCGAACGGGTGCTCGGCATCCTGCTCGAGCCCTATCGCACGGTCGATCGCGACGAGGTCCGCGGCTGCCTCGAGCGGCAGGGGGGCCTCGATCGCTGCCGGCTCGCGTTCTACAAGCAGGGCGACATCGGCAACGACGGCGTGTGGGACAACTGGCGGCTGGAAGGCCCGGCGTTCGTCTGGCACTTCCGCGGTGCCCCGCACGTGCACGTGTGGGTGAACATCGCCGACACGCCCGACATCCCCACCAACGCCTGACGCCCGCCCCGCCCGTTCATGACCGACGTCTGCATCATCGGTGGAGGCATCATCGGCCTCTCGATTGCCCGGGAGCTCGCCGGCCGTGGGCTCTCCGTCCGGGTGTTGTCTCGGGAGACGGGCCGTGATACGGCCTCATGGGCCGCGGCCGGAATCTTTCCTCCGGCGCCGCGGTATGCCGGCATGCCTCCCGGCGATGAGCTCACCGCATGGAGCGACGAGCTGCATCGTGAATGGGCCCGCGACCTGCTCGAAGAGACCGGTATCCACAATGGCCTGCGGGAGTGCGGCGGGCTGCACGTCGCGGCCGATGCCGATGCGGTTGCGCGGCTGACCGCAGATGCCCGTGGCTGGACGGCGAAAGGCATTCGCTGCGAACGGCTCGACGCGGCCGCCCTCGCGGCGCTCGAGCCAGCGCTCGCCGAAGCAGTCGCGCGGGGCCGGATCGTCGCCGGTTTTCTCCTGCCTGCCGAGATGCAGATCAGGCCGCCGCGGCTCCTGCAGGCGCTGCGGCGGTCGTGCCTGTCGCGGGGCGTGAGGCTCGACGAGGGCGCGGAGGTGCGCGACGTCGTCGTTCGCGGTGGTCGGGCGGAGGCGGTCGTGGCGGAGGCCGGCGGGCGGGCCGAGGCCGTGCCCGCGGGGCACTACGTGCTCGCCGCCGGCGCCTGGTCGGGGCGGCTCGCCGAGTCGCTGGGCCTGCGGCTGGCCACGCGGCCGATCCGCGGGCAGATCGCGCTTCTGCGGCTGCCGCGACAGACACTGACCCGGGTCGTGAACCGCGGCCTCGCCTACCTCGTGCCGCGTGAAGACGGCCGCCTGCTCGCGGGCTCGACGATCGAGGACGCGGGCTTCGATGCCACCACCACGCCCGCCGCGATCGATGGCCTGCTGCGGATGGTGCACGATCTGCTGGGCGAGATCGGCGACGCGACGCTCGAGCAATCGTGGGCCGGGCTGCGGCCCGGGTCCCCTGATGGCCTGCCATTCATCGGCCGGTCGCCGGCCTGCGACAACGCGTTCGTCGCCGCCGGGCATTTCCGGGCGGGACTGCACCAGTCCACCGGCACGGCCGTGCTCGTGGCCGACATGATCTGCCGCAACCCCACGGCCATCGACGCCGCCGCCTTCGCACCCGACCGGATGCCCGGCACGAACGATGCCGTGGGCGAGTATCTCGCCCGGGCCACCGCCGAGGCGACGTGAGCGGGGTCACGACTCTTGGACGAGTTCCTTGAGCCGTGCGGCCGCGGTGCGGCCGATCGGCAGAGGATCCCTCACGTCGGCAAAGAGCAGCAGTGACCGGTCGCGGGACTGCCACTGCGTCGACTTGATCGCCGGCAGCTGCACCAGCTTTCCCGGCATGCTGATGTCGAGGAACACGACGTCCACGGAACGCGTGGCGAGAAACCGCTCGGCTTCGTCGACGGTGCTGGTCGATGGCCGCTGCAGCGGAGGGTCCCAGCGGCCGGTGTTCGCCACTTCGACGACGACCGCGTCGCCATCCCGGCGGGCCGAAACGGCCACCTGCACGGTGAGATACTGCTCGAGCGCATCGATCTCACGGGCCAGCGGCTCGAGCGTCGCGGCCGGTCGAAGCAGGAAGCGCAGGTACTTGGCGAGCGCCTGAACGACCGTGTCGATCGCCCGGAACTCCGCGGAATTCCGTTCACCGATGAGCTGGTAGCCGAAGGAAAGCGCGCACCAGTTGGCCAACAGCGTCAGATTGATGGCCAGCAGGGCGACCAGATCGAGCGTGCCGAGCCCCGGATCGCCAGCTCGGAGGAACCAGTCGACGCTGGCCAGCACGAGCGTGATCAGCACGGCGGACGAGATCGCGCCGCCGCGAATGCGATCGACCAACAAGCGGAATGGGCGATCCAGAACGCGAGTTCACGGCGGCTGGCCGGGGCACGGGGGGCGGCAGCGGCGCTACGAGCGGGCAGGTTGAAACTCAAGCAGTGGTCACAGGTGCGGAATGGAGGAAAGGTGTCTTCCGACACGTCGACTGTAGCGGATCGCCACGGTCCCTCAAACCGTTCGGTCGCCGCGGGATCACCGGGCTTACGCGAGGGGCTTTTGGGCGGGATAGCCACGCACATCAGGCGGCGTGGGTTTCCCGGGCATGCGTCATGTCGCGGTCGGTCACGCCACGCACGTCTGCGATCTCCAGCGTTTCGACGGCCTGGGTGTGTCCGTCGAGCGAGACGAATTCGACCTCGAAGGCGTCCCGATCCGAGTAGACGTGAACAATCGTGCCGACATCCCCCGCAACAAGACCCGCACGCGGAAGATCCTTCAGCAATACGACCCGATCATGCTCGTTCATCATCGCGCTCCTCCGCTGGATAGGCCGTCACGAGTCGCGGAATATCGGTATCGGCGTCGATGATCCAGATCGTTCTCACCGTGGCTGTGCCACTCCGCGGAACGTTCATAACGCCATCGATAATATACTTCACACCGTGATTGGTCGCCGCAACGACCCGAATCCGCCCTGTGAGGGCGACGGCCGCGAGTGCCTGCCGTAAGACTCGCCAGTCCGCCGGGCGATATCCCATCGCCGTGAAGAAGGCTGCCTTGCTTGCCCCATCCGGATGGCTGGAATTGAGCAGGTACCCCAGGACTTTCGCCTCAGAAATTTCCGCACGACTTGCATTCGGAAGGACGGTCATCGATTTCTGGAGAAGTGTACGCATGTATATTCATTTGTCAATGGTGCGAATTGCGGAAGCGAGCGCCCCCTCCCCAAGCCCCCGGCGGAAGCCGGTGGGATGACGCGTGGTGATCACGCTCGGGGCATTTGGGCAACGGGCCGGATGGTGATGGCCAGCGTCATCCCGCTCGCTTCCGCGAGGGGCTTTTTGGGCAAAGCCTGCGGATCACGTGCACCGCGTCAGGCCGCCCGCACTCCGAGGCGGCGGTGGATCGCTTCGATATCCGCGGCCGACAGGCCCCGGTCTGGGCGGTCGGCGGCGACCACGGTCGCGAGTTCGGCCAGTCGTGAGATTGCCGCCGGAATGCCGGCCGCGATCTCGTGGATCGTGCGTGCGAGGCATTCACGGTCAGGCTCGTCGAACTTGAATTGATGCCGGTCGAAGAGGATCGCGTCGAGTACGCATCGCGTCTCGGCGAAAGTGAATGGATGGAGCACCGCGCGGAGCAGAACCGCGTCTTCGACGTCTGGATCGCGGGCGACCAACGACACGAGCCGCCCGTGGCCGGCCAGCACGAGGCTGGCTGCGGGCGATCGGCGATGGCAGCGGGTGACGAGTGCCGAGATCGCGGCGGCATCACCTGCATGGCAGTCATCGGCGAGCACGATGTCCGGAAGCGGGGTCTCCTTCGCGGAGCCGCACCAATCAGCCAGCGGACGAACGCCACACGTCCGTGATGCGAATGCCGGTGACCGGCCGAGCAGGGAAAGCACGGTCGACACGCCGGAGCCGGCCGGCCCGCAGAGCAGGGCCGTGCTTCCCGGGCGGTGCACGGCGTAGGCGAGCTTCGCGATCGCCGCCTGACGCGACTCGACGAGCGGTGTCGGATTCGAAGAATCGCTCATGATGAAGGCTCCGTGGCCGGGCACTCGTCGGTGTCGGTGAACGTGAGCACCTCGCCGAGCACCTCGACCCCGAAGGCCTCGAGGGCCGCCCGACGGGCGACGGCCGGCTTGCGGTCCGCCTTCCGAACGAGGATCGCCGCATCGCAGCCGAGCGTGCAGGCCGCCAGCCATTGCCGCCGGATCGGGCCGGCCGGAAACCAGATTCCGGCATCGACGAGCACGATCCGTTTGTCGTGGGCCGGGCCGGCGTCCGGTGCCGTCACCGACATCACGCCCGTCGGCGTGGTGCAGAGCACGTCGCGGCCGCGCACCCTCAGCGTCGCGGCCAGGCATTCGACGAGGGTGGAGCGTCCCTCCCGCGGTTCTCCTCCCGCGATCGCGAACACCCGCCGACCTCTGAGCCGTGCCGACTCGACATGAGCGGCGAGACCGTTCCACTCCGGCCAGGCTGCCGCCAGCAGACGGTCGGTGATCGACGTCGCATCCGGCGCGGACGGAAGGCCGGGCAGTTCGTCGATCGGCGGAGCCTGCGGCTGCATGGGCGGCGGTTCTTCCACCGCCGGCGGCGCGGCCGGCGGGGCCCCCGCCCGCCAGCGGGCGAGGAACGCCGCATCGATCTGATCCAGCACACTCATGTTCGCGTTCGTGTTCACGCTCATGGCGAGGCAGTCTGGCTTGAAACCACGGGCCGCGACGCGAGCCGCTCGGGCCGCTGCTGCCGCGCCAGCCGCACGCTGTCGTGCCACGCCGCCAGCGACCAGACCACGGCCGCCACGACCGCCAGCAGGACCACCGACAGCCCGGGGAACGCCGGCTGACGAACACTGCGCCGAGAAAGGGTAGGCGAGGGGGTCGGCGAAAGCTCGAGGAGCCTTGGGCCGCCGCGGCCCGCCGCGACGAGCCCATCCCGCCGCCGGGACGGCGGTAAAGACTTGTTGCCGCCCCCGAGCCGGTGCTCTGCCTCGGGACTCGATGACTCAGGCAAGCGAGTCCGGTGATCCCCCTCACCGGCCTCGGCTGGCAGGCGGGGGAACCGGGCGATGATGTCCATGAGTGGGTTCCCTTCCTCCCCTCCATCGTCGCCCCCGGCCAAACCGCTTGAACCGGGCATGGGCTTCGGGCTCCAGCGAGGCGGCTCTCGGTCCCGATCCCGCCAGATGCGTGCGCCAGCCTACGCAGTATGCCCCTTCTCGTCCGTTGCCTATGATGCCTGAAATGCCGGTTTTCGGCGGTCGACCCGCCCTTCCATCTCCGTGACACCGTTCGGAATCTCGATGACTGGATCTGCCTCGTCCCGCGTGAATGCCCTCCACGAACTGCTCGCCAACCGGATCGCGATCCTCGACGGCGCCATGGGCACGATGGTGCACCAGCTGGCCCTCGACGAGCGGGGTTTTCGCGGTGACCGCTATGCGGAGCACCATCGCGACCTGAAGAACTGCATCGACGTCCTCACGCTCACGCAGGGGGACGCGATCCGCGGCATTCATGCGGCCTATCTCGAGGCCGGCGCCGACATCGTGGAGACCAACACCTTCGGGGCGACGAGCGTCGCCCTGGCCGACTTCGGGCTGCAGCACGACACCCGCGAGATGAACCTCGTGGCGGCGTCGCTGGCGCGGGCGGCGGCCGATGCGGCCACGGCCAAGACCCCCGACCGGCCGCGATTCGTGGCCGGCTCGATCGGGCCCACCAACAAGCAGCTTTCGATCGCCGGCAACGTGGCCGACCCGGGCCATCGCGACGTGACGTTCGACCAGATGGTGGCGGCGTATCGCGAGCAGATCGAGGCGTTGATCGACGGCGGCGTCGACCTGCTGCTGGCCGAGACCGCCTTCGACACGCTCGTGCTCAAGGCCTGCCTCCATGCCATCGAGCAGGTCTTCTCCGACCTGGGCCGGAAGCTGCCGGTGATGGCCTCGTTCACGATCTTCGAGGGGGGCCGCACGCTCTCCGCCCAGACGGTCGAGGCCTGCTGGACGAGCATCTCCCACATCGACCTGATCTCGGCCGGCATCAACTGTGCGCTCGGGCCCGAGAAGCTCCGCACCCACGTGGCCGACCTGTCGCGGATCACGCCGCGGCTGGTGAGCTGCTATCCCAACGCCGGTCTGCCGAACGCCCTCGGAGGCTTCGACGAGACGCCCGAGATGATGGCCTCGGTGCTCGAGGAATTCGCCCAGGCGGGCTGGCTCAACATCGTGGGGGGCTGCTGCGGCACGACGCCGGCCCACATCAAGGCGATCGGCGACGTGATGCGGAACTACCCGCCGCGGCGGCCCGTCGCCCCGCCGCAGCGGAGCCGCTACTCGGGCCTCGAGATGCTCGAACTGCGGCCCGAGAGCAGCTTCACGATCGTGGGCGAGCGGACGAACGTCACGGGCTCCCGGGCCTTCGCCCGGCTCATCAAGGAGGAGCGGTACGAGGAGGCGCTCGGCGTCGCCCGGCAGCAGGTGGAGAACGGCGCCAACATCATCGACATCAACGTCGACGAGGGGATGCTCGACGGCGTGAAGGTGATGACGAAGTTTCTCACGCTGCTCTCCAGCGAGCCCGAGATCTCCCGCGTGCCGATCATGATCGACTCCTCGCGGTTCGAGGTGCTCGAGGCGGGGCTCAAGTGCATCCAGGGGAAGGGGATCGTCAACTCGATCAGCCTCAAGGAAGGGGAGGAGAAGTTCCTCGAGCACGCCCGGATCGTGCGGAGCCACGGCGCGGCCGTCGTCGTGATGGCCTTCGACGAGGAGGGGCAGGCGACCGACGTCGAACGCCGCGTGGCGATCTGCACGCGGGCCTACCGGCTGCTGACCGACGTGGCCGGCTTCCCCCCCGAAGACATCATCTTCGACCCCAACATCCTCACCGTCGCCACCGGCATCGAGGAGCACAACCGCTACGCCGTGAACTTCATCGAGGCGACGCGGCGGATCAAGGCGGCCATGCCGGCGGTGAAGGTCTCCGGGGGCGTGAGCAACATCTCGTTCTCGTTCCGCGGCAACGAGGTCGTCCGGGAGGCGATGCATTCCTGCTTCCTCTACCACGCCATCCAGGCTGGCATGGAGATGGGCATCGTGAATGCCGGCCAACTCGCCGTGTATCAGGAGATCGCACCGGATCTCAAGGAGCGGATCGAGGACGTGCTCTTCGATCGCCGGCCCGACGCCACGGAGCGGCTCGTCGAATTCGCCGAGACGGTGAAGAAGCAGGAGGGGAGCGGAGCCGCCCAGGCCGACACCTGGCGGAACCTCGACGTGGAGGCCCGGCTGTCCCACGCGCTGGTCAAGGGGATCGTGGACTTCATCGAAGAAGACGTCGAGGCCGCCCGGGCGTGCTACGCCACGAGCCTGGAGATCATCGAGGGGCCGCTCATGCGGGGCATGCAGACGGTCGGCGATCTCTTCGGCGAGGGGAAGATGTTCCTGCCGCAGGTCGTGAAGAGCGCCCGCGTGATGAAGAAGGCCGTGAACCATCTGCTGCCGTACATGGAAGCCGAACGGCAGGCCTCCGGCTCGGCACAGGCCAAGCGGGGCAAGGTGCTCATGGCGACGGTGAAGGGCGACGTCCACGACATCGGCAAGAACATCGTGGGCGTGGTGCTCGGCTGCAACAACTACGAGGTGGTCGATCTCGGCGTGATGGTGCCCTGCACGAAGATCATCGACGAGGCGATTCGCAACGAGGTCGATATCGTAGGGCTTTCCGGCCTGATTACGCCGAGCCTCGACGAGATGGTGCAGGTGGCCCAGGAGTTCGAGCATGCGGGGCTGACAATGCCGCTCCTGATCGGCGGGGCCACGACGTCGGCCCGGCACACGGCCGTGAAGATCGCCCCCAAGTATGCCGGTGCCGTGGTTCACGTGAACGACGCCTCGCGGGCCGCGGGCGTCGTCGAGAAGCTCTTGAACCCGCTCGCCCGCGACGAGTACGTGCGGGCGACTCGCGAGGCCCAGGCCCGCGACGTGGAGAACTTCAAGCGGCGGCAGGAGACGAAGCTCGTCTCCTACGCCACGGCCTGCGAGAAACGGTGGACCACCGACTGGGCCACGACCCCGATCGACGTGCCGGAGTTCCTCGGTGTGCGGACGCTCGAGAAGATCCCGCTCGGCGACTTGATTCCCTACATCGACTGGTCGCCGTTCTTCCTCTCCTGGGAACTCAAGGGCAAGCATCCGGCGATCTTCGACGACCCGGTCGTGGGAACCGAGGCGCGGAAACTCCATGGCGACGCCCTGCGGATGCTCGACGAGATCGTGCGCACCGACGCGCTCGTCTCGAAGGCCGCCTACGGCTTCTTCGCCGCCAATTCGACCGGCGACGACATCATCCTCTACACTGACGAGTCGCGGTCGGCCGAGCTCGGCCGGGTGCACACGCTCCGGCAGCAGTGGGAGCGCAAGGGGCAGGACGTGTTCCACGCGCTGGCCGACTTCGTCGCCCCGGCGGAGAGCGGCCGCAAGGACTACGTCGGCGCCTTCGCCTGCACCGCCGGCCACGGCTGCGAGGAGCTGTGCCGGAAGTACGACCGCGACCACGACGACTACTCGTCGATCATGGCCAAGGCCGTCGCCGACCGGCTCGCGGAGGCCTGTGCGGAATGGCTGCACGCGAAGGCCCGCCGCGAATGGGGGTTCGGCAAGGCCGAGCAGCTCTCGAACGACGACCTCATCGAGGAGAAATACCGCGGCATCCGCCCGGCCCCGGGCTATCCGGCCTGCCCCGACCACACGGAAAAGCGGTCGCTCTTTTCCCTGCTGGATGCGGAGAAGGGGGTGGGGATGACGCTTACGGAAAGCTGCGCGATGCTGCCGGCGGCGAGCGTGAGCGGCCTCTATTTCGGCCACCCGGAAAGCCGATATTTCGCGGTGGACCGGATCACGCGGGAGCAGGTGGAGGCCTACGCGGTGCGGAAGGGCATGGCGGTGAGCGAAGTCGAACGCTGGCTGGCGCCGAACCTCGGGTACGACGCATAGGGCCCTGCGGTACGGTGCCGGCTGCGGGACGGTACGAGTTCCCTCGCGGTGGGCCGCGGCGGCCCAAGGCTCGGGATCCTCGCACCGATCCCTTCGCCTCCCGAACTGCATGGCGATCGGGGAGGCGAGGGGGTCGGTGCAAGCTCGAGGAGCATTTGGACCGAGTCTTCGAGGTCCACCGCGACGAGACTTGTACCGCCCCCGAGCCGGCGCCCACGGACGGGCTGAGAAGGCGAGGGGTTCGGTGCAAGCTCGAGGAGCATTTGGACCAAGTCTTCGAGGTCCACCGCGACGAGACTTGTACCGACCCCGAGCCGGCGATTTTCAGTAGGACGTGACAGGACGTGACGTGAAGCAGCAGCGGCCACGGACGAGGCGGATCGTGCTGGATGGCGGTGGCGTCGAGCTGCCGGCGGCCGGAACGGCGACGCTCGTCGTGCGGTTCCTCGACTACGTGCGGCACGAGCGGGCGCTTTCCGAGAACACGCAGGCGGCCTATCGCCGCGACCTGCGGGATTTTCGGGAGTGGCTCGGCGACCGGGCTGCGGCGACGCTCTCCGTTCGCGACTTGGGCGACTACTTCGCCGCGTTGGCGAAGCGGGGTCTGGCGAGGGCGAGCATCGCCCGGCAGGCGGCCACGCTGCGCACGTTCTACTCGTTTCTCCAACTCGAGGGCGTGGTCACGCAGAGTCCGGCCGAGCTGCTCACGGCCGCCAAGCGAGACGATGCGATCCCCGGCACGCTCTCGCCCGCGCAGGTCGATCGGCTGCTGGCAGGGCCCGAGGCGAAGACGCCGGTCGGCATCCGCGACCGGGCGCTCCTGGAGTTGCTCTACGCCACCGGCTGTCGGGCATCGGAGGTGTCGGCGATGCGGCTCTCCGACGTGCACCTCGCCGAAAGCTTCTGCACCTGCCGCGGCAAGGGGGACAAGGAACGGGTCGTGCCGCTCGGACGGCGGGCGATCGCGGCGGTCGCGGCCTGGATCGAAGGACCGCGGAGGGCCTTCGCCACCCGGGCGGGATCCCAGCCGGCCTGGGTCATCCTCTCCTCGCGCGGCAATCGGCTGTCGCGGATGCGAATCTGGGAGGTGGTGCGGGAGCATGCGGCCGGGGCCGGCATTCCGCCCGACATCGGCCCCCACACGCTGCGACACAGCTTCGCGACGCACCTCGTGGCCGGCGGCGTCGATCTACGGCACGTGCAGGAGATGCTCGGCCACGCGAGCATCGCCACGACCCAGCGCTACACCCACGTGGACGCCGGCCGGCTGAAGGGCGTGCACGAGAAGTTCCATCCCCGCCGGTGAGGAAGCGGTGCCGGCCCGGATGGCCGCCGCGTGTTTCCGTCACCGCCGTTTCGGGGGCGTGAACTTGATCTTCTTGATCAGGTCGATCGTCGTGCCGTCGGCCTGGGGCACGCCGGACACCGCCGAGATCGCGTTGACGACGTTGATGTATTTGAGGTTGTAGTCGCAGTCGAGTTCGACCTCGGTCTTGTCGGCGTTCGAGCCCGGGCCGGTGCCCACGAGGTCGATCACCTTGCGCCGCAACTGGTCGAAGTCGGGCACGCCTTGCCCGTTCATCGTGATGCCCGCCAGCTTGCCGTCGAAGTCGGCCCGCATCTTCACCTGCACGGGCGGCACCGCATCTTCCGACGCTGCTCCCGCGCTCACGCCCTGCGGCATGCGAATCTGGAAATCGCCTTCCGAGATCACGGTTTTCAGCGTGAGCATGAAGAAGGTGATCAGCTGGAAGACGCAGTCGATCATCGGCGTCATGTCGATGCTGATCTTGTCGGGGAGCTTTTCCCGCTGCGCGGCCATGCGGCACCTACTTTTTTCTGCTCTCGTCGTACTCGGCCCGGAGCACGAACTTCTCGAAGCCCTTCTCCTGACAGAGCTTGATCAGATCCTGCACCTCGCCGGTCTTGGAACGGCCGTCGGCCCGGACGATCACGGTGGCGGCACTCGGCTCCTTGCTCGCCGAGATGAGCACCCGCTTCTCGTTTTCCAGGTAGCCCCCCATCTCGCGGAGCGGCACCGCCTCGCCGTTGTAGATCACGCTGCCGTCGAGCATGAGTTGGAGCGTGATCGGGTCTTCCGCCGGGCCCTTGGCGGGCTTCGCCAACTGGCTCGAAGGCAGCTGGATCCGGTCATCCTGCACGGCGGTGGAGAAGTTGAGCGTGAACATGAAGAACGTGATCAACTGAAACGTCATGTCGATCATCGGCGTCATGTCGATCTCGGTCTTTTCGGGACCGTCGCTCTGTCGCTTCGCCATGGCGGGTGACTACTTCTTTCCGAGGCTCTGGAACCGCGACATGAGCCGCATGCTCTCGTCATCGACCTCCATGTTGAACCGCTGCAGCCAGTTCTTGAGGATGCCGTAGCAGGCGATGGCCGGGATCGCCAGCCAGAGGCCGATGAGCGTCGTCACGAGGGCCTGCGAAATACCGACGGCAAGCTCCGAGGGCTTCGGTGCGGTGTCCTGCTGGGCGATGAGCATGAACGCCGCCACCATCCCGTCCACCGTGCCCAGCAGGCCGAACATCGGGGCGAGCGCTCCGACGAGCGACACGTAGCTGATCTTGTGCTCCAGCTTCATGGCCTGCTCGCCTTCGGCGGCCTGCATGGCCTCGACGGCGGCCGGATAGCCGGCCTGGAGCTTGCCCATGCCGGCGGCGAGCACATGGCCCAGATAGGAGTCGTCGTTCTTGGCCAGTTCGTAGGCCTCCTGGAACTGCTTCTGCTCGAGATGCTGCTCGAACGCCTGGCTCAATCCGGGCGGGATCAGCACCTGCTTGCGGAACTGCAGGAAGCACATGACCAACAGGGCGACGAGGCCGAACGACAACAGCAGGAAGATGACGATGTACTTCGGGCCGAGCGCAGCTGCGAGGAACGCGAGATAGCTCTGGCCTTCCGGCTCGCCGCCTTCGTCGGCGGCTTCGTCCTGCGCCCAGGCGACGTCCGGAGTGACGACCGCGGGCGCGACGGTCGCAGCCACCCACGGCGCCGCCAGGCAGGCCGCAACGAGCATCCGGCCGAGCCAGTCAGGCAGCCATCCCATGGCTGGCGTCCCCGTGGCGTTCCGGCTCCCCATGACCGTGTCTCCCTGCATGTTCTGCTCCTCGGAAATGTGTTGTCGTCAGTGTTCGTCGAGCCTAACGTCCATGGCCCAGTCGGCCAAATCCAGTCGACCAAATCCGGTCGGCCACTTCCCGCCGGCGACGGCCGTCAGGACGCTGCGGCCCCCGCCAGCTTCTTCGTCCACGGGCTGTCGGGGTAGGTCGTTTCCAGCATCTGCTTCGCCTGCCGCGCCCGCTCCGGGTTTTGTGCCTTGTCCCACAGTTGGGCCAGATTGAACAGGGCCTCGGCGTGGCTCTCGGGCTGCGTGTTGTAGACCAGATCGACCGTGAGGAAGGCGATCAGCGCGTCCTGTTCCTTGCCCGCGGCACGGTAGGCGTCGCCGAGAACGGCGTAGGCCTTCGAGAGCATGTCCCGCTCCTCGGGATCCGCCCCCTTCACCACCTGCTGGATCATCGCGATGGCGTCGCCGCCCTTCTCGAGCCGGGCCAGGCAGCGGGCCGCGCCAAGCGACGCCTCCAGCTTCTGCTGGGCACTCGCCTCATCCTTGGGGTCGGTCTGCACCTTCGCGGCATTCTCGAAGTCCTCGAGGGCCTCCGCGAATTTTCCCTGGGCGAAGTTGAGGCCGGCCTTGGCCGAGGCGGCCCGCACCTTCAGCGCGGCCGGCCCCTTCTCGAGCGCCGAGTAGACGGTGGCGGCATCCGGAAACTTCTGGGCCTTGGCGAGCAGGTCGCCGAGGATTTCCGCCGAGCGATAGAAGTGATGCGTCTTCGGGTTCTTGCCGACGAAGTCCCGCAGGGCCTTCTCCCCCTCGGCCAGCCCGGTGCCGGTGAGCGTGGCCTGCCGGGCCAGGGCTGCGGCCTTCACGAATTGCATTTCGGCCAGCACGCGGTCCGAGGCTCCCTGCAGATCGGCGTCCTGCACCTTCGTGAGCTCCTGGAGCGCCGACGTGGCCTCGCCCCGGAAGAGCATGCCGCGGGCGTTGCGGAGGGCATCGGGCTCGTCTGCGAGCGCCACCTCGCGAATGCGATCGATCGGAACCTTCTTGACTTCCTCCGACCGCTGATCCTTGATCTCGATCTCGTTGGGCGATGCGACGACGATCTCGCCGGAGACCTCCGTGCGGTCGAGGAGGCGGACGCGGTCGGGCGTCTGGCCGAAGACGGCTGCCGAGGTCAGCACGGAGACGACTGCCGGCAGAACCCGTCCGGCAATCGAGGGCAGCCAACTCGGCATGCGACACGTGTTCAGAGGGGAGCGCACGATCATTTCTCCTGCGGTGTGGCCGCGGCGGCTGCGGCAGCCTTTTCGTCGAGTTCCGCGAAGCCCCGTGGGTTCACGGCCCCCTGTCTTTTCTGGACGTCCTTGAGGACCTTCTCATAGCGGGCGGCGAGGGCGTCACCGCCGAGATCCGGATAGAGCTTGCGAGTCATCGAGATCGCCGTCGCCGCCTTCCCGAGGAGTTCGTCCGCTTCTTCCTTCGGCTTGCCCGGCAGTTTGGCCCGGTCGAACAGGCAGAGTGCCACGGCGAGCCGCGACTCGAAGAACAGCGTCCGCGACCGCAGCGACTTTTCGTCGGTGCCGGCAAAGGCCTGCCGCGCGAGCTTGTTGGCCAGACCGTTCCAGCCCCAGATCACGCTGCCGGCATTCTTGCGGCCGACGATCGCGGCCTTGAGCAATTCCTCGGCCCGGGCCGGATTGTCAGCCACCGCCTTGAGCCCGGCCGCCTGCAGCAACTCGGCCGCCTGCACCTGCGTGTCGAGCGAGTTCTGCCGCTTGGGATCCTTGAGGATCCAGTCGATCTGCTCGAGCGCCTCGTCCCACTTGGCCCGCTCCTTGAAGATGTTGGCCATCCGCAGCCGGATCGACGGCTCGAACTTCGCGATCTCGTCCCGCTCCTCCTGTGGCGTGGCCTGGTCGCCCTTCTTCGCGAGCAGGCCGGCGTACACCGCGGCGGCCCGGTCGAGATACTGCTCGGCCTTCTCCTTCGGCACGACCTTGCCCATGTCCTTGCCCGAGCCGAGCGACAGGTAGGTCGTGGCGATCCAGGTCTGCGACGACACCTTCTTGTCGCGGTCCGACAGCCGGCCGAGGAACTTCTCGAATCCGGCCAGCGTGACCGCGGCCTTCTGGGAGGCGGACTCGTCGCCCGCTTCGAAGGCCTTGGCCTGGGACTCCAGCTGCCCCTGCAGGTCGCGACCCATGGTGAAATACATCGCCGTGAGCTTGGCCGACGCCTCCTCGCCTTCGCCCGCCAGCCGCTCGAGGCCCTTCATCGCCTCCTCGGCCTTCTCCAGTTGCTCGGCCTCGATGAAGCACCGCAGGGCGACCGTGTCGATCGCTTCGGCGAACGCGCCCTGGCCGAGGGCAGGATCGGTCTTGGGGTCATTCACGACGGTCCATGGGCCATAGCCCGGCCGTTCGAGCACCTCCAGGCCCACCTTCGGCTCGCCGTCATCCAGGGCGATCTGGCAGCGGGCGAGCGCGGCCGAAACCACGACCGGCAGGGCCGTGCCGGGCTGCACGGCCTTCAGGCCGTCGTCGAGCTGCTTCCGGGCCTCGGCCTTCCACGCCTTGGTCTCGTCGCCGGGGCGGCGATTCGCCTCGTCGAGCCGGCGATCCTCGAGCACTTCCCGCCACAGCGCCGTGCCGCCTCGCAGGAGCAGTTCGCCGCGGCGGGGCGATTCTTCGGGCACCCGTTCCACGAGGCCGATGATCCGCTTCGCATCCCGGGCTTCGGTCGCGGCCACCATCGCGACCAGGGCCGCATCGGCGGCGTCGGGCTCGGCGGGCCAGGTCTGCATGATGCGGTCGGCCACGCCCGCCGCCTGCTCCTTGGCGTTCTGCTTCCAGCCGGCGTCGGCCTGCTTGTGCTGGAGCTGTTGCCAGCTCACCATCGCGATCTTCGCCGCCTGCCGGCTCCCCTTGGCATTGGGGTAGCGGTCGAGCAGGAACGCTCCCATCGCGGCGGCGTCGTGCAACTGCTGGCGTTCGTAGAGCAGGTAGGTGAGCAGATACCGGGCCTGGTTGACCGCGTTGATGTCGGTGTCCGGCGTCGCGGCCTTCAGGGCGGCACGCAACTGCTCGAACGCCTTGTCCCGCGCCGCCGTCGCCTTGGCCGTCGCCTCTCCCGCGGCGGGCGTTCCGGCCTGCTGCTTGGCAGCCGCCTGGGCCTCCTGCATCGACGTCAGCGCCAGGCGGGCCTCTTCCATGAACGACTCGAAATTCGCCTCGGTCGCGATCTCGGGCGCGTCCTTGCCGATCTTGGCCAAGAGGGCCCGGGCCTCGGAGGCGAAGTCCTTGTTGGCCTTGGCCACGTCGGTGGCGAGCTTCTTGATGTCGGCGAACGCCTTCGTCTTCTCGCCCGGCGGCAGCTTGCCGGAGGCCGCTTCCAGGAACTCGGCCGCGCGATACTTCAGCGTGAGCCAGTCGGTGTCGAGCCGCTCCACCGGCACGTTCGTGAGCGCGAAGGCCCGCTGGTCCTTGTCGAACAGGTCCAGCTTCCCGAGCGCGGTGTAGCAGTCGAGCACGGTGCCCACGGCCTTCGCCCGCAGCGAGATCGCCAGCGGAGCCTTCGATTCGAGCACCGTGAGCGGGGCGAGCGTGCCGATCGCCGTCTCGAGCCTCTGGGCAGGCGGATTCTTCGGATCGACGGGCTTGTAGCCGGGGTCCTTGCTCTTCGCGAGTTCGGTCTTGCCGAGCAGGGCGTAGTTGCGGGCCTCGTAGTAGCGGGCGAACAGGCCGCCCCCCTTGGTCGGATACTTGTCGGCGATCTCCTTGAACTGCTTGGCGGAGGCATCGACCGTGTCCAGCCATTCCTTCGAGCCCTCCGCAAACGCCTTCGCCTTCTCGAAATAGGCGCTGGCCACCATGAGCCGGGTCTGAATCAGCTTGCCCTGCAGCTGCTCTTCGAGCTCCTCGAGTTCGGCGAGTTCCTTCGCGGCGCTCCCTCCGCGCGGTTTCGGCTTCTTCGGCTTCGCGTCGCCCCCCCCGCCCCCTTTCAGCTCCTTGATTCGGTCGCGAACGGAGCGGTACTCGACGATCACGGCGTCTTCGGCGTTCGTCACCGCGGTGATCGGCTCCTCGGGCTTCGCCTTGCCTTCGAGCACCCTGATCGCGGCGTCGAAGTGCCCCGCGGCTTCGGCAAGCAGGGCCTTGGCGTCGGCGCCGGGCTTCTTGGCCTGATCGGCCTTGGACCGGCCGCGCTCGATCTGCAGGTTGCCCTTCTGGGTGTAGGCCTCGATGGCCCGCGGCCCGCCGGGAGACGCCTTCAGAAAGGTGTCCAATTCCTGTTCCGCAGCGGCGAGAGTCTCCGTCCGCTGTTTCAGATTCGATTCCGTACGGCTCTTGCCGAGCAGGGCGACCGCGCGGCGGAAGGGAACCTCCTGCTTGAGGTCGGCCGGCGCGTCCGGGTCGGCGGCGACGCGGTCGAGCACCCACAAGACGACGTCGGGCATCTGCCGCTCGCCGAGCCGGTCGAGCAGCTGCCGCGTGGCCTCCGCCGGGGCGTTTCCGTCGGCCGCAAGGCCCGCCGCGGCTGACAGTGACAGGAGCAGGCCCGCGACGACGGCTCCCGCCCGCAGGGAGCGGAACGCCTGCTGCGGCGCGAACCGGCAGCGGGCGGCGAAGGCTGCTGTGACGGAACTCATGGTGCGGAACGACCCCGACGGATGTGCGTGATTGTGGAAGCGGAGCTGCGATCCGTCAAACAGCCGTCGCACGAGGGCACCCCGGACACGTGGCGCGGTCTCCACCACCGCGGTCGCTCAGGTTCCGGCCCCCACGCCCCGCCGGGCCGCCCGCGTCGCGGCGGCGGAGGCGGCGAGCCAGACGGGCAGCTGGCCGGCGGCCGGCAGCCGAACCACGTGGGCCGAGCGGATGCCGGGGCAGTCCCTGACGGCTGCCAGTGCGTCGGCGGAGGGCTCCTGGTCGAGATTGAGCACGCCGATCGCGTCACCGCCGGGGGTCGAGCGGCCCACGGTCATCTGGGCGATGTTGATCCCGAGCCCACCGAACGTCGTGCCGACCCGGCCGATGATGCCCGGTACGTCCTGGTGGGTGAACACGAGCAGCACGCCGTCGAGGTAGGCCTCCAGCCGGTGCCCCTCGAGCTGCACGAGGCGGGGCATGGCATGGCCGAACAGCGTGCCGGCCGCCCGGTGCACGCGGTCGCCCGCGACCAGGTCGACCGCGACGACGGAGCTGAACGCCCCCGGATCGGTGCGGCTCTGCTCGACCAGTTCGATGCCCCGCTCCCGCAGCAGCACCTCCGCATTCACGATGTTGACGTCCTCGATCGCCCCTTCGAGCAGCCCCGCCGCGAAGGCCGCGGTGATCAACCGCGTGTTGCGGGAGGCGACCTCACCCCGATAGGCGATCGAGCAGGAACGCGGCGGCCCGTCGTCGAGCTGCGCGAGCAGCTGGCCGAGCCGCCAGGCGAGGTCGAGGAACCCGCGCACACCCTCCAGTTCGGCCGGGTCCACCGCGGCCGAATTCACGGCATGCCGGATCGAGCCGGTCGTCAGGAAGTCGACCAGCAGGCCGACGCCCTCGACCGCCACCTGCGACTGTGCCTCCTCGGTGCTCGCGCCGAGATGGGGCGTGACCAGCACGCCCGGCATGCCGAACAGCGGGCTCTCCGTGCACGGCTCCTTCTCGAAGACGTCGAGCGCCACGCCCGCGATGATGCCCCGCTTCAGGCCTTCCACGAGCGCCCGTTCCTCGTAGATGCCCCCTCGGGCGCAGTTGACGAGCCGGATGCCCGGCCTGAGCGATTCGAGGTCCTTCATGCCGACGAGGTACTTCGTCTCCTCGGTGAGCGGCGTGTGGACCGTGAGGTAGTCCACCTGCGGCAGCAGGTCGCGGGCATTGGCCACGAGTTCCACGCCCAGTTCCGCGGCGCGATCGGGCGACAGGAACGGATCGAAGCCCATCACGTGCATGTCGAAGGCCCGGGCCCGCTTGGCGACGGCCTGCCCGATGCGGCCGAGGCCCACGATGCCCAGCGTCTTGCCGGCCAGCTGCACGCCCATGAACTTGTTGCGGTCCCAGGCGTGCGACCGCAGGCTGGCGTCGGCGGAGGCCACGTTCCGCGACAGGCCGAGCAGCAGGGCGAAGGCGTGCTCCGCGGTGCTCACGGTGTTGCCGGCGGGCGTGTTCATCACCACGATGCCCTGCCGCGTCGCCGCCTCCTTGTCGATGTTGTCGGTGCCGACGCCCGCCCGCACGATCGCCTTGAGTCGCTGGTTGCCCGCCAGAACCGCCGGCGTGATCTTCACGCCGCTGCGGCAGATGGCGCCGTCATGGGAGGCCAACGCCTCCTTGAGGGCATCGCCCGCCAGGCCGGTTTTCACCTCGTAGGTGATCCCCTGCGCGCCGGCTGCGTCGAGCAGCGCGATGCCGTCGGGGCTCAGGGTGTCGAGGACGATGATCGAGGGCATGGATTCTGGTCCGGGGTGACTGCTGATGGTGCGGGAAACTGGCTGCGGCGCGTGGCACGCCGTCGGCGACGGGCCGCGGGGGCGTCAGGATCGGTGAGCCTGCTGGAACTCGAGCATGTAGTCGCGGAGCGACTCGACACCATCGCCGGGCATCGCATTGTAGATGCTGGCCCGGATGCCGCCGACGGACCGGTGTCCCTTGAGATCCACGAGCCCGCGAGACAGGGCCCCCGCGAGAAAGTCTTTTTCCGTCGCCGCGTCCGGCAGGCGGAAGGTGACGTTCATGTCGGAGCGGCAGTCCGGCCGGGCGTGTCCCGCATAGAAGCCCCCGGAACCGTCGAGCACGTCGTAGAGCAGCTTCGACTTGGCGGCATTGTGCCGCGCCATGCCCGCAAGGCCCCCCATCGAATCGCGGAGCCAGCGGCAGACGAGCCCGAGGATGTAGACCGCGAACGTCGGGGGCGTGTTCGGACGCGAGCCGTTCGTCACGAAGGTGCGGTAGTCGAGCATCGTCGGCAGGTCGTCACGCGACCGTTCGAGCAGATCCTTGCGGATGATGACGACGGTCACGCCGGCGATGCCCGCGTTTTTCTGGGCACAGGCGTAGATCAGCCCATACTTCGCCACGTCGATCGGCCGGGAGAGGAAGTCGCTGGAGCAATCGCAGACGAGCGGGGCCGAGCCGACGTCGGGATCGTGCTTCCACTGGACGCCCTGGATCGTCTCGTTGCTCGTGATGTGAACGTAGGCCGGACTCGAGGAGAGGGCGATCTCGCCGGCCGACGGAAGCCGGTCATGCTTCGAGGCCGCGCCGTCCCAGGCGACATGCACCTTGCCCTCCCGCCGGGCTTCCTTGATCGCCGTTGAGCCCCAGGTGCCGGTGAGAATGTAGTCGGCCGCCGCCGACTGCCCGCGGAGCAGGTTCATGGGGACCATCGAGAACTGCAGGCTCGCGCCCCCCTGCAGGAGCACGACCTCATGGTCCGAGCCGATGCCCAGCAGGCTCTTCAGCCCCTGAAGCGTGTCGTCGAGGATGCGGTCGAAGGCCGGACTGCGGTGGCTGATCTCGAGGATCGAACTGCCCACGCCGGGCAAGGCCAGCAGGTCGGCCTGGGCCTCCTCCAGCACCGGCAGTGGCAGCACCGCGGGGCCCGGGGAAAAATTGAACACCCGCTCGACCACCGGCCCCGTTGCTCGCTCCATCACGTGCGGCTCCACTCGCTGCTGGCCTCGAAACCTTAGCCCTGCAGCGGCAGAATAGGGGTCGTGCCCGAGACGGTCAACGGGCCGGAAATCCCGGCGGGGCCGGCATGGCGGCGGGTGGCACGGGCGGCGGTGTCGGCGGTGGAAGCGTGGCCGTCCGAGGATCGGCCGATCCTCCTTGGAGCGTCGCCACGCGGGCGGCCACCAACGGCTGGGCCGGGTCGATCGCCAGCGCGCGGGAGTAGTTGGCCAGCGCCTGACTCCGGTCGCCGGCCTGCTCCCGGAGACTGGCCAGTGCCACCAGGGCGCGGGGGTTGTTCGGATCGACGGCCAGCGCGTCGATCAGCTGGTTCTCCGCCTCGCGCACGTCGCCGTGCTCCTGCGCCAGCCGGGCCAGTTCGATATGAGGCGCCGGATTGCCGGGCTGGCTCCGTGCCCAGCCCTGGAGCTGCGCGATCGCGTCGGCCTGCCTGTTCTCCTCGACCAGGAGTACGGCCAGGGCCCGCTGGCAGGCCTCGTGATTCGGGTTCCGTGCGAGACAGAGGTGGTAATACTGCTCCGCCGTGGCCATGTCGGCCGGGCGGCTGAACAGCTTGGCCTGCTGGTGATACGTCGCGCCGAGGTTGTAGAAGCAGTCGGCATTGCCCGGCTGCTTGGCGAGCGCCTGCTGGAAGTGGTTGACCGCGCCGAGATAGTTGCCCTGCTGGTAGAGCTTCACCCCCTCGGCATTCTCGTTGCGGGCCACGCCTCCGCAGCCCGCGGCGACGGCCAGGCACGCTGCCGCGAGCAACCAGGCACTGAAACGCACGGGAGCCTCCACGCCCGCCCGCCGGCCCCGAGCCGGCTCCCGCGGGAGCGGGACGGTAGCGGCCTGCACTGGCTCGGGGCAAGGTCGCCGCAGTTTGCCTGGGCTGCCCCGAACCCACGCCACAGGAGGTCGCCCTGCGGAGGAATAGCTCGAGCGCGCCGTCGTCAGGCAGGGCACTCGGCCGTGGGGCGGGTGTAGCCGAGCGACTTGAGGACTTCGAGCACTTCGCTGCAGGTGGGGAACGCGCGACCGCTGGATCGCTTGTACTGCTCGAGGGCCCGCATGAACTCCAGTTCGTCGGAGCCGTAGTCGCGGTCGCAGGTGGTCGGGTCGATCTTGCGGCGGCGGGTCGAGCGGGGCGGCTTCTGGGCGGCGGCGGGCATCGCAGGGCTCCTCGGGGCGGTGGAAGACTCTGCCGAAACTATGCACGCTGCCGGCTGCGGTGAGGCTGCGGGTGCGGGAAACTTTGCTCCCGGACCCGGCCGGTCGTGCCGGTTGTGACGGCACCCCGTGCCCGGGAGCCGCGTGTCAGCGGTTCTCGAAGAACTTCTTCAGGGCTTCGGCTGCGGCGTCACGGGACGAGTCGGCCTTCTTCTTCGCGCCGGCCGCCACGGGCAGCGAGCCGGGGGCCGCCTTTGCCGCCTTCACCGCGTCGCTCGCCGCCGTCGGGCTGCGGTTGATCGCCGAGGCATCCGGTGCGACGGCTGCGGCCGCGGGCAGCGCGGGCTCCACGGCCGGTTGCAGCGGCATCGTCTGGGTGGTGTCGAACATGCCGGCCGGCTTTTCGTCGGCGACGAGCCAACGCGAGACGTCGTCTTCGGTGCCGGCCTTCGCGGCCGGATCAACACACGAGACCTTCAGTTCGAGGGCCCCGACCCGCACGATGTCGCCGTCGGCCACCTTCGTCCGTTCGCTGATTTTCCGTCCGTTCACGAACGTGCCGTTGCGACTGCCAAGGTCGGCGACCCAGACATCGGCCGGGCCGACGACGACCTCGCAATGCCGACGGCTCACGTCCTCGCTGAGAGGACGCACGTCACACTCCTCGGCGCGGCCGATCAACAGCCGATTCCGTTTGATGGCGATCGAACGGCCGGCGCTCTTGCCGGAGGCAACGATCAGCTTGGCGATCATGGCAGAAGGCGAGGAGGCGGGAGCCGAGGAGGCGGGAGGAATCCAGCACCCTCATCTATAACCAAACGAGCCTGCCAAGGCCAGACGCCCGGGGGGCGGTTAGCGGCGGCTCAGCCAGCGGGGGTCGGCGTAGGCCTGCGTTCGGGCGGCCGCTTCCGCGGAACAGGCGGTCGTGAACCGCCCATCTTCCCAGTGAAAGTCGCCGCCGAGTCGTCGTGCCAGCCGGTCGAGCCACGCCGTGGCCAGTTGCCGCAGGTCGAGCGAGCGGAGGTCGGCGTGCAGGTCTTCGAGTCCGGCGTGGCGGGCGGCCGGGCCGACACCGGCGTTGGCTCGCAGCAGCAGGCTCCCGTGCTGCACGACGGCACCGGCCAGCCGCCGCTGCGCGCTGCCCATCACCTTGGGGTCCGCGGCGGTCGGCTGCCGGCCAGCCGCCGCCACCACGAGGTCCCCGCCGGCGCGGCGCGAGAAGCAGAGGAAGTCGGCGTCGTGGGGCGGGTCGGCGAAGAGCCGCGCGGCGATGCCGTGGCCTTGCAGGACGGACGCCAGCGTTTCGTGGGCCGCCGTGTACAGCAGCTGCGCGGTCTGCCCCAAGGGATGGGTTTTCGGTACGGCCAGCGCGTAGGTGAGATCGCTGCCGTGGACGATCGCACCGCCGCCGCTCGGCCTGCGGACGAGGGACGCCGCCGCGATGTCGGGGATCGCCCGGGCGTCGGCGAGCCGTTGGAACGCGCCGAGCGAAACCGTCGGCTCGGACCAGCCGTAGAACCTGATCAGCGGTTCGCCGCCACGCTCGGCCACGGCCCCGAGGGCCTCGTCCGCCGCCATGTTGACGACGCCGTCGGCGTCGCCGTCCCACCAGGCCGACAGCATGTTCACGGGATCAATGCGGCGTATTCTTCACGCTGGCGTCGTAGGCCGTCTGGTCGAGCAGCGCCGACATCTCGGCCGGATCGTCGGGGCGGATCTGCATGACCCAGCCGGATCCGTAGGGATCCTTGCCGAGCAGGTCGAGCTGGCCGGGCAGGGCGGTGTTGACGGCCACGATTTCACCCGACACGGGCGCATAGAGGTCGCTCACGGCCTTCACGCTCTCGATCTCGCCGAACGACTCCCCGGCCTTCACCCGCTTGCCCACGGCCGGCAGCTGCATGAACACGAGGTCGGTGAGCGCCTCGACGGCGTAGGCGGAGATGCCGACCGTGGCCAGACCGTCGGCCTCGGGTCTGATCCACTCGTGCGTCTTGGCGAACTTCATCTCGGCGGCCATGGCAAGCTCCGCGGGTGGTGTGAGGAGAGGCAATGGCAGCAGGATACCGCAATCCGGCCGCCTGTCAGCCGCCGCCACCGCCACGGCGGTAGAAGGGCAGCGGCACGAGCCGGGCCGGCTGGGATGCATCGCGAATCAGCACGTCGAACAGCGTGCCCTCGGCCGCCGCCGCGCGATCGATCATGGCCATCGCGACGGCGTGGCCGAGCGTGGGCGAGAAACTGCCGCTCGTCACGATGCCAAGCGGCGCGGCGGCCGTGCCGCCGGGGGCCACGACGAGACTGCCCTCCCGGGCGGACCGCTTCGACTCGAAGGCCAGGCCCACCCGCACCCGGGCCGGCACCTGGGACTTCATCCGGCGGAGCGCGGCCGCCCCGGGGAATACCCGCGGCTCGCCGGAGGCCGTGTCGAGATTCACGGCCAGTCCCAGCCCCAGTGCGAAGGGATCGCTATCGGCCCGGAGTTCATGGCCATACAGCGGCATGCCCGCCTCCAGCCGCAGCGTGTCGCGGGCGCCGAGGCCGCAGGCCCGCACGCCGCGGTCGGCCCCCGCGGCCAGGATCGCCTCCCAGGCGGCCGTGGCGTGAGCCGCCGGCACGACGAGTTCGACGCCGTCCTCTCCCGTATAGCCCGTGCGACTGACGGCGGCAGGCACGCCGGCGACGGCGGCCCGTGTCGCCCGATAGCCGCGCAGGTCGCGAATGCGGGCCCCAGCTTCGGCCTCACAGAGCCCACAGACGAGGTCGACGGCCAGAGGCCCCTGCACGGCGATCATCGCCGTTCGAGTCGTGTGGTCAGACAGCGTCACGCCCTCCGCAGGCAGTCGGCTTTGCAGCCAGGCCACGACTGCCGTACGGTTGCTCGCGTTGACGACCAGCGACATCCGCGGCGAGCCATCGGCGGCGTCCGTCTCGCGGGTCACGAGCGCGTCGTCGAGCACGGCGACGCCGTCGGCGGAGCCGGCGTCGCTGGTCACGAGCGTGTAGCGACATTGGCCGGGCGCCATGTCGCCCACGCCGCGGGTGAGGAGCGACTCGAGCCAGGCCTGCGAGCAGGGCCCGTCGATCGAGAGCCGGCCCATGTGCGACACGTCGAACAGGCCGGCCGCCCGCCGTGCGGCCAGATGCTCGTCCACGATCGATGCGTACTGCACCGGCATCGACCAGCCGGCGAAATCGACCATCCGGCCGCCATGGGATTCATGCCAGCCACAGAGAGGCGTCCGCAGAAGCGAGTCGGTCACGATGCGTTCCAAAAGGTTCGGTTGAAGGCCGGCATCGAATTGTAAGAGATCGCGTGAGGGGCTGCCCATGCCCCGGGAGCCGGCGTGAGCTGCCAAGCGCAGGCAGAATGCCGTAGCGCGGGCAGGTCCGGGCGAGCGAAGGCAGGGTGCCGTAGCGGTGCGTCCGGCGATGGGGCATGGGCAGCCCCGACTCACCCGCGCAAACGGCCGCGGCTCAGGCTCTTCACCGCTCAGCGGCCGCGGTGTGTGCGCGGACGAGTCTGCTTCGAGGAGGCCTTCTTGCCGCGGCTTTTCGCCGCGGAAGGCTTGCCGTGCCGTCGCGTGCGCGGTGGGGCGACGCGGCCGCGGCGGCCGAAGCCGAGGAGGCGGAAGTCGAGCGTCCGCCGCTCGATGTCCACGCGGGCCACCGCCACGCGGACGCGGTCGCCGAGCCGGAAGGATTGGCCCGGCCGCCGGCCCGAGAGCGTGTGGCTCGCGCGATCGTAGCGGTAGCTGTCGTCGGGGAGGGCATCGAGCGGCACGAGGCCTTCCGCCGGGATCGCGAGCCCCTGCACGAAGAGACCGAAGGCCTCGACGCCGGTCACGACCGCGTCCATTTCCACGCCGATCCGCTTCGAGAGAAAGAGCAGCAGCTTGAGCTTGATCAGCTCCCGCTCGGCCGCCTCCGCCCGGCGTTCCAGTTCCGAGCACTCGGCACCGAGCGTCACGAGTCCCTCGGCGGGCGGCCGGCGTCCCTTTGCGATCGCGGCCAGGGCGCGGTGCACCGTGAGGTCGGGGTAGCGGCGGATCGGCGAGGTGAAGTGGCAGTAGCAGTCGCTTGCCAGGGCGTAGTGGCCGTCGTCCTGCGGGCCGTAGGCGGCTCGCGTCAGGCTGCGGAGCACGGCGTAGTGCACGGCATGCTCCTCCGGCTTGTCGCGGGCCATGTCGAGCAGTCGCTGCAGCTCGAACCGGCTCTCGAGCGTGTCCACCTCGAAGCCCAGCTCCGAGACGAACTCGGTCAGCTGCCGCAGCTTCCGGGGGTCGGGCTGCGGGTGGATCCGCCGCAGGAAGCCGGCGGACGCCGCGGCCAGCGCATTGGCCACCGCCTCGTTGGCGGCGAGCATGAACTCCTCGATGATCTGGTGGCTCTCGGTGTTTTCGACGACGTGCGCGCCGGTGACGCGTCCGTCGCGGTCGAGGTCGATCTTCACCTCGGGCATCTCCAGCTGGAGCGCCCCGCGGGCCATCCGCCGGCTCCGCAGGATTCGGGCGAGGTCCCGCATCCGGCCGAGCAGCGCCCGCACCTCCGGCGTCATCGCGACCGTCGCGGTGTCGGGGTCGGCGAGGAAGACATCGACCTCCTCGTAGGTGAACCGCCGCCGGCTCTTGATCGCCGTGGGCTCCTCCGCCGCGTGCACCGGCACGCCGTCGGGCGTGAACTCGATCCAGCAGGTGCGGGCATATCGCACCTTGCCGGGCTGCAGGCTCGCGAGGTTGTTGGAGACGATCTCCGGGATCATCGGAATCACGCGGTCGGGCAGGTAGACGCTCGTCCCGCGGTTCCGCGCCTCCTGGTCCAGTGGCGAGCCTTCGCGGACGAAGTGCGAGACGTCGGCGATGTGCACGCCGAGCAGCCAGTGGCCGCGCTCGACCCGCTCGAGCGAGATCGCGTCGTCGAAGTCGCGGGCATCGACGGGGTCGATCGTCACGATCGTCCGGTCGGTGAGATCCCGCCGGCCGGGAGGCACCGACTCGTCGAACCGGTCCGCCTGCCGGCGGGCGTCGTCGAGGGCGGCCGCCGGGAACTCGCCCGGCAGGCCGAACTCGTGGATGATCGTGAGCGTATCGACGCCCGCCGCGCCGGCCTTGCCCAGCACCTCGACGATCACCCCTTCGCCGTCCCGCAGGTGCGTGGGGAATCGCACCATCTCGACGACCACCTTGTCGTCCGGCCGCACGCCCTTGGCGCCGGGATCGCCCACGGCCACCGGCCGCGCGAAGCCGGTGCCGTCGATCTGCACCCAGCCGAGGTCCGTCGCCTCGAAATAGGAGCCCACGAACCGGGTGGTCCGCCGCTTCACGATCTCGACGATCTCTCCGGACGGTCCGGGCCGGCGGACGTCGCGAGCCTTCGAGAGCCGCACGCGGACCGTGTCTCCGCTGGCGGCATCGAGTGCGGCCACGGCCGCCACGTGGATGTCCTGCGACTTGTCGCCGGCCGGGGCGTCGAGCGGCCGCACGAAGCCGTAGCCCCCCGCGGCCCGACGGAACACGCCCACCACGCCCGCGCGGCCCGCGGCGGTGGTCCCCGCCGGCGTCGTCCGGGCGGCGCGATCGTGTTTCCGAGCCATGTGCGTGTCTCTGGAACTGCCGGCAAACAGGCCTACCCGCGGCCGCGGAAGAATTTGCGGCCGTGGTGCTGGTGGACTGGGTCCAGCCCCCGTCGATCGACGCCTCGGCCCGCAGCAGCTGGGTCACGGCCGCCATCTTCGCGTCGAGCAGGTCGATGTGGTGGAGGGCCACGGCCTCGAGCGTCATCGGCACCTTCGCGGCGCCGAACTCGAGCTGGCCGTGGTGGCTGGCGATCATGTGCTTCACGCGGACGGCCGTCTCGGCGTCGAAGGCCGTGCCGGTGCGGTCCGCGATCGCGCGGATCTTCGCATCGACGATCTCGACTCCGAGGAGCACGTGGCCGAGGAGCTGGCCCGCGTCGGTATAGGAGAAGCCCGCCTCGCTCTCGAGCTCGACCGTCTTGCCGACGTCGTGCACGAGCACGCCGACGAGCAGGAGGTCGCGGTCGAGGGCGGGGTAGAGCGGGGCGATACGATCGGCGAGTCGGAGGAGGTTGACGACATGGTCGAGCAGCCCGCCGGCGTAGGCGTGATGGTGCTTGACGCCCGCGGGGCAGCGGCAGAAGGCGGCGGCGAGTTCCCCGTCGCCGAGCAGTTCTGCCACGAGGGCCCGCAGCGGCGCCGAGCGGATCGTGTCGGTGAGCGACCGCAGTTCGGCCCAGAGCCGATCGACGTCGGCCGCGGCGAGCACGCGAAACTCCGATTCATCGACCGTGCGTGGATCGACCCGCTCGATCGCCGTGACGATCAGCTGAAGGCTGCCGGAGTAGAGCTGCGTGTGCCCCTCCACCCGCACGTAGTCGCCGTCTTCGAACGCATTGAAATCGTCGTCGGAGGCGTTCCAGAGCCGGCCCGTGATCGCACCGCTCTTGTCGGCGAGATCGACCTGCAGATAGAGCTGGCCGTTGCGGTTGGGCCGCAGCTGCTTGTGGGTGGCGAGAAAGATCTGGTCGATCTGGAGCTGTGGCTGCAGTTCGGTGATGAGGCGGCGTGGCATATCGGGAGTGTAGGGCCGCAGTGCCGTGAATCACACCCAACGGCTACAATCCGCCCCGATTCGTCGTCCCCGTGGAGCGTTCCATGCCCGATCATGCCATTTCCCCGACCCGTGCCCAGGACTATCCCGAGTGGTATCAGCAGGTGGTCCGCGCCGCCGACCTCGCCGAGCAGTCGCCCGTCCGCGGCTGCATGGTGATCAAGCCACACGGCTACGCGGTATGGGAGCGGATGCAGGGCATCCTCGATCGGGAGTTCAAGGCGACGGGGCATCAGAACGCCTACTTCCCGCTCTTCATTCCGCTGTCGTACCTCGAGCAGGAGGCGAAGCACGTCGAAGGCTTCGCCAAGGAGTGCGCGGTCGTGACGCACCACCGGCTCGAACTCGGGGCGGATGGCAAGCTGATTCCGACCGGCAAGCTGGAGGAGCCGCTCGTCGTTCGCCCCACGAGCGAGACGATCATCGGCGCGATGTATGCGAAGTGGATCCAGTCGTGGCGGGATCTGCCGGTGCTCATCAACCAGTGGGCCAACGTGGTGCGCTGGGAGATGCGGCCCCGGGTCTTCCTCCGGACGGCGGAGTTCCTCTGGCAGGAAGGCCACACGGCCCACGCCACGAGCGCGGAGGCGGTGGAAGAGACGCTGCGGATGCTCGACGTCTACGCCACGTTCGCGGAGCGCGACCTGGCGATGCCCGTGATCAAGGGGCCGAAGCCTGCCGGCGAGCGGTTCCCCGGCGCCGTCGATACCTACTCGATCGAGGCCATGATGCAGGACGGCAAGGCCCTGCAGGCCGGCACGTCGCACTTCCTCGGCCAGAACTTCGCCCGCGGCCAGAACATCAAGTTCGCGGGCCAGGGCGGCGCCGAAGAGTTTTGCTGGACGACCTCGTGGGGCGTTTCAACGCGGCTCATCGGCGCGGTGATCATGACCCACTCCGACGACGACGGCCTCGTGCTGCCGCCGCGGATCGCCCCCGCGCAGATCGTGCTCCTGCCGATCAGCCGCACCGACGAGGAGCGGGCGGCGGTGCTCGACGCCTGTCGGACGATCGAGCGGGAGCTCGCCGCGGTTTCGTTTGGCGGCGAGCCGATCCGTGCGAAGATCGACGCCCGCGACATCCGCGGCGGCGACAAGGTGTGGCAGCACGTGAAGCAGGGCGTGCCGGTGCGGGTGGAGATCGGGCCACGGGACCTCGCCGCCGGCACCGTGAGCGTGTCGCGGCGCGACCGCGGCCCGAAGGAGCGGGAGGCGGTGCCGCTCGGCGAGTTCGCGAAGCGGGTGCCGGACCTGCTCGACGAGATCCAGCGCGGGCTCTTCGAGCGGGCCAGGGCCTTCCGGGCGGAGCGGTCGGTGACGCTCGCGAGCCAGGCCGAGGTGCTCGAGTTCTTCGGCTCCGGCGAGGCCGACGGCAAGGGGAAGGGGCAGCGACCGGCGGGGTTCGCCCACGTGCACGTGGCCGACGATCCGGCCGTCGCCGCGTTGCTCGACCCGCTCAAGGTGACGGTGCGGTGCATCCCCATGGAGGGGCCCGACGAGCCGGGCACGTGCGTCGTGACCGGTCAGCCCGTGGCCCGCCGCAGCGTGCTGGCGAGGGCGTACTGAGGGTAAGCCAACCAGTGAAACCCGCCGTGAGGGGCTGCTCATGCCCCGGGAGTCGGCGCATGCCGCCGAGCAGAGGCAGGGAGGCGAGGGGGCGGTGCAAGCTCGAGGAGCATTTGGACCGAGTCTGCGAGGTCCCGCGACGATCCGCAGGACCGCGTAGCGGCGACAGTTGCCGCGCCCGAGCCGGCGTTCAAGAGCCGCTTCAAATGCCTATGATGCACTCGTGAGTCTCTCGCACCTCAGCCCGTGGCCTTGCTCATGAATCCGGTTCGCATTCCCAACCCCTGGATCGTCGCGGCGGTGGCTGTCGCCTGCGGCGCCATGGTGGGGGGGGGCGGCGCGGTGTTGCAGGCGGTTTCGCGGCCGTGGCAGGTCGGTGACTTTCGTCCGGGGGCGGCGACGCGAGCCGGTGGGCCGGCGGGAGCGGTTGAAGTCGGGGAAACAGTCCATGGCTTCGGCACGGTCGGCACCGGTGGCTCGGGCACCCACGCCTTCGTGATCCGGAACGTCGGCAGCGGGCCGCTCACGCTCCGCCGCGGCGCGACGAGTTGCACCTGCACGATCTCCGACTTCGAGGCCGCCGACGGCGGGGAACCGGCTGCGGAGAAGGTGGTGCCGCCGGGCGACAGCACGAAGGTGACGCTGCAGTGGAAAGGCAAGGGGCCCGGCGGGCCGTTCCGGCAGCAGGCGACGATCCTCACCGACGATCCCCGGCGGCCCGAGGTCGTGTTCGTCGTGGAGGGAACCGTCGTGCCGACGTGGAAGGCGGTGCCGGAGTCGGTACTCTTGCCGCGGGTGTCGGCGGCCGCGGGAGAGCGGGCGGAGGTGCGGCTGTTCACGTTCGGCTCGCAGCCGCCGGTGGTCGAGCGGCTGGCAGTCGAGCACGCGCAGGCCGACCAGTTTTTCTCCCTTGCCTCGTCGCCCCTCTCTGCCGCCGACGTGGCGGGGGAGTTGGGGGCCACAGGCGGCCTGCTGCTCACGCTCCAGATCGCCCCCGGACTGCCGCTGGGCCCGCTGCGGACGTCGATCGAGGCGGTGCTTCGGCTGCCTGAGGAGGTGGCCGTCTCGGTGCCGGTCGAGGCCACGGTCGGAGGCGATCTTGTGCTCGCCGGGGCGGCATGGGATTCCTCCCGGCAGGCACTCCTGCTGGGGACGGTCTCCGGCCGGAAGGGCCTGCGGACACAGCTGTTCATCACCGCCCGCGGCCCCCACCGCGACAGCGTGAGACCGGTCGTGCGCGAGGTCGTGCCCGATTCCTTGGATGTCTCGATCGGAGAGGCCATGCCGATCGGTGAAGGTGGTGCCGTGCGGATTCCGTTGTCGGTGGTGATCCCGGCCGGGAGCCGGGCCGCAAACCATCTCTGCTCGGAGCAGGGCCCCGCGGGCAGGATCGTCATCGACACAGGCCATCCCGACTCACCGACGCTCAGCATCCCCGTGTGTGTGGCCATCGGCCCCTGACGCTATGCCAATCACCATGCCTCTTCGCGCCCGCCTGCATGTCCACGCCGTGGCCGTGGCCGCCATGGCTGCGGTGGCGTCGCCCGCCGTCTGCAACGCCGCGGCCCCCGACCGCGGCGCCGGCGTGGACGACGCGGTCGTGGCGACGTTCCAGGAGCGCAACGGCCGCATCTTCACCGACTGGGATCCGCCGCGGGCCGTGCTCGTGATCACGGGCGAACTCGACGGCTACATCGAGCCCTGTGGCTGCACGGGCAAGGAAAACCAAAAGGGCGGCCTGAGCCGTCGGCAGAACTTTCTGCGGGCGATCTCGGCCGCCGGCTGGCCCCTGATGGCGGTCGATTTGGGAGGCCAGGTGAAACGGTTTGGCCGCCAGACCGAGGCGAAGTTCCAGTCGATCGTGGACGGCCTGCGGGCGATGAAGTATGCCGCGGTCGGCTTCGGCCCCGGCGATCTGCGGCTGCCGGCGGAAGAGCTGGTCGCTGCCGTCGCCCAGGTGGGAGACGAGCCGACCCCGTTCGTCGGCGGCAATGTCGGCCTGCTCGGCATCGACGCCGGTATCACGCCGCGATTCCGAGTGGCGGAGGTGGGCGGCCTGAAGATCGGCGTGACCAGCATCCTCGGCGACAAGGAAGCCTCCCAGTTCCGCAATCCCGACATCGAGTCGGTGCCCGCCGCCGCGGCGTTGGCGCAGCTCGCGCCGCAGCTCACGGCGGAGAAGTGCGACTACGAGGTGTTGCTGGCCTGGATGTCCCCCGAGGAGTCGGCCGCGGTCGCGGCTGCGTATCCGCAGTTCGATATCGTGGTGACGCACGGCGGCGCCGACGAGCCGCCGCTCGAGCCCCGCCGGCTGCCCGGCGGTGGCCTGCTCGTCGAACTCGGCCACAAGGGAATGTTCGCCGTGGCGGTCGGCTTCTTCGCCGACCCGCAGCGACCGGTGCGGACGCAACGGGTGCCGCTCGATGCCCGCTGGGGTGAGTCTGAAGACATGATCGCCCTCCTGGCCACCTACCAGACGAAGCTCGAGACCCTCGGCTTCCAGGGACTCGGCCTGACGCCGATTCGCCATCCCTCGGGCCGTCGGTTCGCCGGCAGCGCCGCCTGCGCCGACTGCCACAAGCACGCCTTCGAGGTCTGGGAAAACACCCCGCACGCGACGGCGCTCACGACGCTCGAGGAGCAGAAGCCGCGCCGTGACGGCGACCCCGAATGCCTCTCGTGCCACGTGGTGGGCTGGGCGCCGCAGCGGTTCGAGCCGTTCGAGGGGGGCTTCGCGGGCATGGCCACCACGCCCCACCTCGCCCATCAGGGCTGCGAAAACTGCCACGGCCCGGCCGCCGCCCACACCGCCGTGGAGCGGGGCGACGTGCGGGCCAGCGCCATCGAACGCGACCGGCTCCGCCAGGAACTCGTGCTCACGCTGGCGACTCCCGAAGGCAGGCAGAAGGCGGTCAACAACTGCCTCGAGTGCCACGACCTCGACAACAGCCCGCAGTTCGACTTCGACGAATACTGGCCCCAGGTCGAGCACAACGATCCGGAGAAGCCCGCCGCCGTCACCGATGCGAAGGCTGCGGTCACGCCGCCGTAAGGCGGGTGGGCGTGGAGCTCCACCTGCCCACCTGCATTGGTTCGGCCGTGTGGAACCTCGACTCCAGATCGTCTTGCCGCCGGCCGAACCAATGCGGTCCCGATTCGTCGCCCTCCCGCCCTACGCCGCGGAGGGCGTCAGCCCAGTTGGGCCATGGCGGCGTCGGGGATGTTGAAGTTCGCCGCCACCGACTGGACGTCGTCGTGGTCGTCGAGCCGCTCCATCAGGTCGAGCACCTTGCGGGCCGCATCGACGTCTTCGACGTCCACCGAGTTGGTCGGGATCCGCACGATCTCGTTCGACTCGACCGCGATCCCCGCCTGGCCGAGGGCGTCGAGCACCGCCGCCATGACGGTCGGCTCGCAGGTGATTTCCCAGCGGTCGCCCGCGAGCTTCACGTCGTCGGCGCCGGCCTCGAGGGCGAGCTCCATGAGGCGATCCTCGTCGCAGGCCGGCTGCGGCACGCGGACGAGGCCCTTCCGGTTGAAGAGGTAGGCCACGCAGCCGGTGCCTCCGAGCTTGCCGCCGCACATCTCGAAGATCTTGCGGATTTCGGGGGCGGTGCGGTTCTTGTTGTCGGTGAGGATCTCGCAGAGCACCGCCACGCCGCCGGCACCGTAGCCCTCGTAGAGCGATTCCTCGAGATCGCCCCCCTTGAGTTCGCCGGTGCCCGTCCTGATCGCCCGTTGGATGTTGTCCTTGGGCATGCTCACGGCCTTGGCCGCGTCGATGGCGTAGCGGAGCCGCAAATTGGCGTCGGGGTCCGGGCCACCGTGCTTCGCGGCCACGATGATCGCCTTGGCGAGCTTGCTCCAGAGCTTGCCACGCTTGGCGTCGATGAGGGATTTCTTGCGGGCGATGTTCGCCCAATGGGAATGTCCGGCCATGGGGTTGGGGTCAGCGGGGCTTTTTCTTGGTCAACTCGTGCGCGTGCCGCTTTGCGTCGGCAGGCTTGGCCGCCTTGGCCGAGGCCGTGGGCTTCGCGGGAGAAGGAGGCGGGGCCGCCTCGGGCTTGATCGTGATCGGCTTGCCCATGTTCGGCTTGACGACGAAGGGCTTCGGGCCGGGCTTCCCGCCGGCCGTCTTGCCGTCGGCCGTGCGCTTCGGGCCCGAGCCCGGAGGAGGCAGCGGCGTCTTGCCGGCCGGCCGCGCGGCGGCCTGCGGGCCCGCGGGGCGATGGGCCTCGGCGGAGGCACGGGCCGCCTCGGCCGCCTTCTGGCCTTCCTTCGTGGCGGGGGGGGCCGGCGGACTGGGGGGCGGCAGCGGCTCGCCCCGCTTGGGGAAGCGATCCTTGGCGGCCGGGTTGACCGCCTGGAGGATCTTCTTGACCGTCGCGCCGTGCAGGTTCGTGAGGCATTCGATGCCAAACTGGTGCAGCAGCGAGTTGAACTCGGCGGCCGCCTTCTTCGGGATCAGTTTTTCGAGGCCCGCCACCTTGCCGGAGTCGTATTCCTGCAGGGTGATGATCCCGCAGAGGTAGAGCGCGGCCAGGGCGCCGTGATCGAGCGGGATCATGTGGGCGCCGAGCGACGTCGATGCCACGTAGTTCACCACGAACGGCGAAACGCCGTGCAGCGACTCGAGCGTCTTGAGCCCGTGCGCCAGCGAGTGCTTCTTCGCCTGATCGAGCGAAAAGGCGTAGGTCGATTCGAAGACGCTCTGGAGCGCCCGCCGGAGGGCCAGCGCCGCCCGCGGCGGATCCGGGAGGTCGTGGAGCACCTCGGCCAGTTCGGCGACCGTCGTGACGCGGATCTCGTTGAGATCGAAGGCGCCCGCCACCAGACGGGCCACCGCCTTCTCGGCGACATCGGCCGGCGCGTTCTCCAGGCAGCAGGCGAAGAGCACCTGGTCCAGCACCGGCCTGGTGGCGACGGGGGCGACGGGCTTGTACTGGGCCTTGAGCGCCTTCACGAGTTTCGGCAGGAGCACCGAGCGGGCCGGCTGCTTCACCGCGGGAGGAGGCGGGGGCTCGGGCTTCGCGGCGACGGGCTTCGCGGGGGATTTTGCCGTCGGCTTCGCGACGGGCTTCGCGGACGGTTTCCCCGCCGGCTTGCCGGCGGACGCCTTCGCGGTCGGAGCCTTGCGAGAACCTGGCTTGCCCGCGTTGGGCCGCTTCGCTGCGGTCATGAGTCGCTCCGATCCTGTTCGTGGTCCGGGGGGAAATCCGATTCCGTGTGATCTGGTTCCGCCCGGCCCGGCAGCACGCTGCCGAGCACCCGGGCGATTTCCAACGAATGCTTCACGCCGCCGTCGAGTTCGAATCGCAGTCGCGGCGTGTAACGCGTCTCGATCTTGTCGGCGATCTGCGCTTGGAGGAAACCGGCGCTGTTCGCCAGGCCGCGGAGCGCCAGTTGCTGTTGGGCGGGCGTGCCCATCACCGACACGTGCACGGTGGCGTTGCGCATGTCGGGGGCCATTTCGACGCGGGTCACCGTCACGCCGCGGACCCGCGGATCCCGCACCTGGGAGAGAATTGCCATGCTGACAACCTCCCGCACCGCAGCGGCGGCCTTGAGCAGACGGCGCGAACTCACGAGAGCGTGCGTGCGACTTCCTCGATCCGGTAGCACTCGAGGATGTCGCCCTCCTTGATGTCGTTGAATCCCGCCAGCTTGATGCCGCACTCCAGGCCGTCGCGGACCTCACGGGCGTCGTCCTTCTCGCGCTTGAGCGAATCGATGCCGTATTCCCCGATCACGCGGCTGTCGCGGATGACCCGCATCCTGCCGTTGCGGGCGATGATGCCGCCGATCACGCGGCAGCCGGCGATGACGCCGAGCCGGCTGATGCTGAAGGTCCGCTGCACCACCGCGCGGCCGAGATCGGTCTCCCGCTTCTCGGGCGCGAGCATGCCCTCGAGGGCCTTCTTCAGGTCGTCGGTGACCTGATAGATGATGTCGTATCGCCGGACCTGTACGCCGCGATCCTCGGCCAGCGACCGTGCCCGCTCGTCCGGCACCACGTTGAACCCGATGATCACGGCGTCGGAGGCGTCCGCCAGCTGCACGTCGGCCTCGGTGATGCCCCCCACCGTGGCCTGCAGCACCCGAATCTTCACTTCCGGGTGCTCGAGTTTCTGCAACTCCTTGAGAATCGCCTCGATCGACCCCCGCACGTCTGCCCGGAGGATCAGATTGAGCGTGGGAGCCTTCTGGCTGCCGAGGCGGTCGGCCAGATTCTCGAGCGTCACGTGCACCGGGGCGCTCGACAGCGTGCTCTGCCGGCTGATGTCCATCCGCTTGGCCGCAACCTCGCGGGCCTTGGCGATCGAATCGACCTCCTGGAATCGGGCGCCCGCCCCGGGGGGCACGTCGAGCCCGGTGACGAACACGGGCGTGCCGGGGCCGGCCTCCGTCACCTTGCGACGGGTGAGCGTGTTCATCATCGCCTTGACGTGGCCCGTGGCTTCACCGCAGACGACCGCGTCACCCACGTTGAGCGTGCCCTTCTGGATCAACAGCGTGGCCACAACGCCCCGGCCCTCGTGGATCGACGCGTCGAGGCAGACGCCCGCCGCACCGCGATCCGGATTGGCCCGCAGGTCGTGGAGTTCCGCGATCGTGAGCAACGTGTCGAGCAGCTGCTCCATGCCCTCGCCGGTGACCGCGCTGGTCTTGACGACCTCCGTTTCGCCCCCCCACTCGGTGGGCAGCAGCTCGTTGGCCGCCAGCTGCTGATAGACCCGCTGCACGTCGGCGCCGGGCAGGTCGATCTTGTTGATGCAGGCGACGATCGGCACGTTGGCCGCCCGGGCATGACTGATCGCCTCTTCCGTCTGGGGCATGATGCCGTCGTCGGCGGCCACGACGATCACGGCACAGTCGGTGACGTTCGCCCCCCGGGCCCGCATCTGCGTGAACGCCTCGTGGCCCGGCGTGTCGACGAACGTGATCGCCTTGCCGTTGCGATCGACGGAGTAGGCGCGGATGTGCTGCGTGATGCCGCCGCTCTCCCGGGCGGCGACGTCGATGCCCAGGATACGATCGAGGAGCGACGTCTTGCCATGGTCCACGTGGCCGAGGAACGTCACGACCGGCGGGCGTGGCAGCCGGAGCGACGGATCCTCGTCGATCGCGTCGAAGCCGGCGAGCAGCTCCTTCTCGAGGTCTTCGGCCGTCTTGATGTCGAGCTGCACGCCGAACTCGGCGGCCAGCAGTTCGACCGTGTCGCGGTCGAGCATCGTGGCCATGCTCGGCATCGACTCCATGCCGAACGTCAGCAGTTTTTTCAGCACGTCGCTGGCCGAGAGACCGATGGCCTCGGAGAACGCCCGCACGTTGCACGGAACCTGGATGGAGGCATTGGTCTTCCGCGGGGCGGCCGTCGATACACCGCTGCCCTTGCGCGGCCGGGCTCCGCGCCGCCGGCGGAGACCGCCGTCGTCATCATCCATGCCTCGGCCATCGGTGGTCCGCTTGCGGTTGAGCTGTCGCAGTTCGCGACCGCCGAGCACGTCCTCCTTGCCGGCGCCCCCCTTCGAAGGCGTGCGGCGGGGCCGCACGCCCGGTTCCATCGGAGGCGGCACGGGCGCGGCCCCGGCGCCGCCCCGCAGCAGGCCGCCCGTGCGGGCCCGAAGCCCCTCCTGCTGACGCTGCTGTTCGTGCTTCCGCATGTGGTCGGCGAGCGGCTTGGCCCCGCCGGCTTTGGCACTGCGGATCGCGTCGAGCGGAAGTTTGACGTCGGGCTTCTGCGCAGCGGGCTCCTGCGGGGCACGGGCCACCGGCGGCCGCGAGGCAGCCGGCAGAGGCGCCAGCTTGAAGGCAGGCCGCGGCACCGGCTTCGGGCCGTCGCCGCCACCGGGACGCACGGCCGGGCGCGGCCGGGGCTCGGCCGGCTTCGGCGGCGCGAGTTCCGGTGGTTTGGGCCTGCCTGCGACACCACCCGGCGCGATGTAGTCTTCCTTGCGAACCGGGGCCGGGGCGGCGGGCGTGGCGGGCTTCTGCGGGGCCGTCGGAGCGGAGGGCCGCACCGGTGCGGGGGCGGGGCGTTCAGCGGGCCGCGAACGATTCGCCAAGAATTCCCGCAGCTTCGCCACCTCCTCGTCGGTCATGCTGGCGAGCGCCGAGCCCTTGTCCTGGATGCCGGCGCGGGTGCACAGTTCGACCAGCTCCTTGCTGTCGATCTTCAGCTCTTTCGCCAGCGTGTAGATCCGAACCGCCACACAACCCTCTCTTTACTGCCGGTCGCGACCGGCTGCATCGTCTCGCCGGCCCGTGCCGGCTTGTATCACCCGTTTCGGAAGGTGTTCGCACCCACCTCATGCCTCGTTGACCGGCCATCACGATTCGCCAGGCGATGCGTCGCCCGAGGACTCGGCCTCGGCGCCCGCGGTCTGACTGGCGGCCAGCGCCGCGGCGTCGGCGGCGTCGGCATCGGCCGTCGCCTTCGCGATCCGTTCCTGTTCACGCTGCTTGCGACGCTCGTCGGCGGCGGCGACTTCGGCCATGGCCGCCCGCTTCTCCGCCTCCGCAACGATCGCATCGACCTCCTCGGCGGACAAGCCGCCCATTTCCATGAGATCCTCCGGCTCGATCACCGAGAGGTCGTCGTAGGACAGGAAGCCCTCGCCCCCCAACC
>Ga0214917_10000969_pt1 | contig 37641 bp, 27 predicted proteins | sample LL_1208_BB_MetaG_FD_177983 | JGI IMG/M metagenome (GOLD analysis project Ga0214917, IMG submission 177983) | Freshwater microbial communities from Lake Lanier, Atlanta, Georgia, United States - LL_1208_BB | ecosystem: Environmental > Aquatic > Freshwater > Lake | place: USA: Georgia | collected... | reverse complement strand
CCGCGGGCGTGATCGGTCGCGTCGACGCCGCCCTGCGACGGATTCAGGCGGCTCCCGCGTGCTGCCGTTTGGGCAGAAAGCCGATCCCGAAGCAGACGGCCATCAACGACCAAAACGCGAGGCACTCGGGCCGCCGCAGGTCGTGAAAGTCGAGCAGGTGCGGCACGTGGTGCAGCCCACCGGCGGGATGCGTGTCGTCGCCGGGGTGGGCCGGCGCGGCATGAGGTCGCTTCATTCCGCCCGCCGTCAGCGGCCAGCTCGTGTCGAGCCAGCCCTCGTAGCGTTCGACCGCCTGATGCCGCTGCGACTCGAAGCCGGGCAGTTGCTTGGACCAGTCGCTGTTGAGGCCCCAGTCGGCGACCAGCTTGAGCCCGATCACGATCACGAGCAGGTAGGCCGATTCCTCGAACCGCGGAAACCGGTCGAGCAGCTTCACGAACACCGCCGCTGCGTACCGCATCAGGACGACGCCCAGGATCCCCCCCGCGATCACCACCCAGAGCTTCTCCTGGCGGCTGCCGGCCAGGGCCATCGCCGCGAGGATCGAGTCGACCGCGAACGCCACGTCGGTGAGTTCGATCACGGCGACGGTGCCCCAGAAGGAAGGCGGCCGCCGCCGCTTGGTCGGTCCCCGAGATCGGCCGCCGGCCGCCGGCGCGGGAGCCGCCTCCTCGCCCGTCACGAGCGAGGATCCCACGGGCACGCGTTCCTTGATCTCGATGTCCTCCTGGGCGGCGGTCAACCCGCCACCGGTCTCGACGTCGACGAACACAGGGTGGCCCGAGGCGTCGAGCACGATTTTTTCATCGTCTTCCTCCTGCGATTCGAAGAACAAGTGCTTGACCGCGATGAAGATCAGATAGCCGCCGCCGAGCAGTTTCACGAACGTCCAGCGCAACAGGAAGCTCGCCGTGGCGATCGCCAGCACGCGGAACACGAAGGCCCCGATCAGCCCGTACGACAGCGCCCGACGCCGCTGGTGGGGCGGCAGCCGCTTGGCGAGCAGCCCGAGCACCAGCGCGTTGTCGATCGACAGCACGCCCTCGAGCAGGACCAGCAGCCCCACGATCACCATGTCGCCCCAGTCGAACGTCTGACCCATGAAGGCAAGCGGCAGGGAAAACAGGGGTGGCGAGAGGAAAGCAAGCATCGGAAACTCTCAGGACGAGCGGCGAGGCGATATGGACGGGCTCGACACTGTACCGAAATCCCGGCCCTGCGAGGAGTTGCCCGGCCCCCATTTCGAGGGCTGTTTCGGGCGGCGGTTGCAGAAAACCCCGGCTTGCGGTTCTCGTAGGGCGGTGTGATTCGCGCAGCCCGACCACACGCCCCACAACCCCGAGATACCCATGATCCGAGCCGTCACGCCGTCGCTCGATCCGATCCGCGAAAAGGTGCAGGCAGGCGAGCGGCTCAACGCCGCCGAGGCCGAGTCGCTCTGGGATCCCGCCATCGATCTCCACGAACTCGGGGAACTTGCCAACCTGGTCCGCGAGCGGAAGAACGGCAACTTCGCCTACTACAACATCAACACCCACCTCAACCCCACGAACGTCTGCGTCTATCGCTGCACGTTCTGCGCCTTCCGGGCCGATCTCCGCGAGGCCCGCGGCTACGTGATGAGCGACGAGCAGATCCTGGCCCGCGGCCGGGAGGCCGTCGAGGCTGGCTCCACCGAGATGCACATCGTCGGCGGCCTCCATCACCAGAAAGACTACGACTGGTACCTCACCATCATCAGGATCCTGCATGCCGCCTATCCGGCCCTGCACCTCAAGGCCTGGACTCCGGTCGAGATCAACTGGTTCTGCCACCTGACCAAGCGGTCGGTCCGCGACATCCTCGGCGAGCTCAAGGATGCGGGCCTCGGCAGCCTGCCCGGCGGTGGGGCCGAGATCTTCCATCCGGAGGTGCGCGACCGGATCTGCGAGCACAAGGCCGACACGAAGGAGTGGTTCACGATCCATCGCACGGCCCACGAACTCGGCCTGCGGAGCAACGCCACGATGCTCTACGGCCACATCGAGAACGCCTACCACCGCACCGACCATCTGCTGCGGCTCCGCGAACTCCAGGATGAGACGGGAGGCTTCCAGACGTTCATCCCGCTGGCGTTCCATCCGGAAAACACGCGGCTCGCCCACATTGCCAAACCCTCGCCAGCCATGAGCCTGCGGACGATGGCGATCAGCCGGCTCGTGCTCGACAACTTCGACCACATGAAGGCCTACTGGATCATGCTCGGGATCGGCACGGCGCAGGCGGCGCTCGCCTACGGGGCCGACGATCTCGACGGCACGGTGCGGCACGAACTCATCTACCATGACGCCGGAGCGACGACCCCCGAGATTCTCTCGGTGGACGACATCACGAAGCTGATCCGGGAGGCCGGCCGCGAGCCTGTCGAGCGAGACACGCTCTATCACCGCGTGGTTCGCGACGGCACCGCCTGGCGGACGGCCGAACCGCTGCCCGCGGGCTGACCGGTCACTGTCGCTCGAACGTCACGAGCACCGCCTTGCTGCCGGCCGCGGTGGAAAAGTCCCGCGGCCGCCATTCGGCCCCGCTGCGAAAGCAGAGGCGGCGGCGATCGGGCTGGAGCTCGTAGATTCCCAGCAGCTTCGACCCCGCGCCGTCACCCCCGGTGATCTCGATGTCGATCTCGGGGGGCGTGGCCAGCGGCTCGAGGGTGCTCGTGCCGCTGCTCGCCTCGCGGCCGTCGACGATCATCGTCCAGGTGCCGTCTTCGCGATTGACGACCACGATGTTCCGGTCGCGGGCGGGCTGGGGATTGCCGTCCGCCTCGATCGTGACGGCCCGCCAGGTGCCGACGTAGGCCGCCCGATCCCGGGCCACGGCATCCTCGGCCCGCGACCCCGCCGACCAGGCCCCGACCACGCAGCACGCAGCCGTCACGAGCATCGAAAACCGGCATCCCCGCATGGCTCAGCCTCCCGGTACGCCGGCATTCTAACGGCGGCTCACCCGACCTGTCCGAGGCCGAGCATCGCCCCCCAGCGGTCGAGCACGAGCTTGCGGAGCCGATCGAACTTGGGATCGCCCAGTTCCGGATCCTGCTCGAACACGCCCAGGGCGTCGCGGCGGGCCTCGGCCACCACGGCCGAGTCCCGCAAGAGATCCGCGAGATAGAGCGGCGGCGCGCCGCTTTGCCGCGTGCCGACCAGATCGCCCGGCCCGCGGAGCAGCAGATCCTGCTCGGCCAGGGCGAAGCCGTCGCAGGTGGCCACGAAGGCATCGACCCGCGGGTGGGGCTCGCTGCCGGAACCGGTCACCGCCCCGCAGATCCCGCGCGTGGGCCCACGGGCGACGCGGCCCCGGAGCTGGTGGAGCTGGGCGAGGCCGAACGACTCCGCGTCGAGGATCGTCATGATCGTCGCCTCGGGCACGTCGATCCCGACCTCGATCACGCTCGTGGCCACGAGCACGTCGAGCCGCCCGGCCCGGAAGTCTTCCATGATGCCCGCCTTCACCGCGGGCTTGAGCCGCCCATGCACGAGCCCCAGCCGAAACGCCTCCAGCGGCCCCTGGGAAAGCTCCTCGAACGCCGAGGAGATCGTGGCCAGATCCCGCTTCGACTCCTCGACGGCCGGCACGACGACGTAGCCCCGCCGGCCCGCGGCGATCTTGCCGCGGAAAAACTCCCACCACCGCTCGAGCTCCACCGGCGTGACGCGATAGGTGGCCACCGGCTGGCGGCCCGGTGGCTGCTCGTCGAGCGTCGAGACGTCGAGGTCGCCGTAGACCGCGTGCGCGATCGTCCGCGGGATCGGCGTGGCGGTCATCACGAGCGTGTGGGGTTCGGCGGTGCCCTGCTGGAGCACCGCCCGCTGGAGCACGCCGAAGCGATGCTGCTCGTCGATCACCACCAGGCCCAGGTGGCGGAACGTGGCCGAGCCGAACACGAGCGCCTGCGTGCCCACGACGATGTCGGTCGCACCCGCGGCGATCCGGTCGGTGATCCGCTGCCGTTCCTTCGCCGTCTGGCCGCCCACGAGCAGCTGCACCTCGACACCGCTGCCGGCGAGCAGCCGCTCCAGGCCGGCGAAGTGCTGGCGGGCGAGCAGCTCGGTCGGGGCCATGATCGCGGCCTGATACCGCTCGGGCTTGGCCGCTGGAGCCGGCGTGGCCGCGGCCTCAGCCGGCGGCACCGGCGTGGCCACCGCCGCCAGGAGCGCGTAAACCGCCACCGCCGTCTTGCCGCTGCCGACGTCCCCCTGCAGCAGGCGGTTCATCGGCTCCGGTTTGGCGAGGTCGGCGGCGATCTCCCCGCAGACCCGCCGCTGGGCCGCGGTGAACTCGAAGGGAAAGCGGGCCCGGATCCGGGCGTCGAGCCGCGCGTCAACGGCGATCGCGGGGGCCGCGTGGGCCCGCTTCTGCCGGCCGCGGTGCATCCGCAACGCCAGTTGGAGCATGAACAGCTCCTGGTACACCAGCCGCCGCCGGGCCGCCTCGATCGCCGCGCGGCTCGACGGGCAGTGGATCTCCTTCAGCGCCGCCTCGATCGGCAACAGTCCCTTCTCGGCGAGCATCGCCTCGGGAAACGCCTCCGGGCAGATCCCGGCCGCATGCTCGAGCGCCGCCTGCACCGCGATCCGCACCTGCGACTGCTGCACGCCCTCCGCGAGCGGGTAGATGGAGAGCCACTCCGAGCCGTGGGCCGCCTCGTCGCCGGCGAGCCAGCGGACCTCCGGATGGGCGAACTCCCAGCCCCCCTTCCCCCGCCGCGGCTGCCCGGCCAGCACCACCTGCATCCCCCGCTCGAACCGCTTCGCCATGAAGGGCATGTTGAACCACACGCCCCGCACCCGCCCTCCGGCCGCGTCGATCGTGACGGTGAGCATCGAGCGGCCGGCAAAGGTCGTCCGCGAGGCGACCTCGCTCACCGTCCCGGCCACCGACGCATGTTCCCCCTCGGCGAAGTCGGTGACGGCGTGGGCGCCGGAGAAATCCCTGTAGTCGCGGGGGAAGTGCATGAGCGCGTCCCGTACCGTGACGAGCCCGAGTTTGGCCAGTTTCTCGGCGCGGGAGCTGCCCACGCCCGGCAGCCTCTCGAGCCGCGTGGCGAGGCTCGGCTCGAGGCTGGGGGCGGCGGCGTCCATGCCTGGATTCTAGGAAAGCCTCGGGCGCCCCGGGTCCTGACGATCTCAATTCCGCCAAACCCGTGCATTCGGTGACTCCGCGAGGGGTCGCCCGTGCCAATCGAGCGGCGTAGGAAACCGAGCGCAGCAGGATTGCGGAGCGAGGTTTCCTCCGAGCGAGCGAAAGGCAGGATGCCTGGAGCGAGCGTCCGGCGAGATGGCACGGGCGACCCCGAGCCGCAGCGCCCACGAGGCTGCTACCGCTTCAGCCGCTGATACGCCTCGACGGCGAGCCGATCGCATTCCTCGTTCTCGGCGTGGCCGGAGTGGCCGGCCACGTGCGTGAACCGGATCGTGTGGGCGGCCGCGAGCCGGTCGAGCTCCCTCCACAGGTCCTCGTTCTTGACCGGCACGAACCGGCCCTTCTCCTTCCGCCGCCAGCCCTGCGCCTTCCACTTGGGCATCCAGTCGGAGAGGCCCGTGCCCACGTAGACGCTGTCGGTCACGAGCTCCACCACCGTCGGCCGCTTGAGCTGCTCCAGACCGCGGACGACCGCCGTCAGCTCCATCCGGTTGTTCGTGGTGTCGGGCTCGGCCCCGGAGGCCTTCGACTCGCGGCCGGTCTGGGGATGGCGGAGGATGAAGGCCCAGCCTCCCGGGCCGGGATTGCCGCTGCACGCCCCGTCGGTGAACAGCAGCACCTCGACGTCGTTCGCTTTCGGCATCGCGCCAGCCCTTCTCCCCGATGGCGGTACCACGGCCGCCGGTGCCCGTCAGACCACGCTCCGGACCGCGGCCGCGGGCTCCTCGGCCCTGCCCCCGCCTCGTGCCAGCCGGAGCGGCAGCGTGACCGTGAACCGGCTCCCCCGGCCCAGCTGGCTCTCCAGCTCCACGTCGCCCCCCAGCAGCCGGCAGAGCTCACGGACGATCGACAGCCCGAGGCCCGTCCCCGAGAACTCGCGGGTCATGGCGTCGTCGCGTTGGAACACGCTGCCCTGCCGGAACTTCTCGAAGATCGTCTGCTGATCGCCGTCGGCGATGCCCACGCCGGTGTCGACCACGTCGAGGGCGAACTCCTCGGCCGGACCGTCACCCGGCTCCACGAGCCGGGCCATGACGTCCACCCGGCCTCCTTCCGGCGTGAACTTGACCGCGTTGGAGAGCAGGTTCGCCAAAATCTGCTGCACCTTGCCCTGATCCTGCTCCACCTCCTCGAGCCCGGGGCCGACCTCGAAGCTGAGGTCGATCCGCCGCTTCTCGGCCAGCGGACGGATCATGTCGCACTGGGCGCTGACCGCGGATTCCAGCCGGAACGCCGTCGGGCGAATCTCCATCTTCCCGGCCTCGATCTTGGCGAGGTCGAGGATGTCGTTGATCATCTCCAGCAGCATCCGCCCCGACGAGCGGATGTTCTCGACGTACCGCTGCTGCTTCGCGTCGAGCGCCGAGATGCCCCCCAACAAATCGGAAAAGCCGAGGATGCTGTTGAGCGGCGTCCGCAGTTCGTGGCTCATGGTGGCCAGGAAGTCGCCCTTGAGCCGGTTCGTCTCGTAGAGGTGGAGATTGGCCTGGGCCAGCTCGTCCACCTTCTCGTCGAGGGTGGTGTTGGCCTTTTTGAGTTCCTCCTGCGTGTCGATCAATCCCCGGAGCATGCGGTTGAAGGCCACGCCCAACTCCTCGAACTCGTCGGCCGTGTGGATCTCCGCCCGGGCCTCGACGTTGCCCCGCCGCACCTCGTCGCTCACCTCGCGGAGATGCTCGAGCGGCTTGACGATCACGTGCCGCACGATCGCATAGGCCACGAGCATGGCGAGAAAGACCGTGATGATCGCCGTGGCCAGCAGGATCGCGCGGTTCCAGTTGATCGCCTTGCGCGTGACCGCGTCCGACATCACCACCTTGACCACCGCCATCAGGTCGCCCTCGGCGAGTTTGGGCCGCCCCGCCCCGGCGGCGCCGACCGTGCCGCGATACTCGTGGCAGATCGCGCAGTCCTGGCGAAACCGGATCGGCTGGTAGTAGTGGTATTCCTGGTTGTCGTCGGTGCGGAAGTCGCGGCACTCGACGTCGGCCGCGGCGAGCAGGGACGGGACGCCCCCGCCCGCGGCCCCGCCCGGTCGCACCCGCTCGGGCCGCCGCGCCAGGAAGCTCTCGAGCACGTTCTCGTCGAGCGGCCGATACTCGGCCCGCTCCTCCGGCGTGGCGTCGGGCCGGAGCATCCGCCACCGATACTTCTCCTGCGGCAGCCGCTTCTCCAGGCTCTCGATGGTGCTGGCGTATTGCTGCTCCTTCTCCAGCATCTTCCAGTGATACTGGAGCATGATCGCATCGACGACGTGCCGGCCCGTGGCCTGGCTGCTGGTGTAGACCAGCTGCTCGGTGCGGCTGCCGTACCACCAGAAGCTGGCCGCGATCAGCACGAACAGGCAGAGGCCGAACAGGAAGCGAACCTTCCGTTCGAGGCTCGTTTCGCCGAGGATGTCGCGGATGGAGCGGTAGGACATGAAGCGGGTTTCCGCCCGTCATCCTACCCTGCGCGGAACGCTTTCCGCCTACAGCATCTCGACCGGATCGACGTCCACGATCCAGGCGAGCCCGTCGGGCGTCTTGAGGCCGGTCGTCGCCCGGCCGACGAGCGCGCGGAGCGCGGGGCCATCCGGCCCGTGCACCTGGAGGTGGTAGCGAAACCGCTCCCGCAGCCGCGCGATCGGCGCCGGAGCGGGCCCGAGCACCCGCAGGCCCGCCGCGCCGGCCGCCGCGTCCCGCAGCCGCTCCGCGAGCGTGCCCGCCCAGGCCGCCACCCGCTCCTCGTCAACGCCACGCACCACCAGCCGGATGACGTTGCCGAACGGGGGATAGAGGAGCGCCTCGCGGATCGGCAGTTCGCTCCGCACAAAGGCCTCGTAGTCGTGCGCCGCTGCGGCCCGGATCGCGGGATGGTCGGGCGTGCTCGTCTGCACGACCACCCGGCCCCCCTGCGGTCCCCGGCCGCTGCGACCCGAGACCTGCGTGACCAGCTGGCAGGTCCGCTCGGCGGCGCGGAAGTCGGCCAGGTGGAGCGCCGCGTCGGCATTGACCACGCCCACGAGCATCACGCTGGGGAAGTCGAGCCCCTTGGCGATCATCTGTGTGCCCACCAGGATGTCGATCTGCCGGTCGCGAAACGCGTCGAGCGTCTTCTCGTGGCTGCCGCGGCTCCGCATCGTGTCGGTGTCCATCCGGGCGACCGCCGCGTCGGGAAAGGCCTTGCGCACCTGCTCCTCGAGCCGCTGCGTGCCCGTGCCGCGGTGCACGAGCCCGGGCGAGCGGCACTCGGGGCAGTCGGCCGGCAGCCGGGTCACGAGCCCGCAGCCGTGGCAGATTCCCTTGTTGCCCGGCTGGTGGAGCGTGAGCGCGATCTCGCACTGCGGGCACCGCATGGAGTGGCCGCAGGCCTGACATTGGACGTGCGTGGCGAAGCCGCGGCGGTTGAGCAGCAGCATCACCTGCCCCCCGGCGTCGAGCGCCCAGCGGATCCCCGCCGCCAGCCGCGGGCTGATCGCGCCGCGGCTGCGGGCCGCACGATCACGCAGGTCGACGGTGATCACCGCCGGAAGCTGCGAGCCCCCCACGCGATCGGCCAGCCGGCACATCCGCCACTCGCCCGACAGGCAGCGGGCGAAGGTCTCGAGCGCCGGCGTGGCCGAACCGAGCACGAGCGGCACGTTCTCCGCCCGGGCGATCCACTCCGCCACGTCGCGGGCGTGATACCGCGGCGCCGTGGCCTGCTTGAACGAGCCCTCGTGCTCCTCGTCGATCACGACGAGGCCCAGCCGCGGCGTCGGGGCGAAGATCGCCGAGCGGGCCCCGACCACCACGTTCACCCGGCCGGCCGCGATCTCCCGCCACTGGCCATGCCGCTCCGCCGGGGTGAGGTGGCTGTGGAGCACCGCGACGGTGCCGAACCTCGATCGAAAGCGGTCGCAGGTCTGCGGGGTGAGGCTGATCTCGGGCACGAGCACGATCGCCTGCCGTCCGAACGAGATCGTCTCCTCGACCGCCTGCAGATACACCTCCGTCTTGCCGCTGCCGGTCACGCCAAAGAGGAGAATGGTCTCGTGCCGCCCCGCGCGCATCGCACCCGAGATCGCCCCGAGGGCCGCGGCCTGCGCCGGGGAGAGCGTCTCCGGGCGGTCGTGGGCGATGGGCCGCCGCACGGCCCCGGCGGGCTTCACGATCGTGCCCGCCTCGCGCAGCAGCCCCGCCTTCACGAGCCGCGTCACGACCGCCCGGCTGGCCCCGGCCGCCTGGGCGAGCCGCTCCGCCGTGGCCGGCTTCCCCGCCGCCGCGAGCACCCGCGCCTGGGCGGGCGTGAGCTTGCGGCCCGGCTCGCCCTCGCCGGCGACGAACAGCGTCGCGACCCGGGCCTTTTGTCGCAGCCGCACCCCCGCCGGCAGCACCGCCTCCAAGACCTCGCCGCGCCGGGCCATCCAGCGGTCCGCCATCCACTCGGCCAGCGCGAGCATCCGCCGCGAGAGCAGCGGCGTTTCGTCCTCGACCCCGGCCACCTCCTTGAGCGGCGCCTGCGGCAGCTCGCCCGAGCGGACGGCCACGCAGTAGGCCAGCCGCAGCCGATTGGCCCGGCCCAGCGGCACCCGCACGCGGCGGCCCGGCTCGACCGTCGCGGCCAGGGGCTCCGGCACGAGGTAGTCGAGCGGCTTGTCGACGCCGTCGGGGAGCACGACGGTCGCGATCGTGCCCACCCGCAGATCGTCCTCGGCCCACGCGGGCCGGTGCTCGAAGAGATCCCGCTGGGTGGGCTGGTCGGGCGGCATGCACCGGATTCTAGAGGATCGCACGCGGGCTCGGGGTCGCGCGTGCCATCTTGCCGGACGCTCCACGGCTACGCAGGCTCGGGATTGCCGGTCCCCGTCGCCCGGACGTTCGCTCCGGCCGTCCTGGCCTCCGCTCACTCGATGCTGGCTGCGCTCCGGCATCCTGCCTGCGCTTGCCATCAACGCCGGCTCCAGGGAACCGGCAACCCCTCGCAGGTCCTTGGTTGATCAGAAAAACCCCCGACGCGCGGCGATTACATTCGAACGATCACGGTACGCTGTCGTCCTGCGAGTCTCTCGCAGCGATCTGGAAACCTGGAACAAACGTCATGCGGATCGGGGTGTACGGCGGGAGCTTCGATCCGGTGCACTTCGGGCACCTGATCGCCGCGGAGTGCGCCCGGGAGCAGGCCCGGCTCGACCGGGTGGTGTTCGTGCCGGCCGCCGCTCCGCCCCACAAGCCGGGCCGGATCCTGGCCGACGGTCGGCACCGGCTCGAGATGCTGTCGCTCGCGATCGGCGGCCACGACGCCTTCAGCGTCTCGCCCGTGGAGCTCGACCGGGGCGGCACCAGCTACACGATCGACACGCTCGAGACGCTGGCGACCGTGCATCCGGGCGATGCGCTCGTGCTCCTGCTCGGCCCCGACGCACTGGCCGGCCTGCCGACCTGGCGGGAGCCGCGCCGCATCGCCGCGCTGGCCGAGATCGTGCCGGTGGAACGCGACGCGCTCGACGATCTTGCGGCGGCGACGGTCGCGGGCGGGCTCGCCGATCTCCTCGGCGCTGAGGCGGTGGCCGCGCTGCTCGCCCGGCGGGTGCGGATGCCGGCCATCGGCCTCCGGGCCACCGACGTCAGGGCCGCCGTCGCGGCCAGCAAGAGCATCCGCTACCGGACGCCCCGCGCCGTCGAGCGCTACATCGCCACGCACGACCTCTATCGGTGATGGCCGCCCACCGCCGCGAGCCGCTTGGCGAGGAGCCGGCTCTTGGGCTCGGGCTCCACCCGGGGATCGGCGGCGAGCGCCCGCAGGATCACCTCCAGCCGCTCCGCCGGGCCCTGCTCGAGGTTCAGGAGAATCCGCCGCTCGCCCCCCACCACGCACGGTCCACCGACCAGCTCGCCCAACGGCTCCTCGCGCACGACGTAGCCGACGTCGGACGCCAACTGACGCGCCTCCTCCAGGAGGCCGAGCGTGTCGTGCATGGCCGGTTGCCCCTCGTCTCGCCCCGCGGCGGCTTCACCGGGGCCAGCCGCTCGGCAGCCCCCGCTGCTCACGGCGGGCATCCATGGCCCGCCGCCATTCGGTGTACCGCGCCCGCTCCTGCGGCGTGGTGCGATCGATCATCGACTTTCGCCAGCGGTTCCGTTCCTCCTCGGAGCGGCTGCCACCCGGCCCACCCGGCCCACCCGGTCCGCCTGGCCCACCCGGTCCGCCTGGCGGCGGAGTCGGCGTCGAAGCCTTGGAGCCGGCCGCCTGGCCCTGCCCGCCCCCGAGGGCGTTGGCCACCGTGCGGCCTGCCTCGAAGGCCTTCCGCATCATCTCCTCCTGGTCGATCTGGCGGTCGATCTCGGCCTGCCGCTTCTCCGGCGGCAGCGCGAAGTAGCCGTCGATCCGGGCCCGGAATGCCGTCTGAAACATGCTTCGGCCCGCCTGTTCCGCCTGGGGCCGGAGATGCTCGGGAAGCGCCTCCACCTTCTGCCGGATCTCCATCATCGACGTGGCCATGGCCGCTGCATCGGCGAGGCTCGACGGTCCGCTCCCCGTGCCGAACCGCTCCCGCGCCTGCTCCTGCAGCGCGATGATCTCGGTCACCCGCGGGTCGGTCGTGAATCGGATCCAGCCGGCGAGCCAGGCCACCAAAAGCGCGAGCACGGCCAGGAGGCCGAGGCCGACGGCCCAGAGCCATGCCGGCGATCCGTGGTCGTCACGGGCGGTCGGCCGGACCCGGGATCGAACGCTCGCCGTGCTCATGAGAGGGCTCTCCGAAGCGTGGCCGGTCGTGAACCGACGTCACAGGTTCTCGACGTGTCCGTCGAGGTAAAGGAAGTTGCGGGCCCCCTCGGGCGGGGCCGGCCGCTCGTTGAACTCGCTCTCCTCGGTGGTGGAGAAGAACGTCAAGCCGCCGTGGAAGGCGTCGAACTCGTACAGGATCCAGAGCCGCGCCGAGGAGCCCTGCTGGCCCCGGTAGGTGAGCGCCTCTTCTCGGGTGCGGCCGACGGTCTTGCCTGTCCCGGAGTCGGTTTGGGTCAGGCGGCGGGCGGGGTATTCGTAGCTCGTCCCCTCGTATGCCGCGTCCTTGTACTCCGGCGGCCGGTCGGCCAGCGACCGACCGAGCTTCGCGAGCCGCTGCTCGAACTCGGTCATGGAGGCCTGCGGCCGCACGAAGAAGGCGGCATCGGACGGGCAGCGGAAGCCCTCGCGGTTGTTGTCCATGAAGGGACCGATCGCCGCCACGATGCTCGGCTTGATCGGCCGCTGCGGGGTGAAGAACTCGAGTTCCTGGCTGGGCACGACCGCGGCATCGGGAAACCGTCCCTTCTGGCCGCCGCCCGTCTTGCGGTCGAGGTAGAGCTGCATGGCGATCCCGATCTGCCGGAGGTTCGACTTGCACGCCGTCCGGCGGGACGACTCCCGCACCGACTGCACGCTCGGCAGGAGCAGCCCGATCATCAGGGCGATGATCGCGATCACCACGAGCAGTTCGACCAGGGTGATCCCCTGCGGGCGACGGGGCAAGCCTGGTAAACGATGCGACATGGCGGGGGCGTGGGGGGTGGCGGAGGTGTGCCGGGAGGCGGTCACTGCAAGTTGAACGGTCGAGCAACCGAAACCACTCGCCGCCTCCATTCTACAGCGGCGGCCGGAAGGCCGACGATACGCGACGAGGGGATTGATGTCCCGCCGCCGGCGGGAGTTCGGACATCCGGCGGGGCACGGGGGCCTGGCCGGGTCGGCACTCGCTCCACCCTCACCGCACGTTCCTCTCCCCTCCGCCGGGCGACCAGGCCGCCGATGAACTTCGACCAGGCACAGGCCGCTGAACAGGGCTCCGACGACCGGATCGTGCGGCACGACACCCCGGCACCCGCCCGTGCCCCCGGCGGCGGCCCGGCCGTGGCGGCCCTCGAGCGGGATCTCGCGGCCGCCCGCGCTGCGCACGCGGCGGAAGTGGCTTCCCTGCGCGGGGAACTGCTCGCAGCCCGCAAGCAGGCCAGTCTGGGGGAACTGCTCGGCACCACCACCCACGAGTTCAACAACGCGCTGACCACGATCCTCAACTACGCCCGGCTCGGCCTGCGGCATCGCGACCAGGCCACCCGCGACAAGGCCCTCGAGCGGATCCTGTCGGCCGGCAGCCGCGCGGCCAAGATCACCGCCAGCGTCTCGTCGATGGCCCGCAACCGGTCCACGCGGTTCGAGCCGGTCGACCTCCACCTGCTCGTCGAGGACGTGCTCGTGCTGCTCGAGCGGGAGATGATGAAGTATCGCGTCGGGGTGGAACGGGAGTTCGCCCCGGTGCCCCGGGTGTCGGCCAACCCGGGCCAGTTGCAGCAGGTGCTCCTGAATCTGCTCGTCAACGCCCGGCAGGCGATGCCGTCGGGGGGCCGACTGATCCTCCGGCTCGTTCACGACGAGCCGGCCGGCTTCGTCGACCTGATGGTCCGCGACACCGGCTGCGGGATGACGCCCGACGTGCTGCGTCGGATCTTCGAACCCCACTTCTCCACCAAGGCGGGCCCCGACGAGACGGGCAAGGGGGGCAGCGGCCTGGGGCTGACGGCGTGCCTCGAGATCGTCGAGGCCCATCGGGGCCGGATTCGCGTGGAGAGCGCGCCGGGCAAGGGCACGGCGATCACCGTGCGGCTGCCGGAACTCGTCGTGCCGCGCCGCTCCACCTGAGCCGCGGGCCACCGCGCCGGGACCGCGATTGCTGCGGCGCGGCCGCCGCGGGTAGTCTCCTCCAGCCTTGGTCCTTCCGCCCGCTGCGAGAGATTCCATGACCGTCGTCCTGCCGACCCCGCGCCGCTTCGTGGTGCCCGCCCTCGCCGTGGTGATCGCTTCGGCCCTGCTGGTGGCCAACGCCGCCGAACCGGCAGCCGATGCCCCGCCGACACCGCGGGCGTCCGCCCGCACGCCGACCGTGCCACCGGTGCCCGACGGCCCGCCCGCCGATCTGCTCGCCTACATCGAGCAACTGGCCGATCCGGCCGCCATGCCGACCTCTCGCGGCCGGCTCCGGTATTACCTGCGCCGGGCCGCGGGGGCGACGGTCGAGGCGACCGACAAGATTCTCGCCCAGACCGAGCCCGATGACGTCCTCCACCAGCGGGCGCTCGTGCTCAAGCTCGATGCCCTCGAGACCCTGCGGCAGTTCGGCGAGCCTCAGGCAGCGGCCGCCCTGGCCGCCTTTGCCGAGTCGCTCGACGATGTTCGCGACCCGGCGCTCGCCGCCCGCGTCCGCGGCGCCGCGGTCACGGCCCAGGTCGACGCGGCGGTGGCCACGGGACGACCCGAAGACGCGGCCCCGCTCGTGGCCCGCGTGGCGGCGCTCCTCAAGGCCGCCCCCGACGATGCCGACCTCGCCACGACGGCCGCCGATTTCGCCGTCAAGCTGGGCGGCATGCCCGGCGGCGAGTCGGCCGCGGCGGCGGCGTTCGCGGCCTTCCTCCCGGAGTTCGAGCGGAGCGGCAACCCGGCCGTCCGCGAGCTGGCGGAGCGGATCGGCGGCACCGCCCGCCGCCTGTCGCTCCCCGGCAACCCGATGAAGCTCACCGGCACGGTGCTGTCGGGCGCGCCCTTCGACCAGACCACGCTCGCCGGCAAGGTGGTGCTCGTCGATTTCTGGGCCACCTGGTGCGGGCCCTGCGTCGCCGAGATCGCCAACCTGCGGAAGGAATACGAGCGGTGGCACGAGAAGGGCTTCGAGGTCGTCGGCGTGAGCCTGGACGAGGACCGCGACACGCTGGCGCAGTTCGTGAAGGCCAAGGAGATCCCCTGGCCAATCCTCTACGAGCAGCCCGGCGGCCCCGGCTGGCAGCATCCGCTGGCGAGCTACTACGGCATCACCGGGATTCCGACCGTCGTGCTGATCGGCCGCGACGGCAACGTGATCACGCTCGACGCCCGCGGCAAGAAGCTCGGCGCCGCGCTCGAGCGGCTGCTCGGCGAACCGGCGGAACGAATCGGCGATCGCCGGCCCTGATTCGGGTGCCGATCGAATCCGCGGTTTGACAGCGCGCGATCTCCGGTCGAGACTCTCCCTTCGAGGTGATGCGACCGCCGCGAGGAAGGAGCGACTGCGTGTCTGAGGCCGATCTGGCGGCGCGCTGGAAGTTGGGGGTTGTCCTCGGCCTTGCCACGCTCGGCGCCGGGCTGGCTGCGGTCACCCGGGCCGCTGACGACGGTGAAAAACCCTCGGCTCCCGCACCGATCGTCAGTGATTCAACGGCTACCGACGACACCGTGCCGGCCCCACAGGACGCGGCTGCCGAGGTGACCGACGCACCACCTCGACTGCCGCCGCCGCTTCGGCATCCGCAGCCCAGCCTCCGGCACGCCACACCCCGCTACGAGGCCACCTATGCCGTGTCGCCTGCCGACGCCGCGCTCGTGCGTCGGCTCGAAGAGCCGCTGCCCGAAGGGGGCATCCGGCTGCCGGAGAACGCCACGCTCCTCGATCTCGAAGACTGGCTGTCCCAAAAGGCGAACCTGCAGGTACGGATCGACTGGCGGGCGCTCGAAGACTCAGGTCTCGACGCCGAGACGCCGCTCGAGACCCATCAGGTCGAGGGCGGCGGCCTCCGAGCCGCCCTTCGCACCCTGCTCGACGACGTCGACCTGGCGGCGATCGTCAAGCACGGCAGCCTGCTTCTCACCACGGAGGAGGCCGCCGGGGAAAACCTGACGCTCGGCTTCTACCCGCTTCCCACCCAGGTCGAAGCCGGGAACCCGCAGCCGCTGATCGACCTCATCCAGTCCGCCGTCGCGGCCGATACGTGGGACACGGTGGGGGGCCCGGGGGCGATCCGCCCAGCCGAGGAGGCCAACACGTTGGCGATCTCCCAGACCCAGGACGTGCATGCGGAAATCCTGGCGTTGATGCGGAGCGAGTTCGACGCCGACCTCGTGCCCGATGGCGGCCCCGCCGGCCAGATCCCGACCCGGGTTCACCGCATCCGCGACGCCGCCCTTGCGACCGAGATGGAGGCGGCCCTCGTGCCCCTGTGCAACCGGGCCTTGGGCCCCGCGGGTGATCCGGCTGCCACGGTGACCCGCCTCGGTGGCGATCGCCTGGTGGTGCAGTCGGCCAGCCGGCCGTTCCAGGTTTACGCGGCCGAGATGATCCGGGCCGTCACCGGCTTCGCGGGGGACAACCCGATGGCACTGCCTCCGGAAGGCGGCGGCATCCTCGGCCCGGAGCCGGGCGGTCCGTGACCGCAGGCTACGCGCTCTTCGTGCGGGCCTCGCGGTGCGGGACCACGGGCTCCGTGCCCTCGACGTTCCGCTCGTTGATCACGTAGGTCGCCCCCTGGTGGTCGGGCAGGTCGAACATGATGTCGAGCATCGTGTCTTCCATGATGCTCCGCAGGCCGCGGGCGCCCGTCTCCTTCCGCATCGCCTTGCGGGCGATCGCCCGCAGGGCCTCGCCGGTGAACTCGAGCGTGCAGTTTTCGAGGCCGAACATCTTCTGATACTGCTTGACGAGCGCGTTCTTCGGCTCGGTGAGCACGTTCACGAGCGCCGCCTCGTCCAGCGGCTGGAGCGACGAGATCACCGGCAGCCGGCCGACGAGCTCGGGAATCAGGCCGAACTCGAGGATGTCGTCGGAGTCGACCTGCGGCAGCAGTTCCGCCAGGTCGGCGTCGCCGCGGTGGCTCGTGGGCTGGCCGAAGCCGATCGTCCGCTTGCCGAGCCGCTTGGCGATGATCTTGTCGATCCCCACGAACGTTCCGCCGCAGATGAAGAGGATGTTCGAGGTGTCGAGCTGGATGTACTGCTGCTCGGGATGCTTGCGGCCTCCCTGCGGCGGCACGTTGGCCACGGTGCCCTCGAGCATCTTGAGGAGCGCCTGCTGCACGCCCTCGCCCGAGACGTCGCGGGTGATCGAGACGTTCTGGCTCGTCTTGCCGATCTTGTCGATCTCGTCGATGTAGAGCACGCCCCGCTGGGCGGCCTCGATGTCGTAGTCGGCGGCGTTGAGGAGCTTGAGGAGCAGGTTTTCCACGTCCTCGCCCACGTAGCCCGCCTCGGTGAGCGTGGTGGCGTCGCCGATCGCGAACGGGACGTCGAGGATCCGGGCGAGCGTCCGCGCGAGGAGCGTCTTGCCGCAGCCGGTCGGGCCCAGGAGCAGGATGTTCGACTTGTCCACCTCGACGTCGCTGCCGTCCTTGCCGAGGTTGAGCCGCTTGTAGTGGCTGTGAACGGCGACGGCGAGCACCCGCTTGGCGTGCTGCTGCCCGATCACGTACTGGTCGAGGTGGGCCACGATCTCGCGGGGCGAGGGGATCGCCGTGAACAGCTGCTTGCTCGTGCCCCGCCGCTTCTTCTCCTGGTCGAGGATCGACTGGCAGAGTTCGATGCACTCGCCGCAGATGTAGACGTCACCCGGCCCCTCGACGAGCGGCCCGACGTCGCGGTAGCTCTTGCGGCAGAACGAGCAGAAGGCGTTCTTCTTGGTCGTGCCACCGGCGCCGCGACGTCCCAGCCCACCCGAGTCTTTTCCGGATGCCATCAGTTCATTCCCTCGCTGCTTCTGGCCCTGCGGGATCCGTCGGCGGCCAGTGCCGCGCGCGGAGTTCGGGCGCGCCGGTCCGCGGGCGCGGATCGACGAGTGTTCTTAGTTTTCGGTATTCTTCCTCGCTCAGCACACCCTCATCCCGGAGATTTTTGCAGCGGGCGAGCATGTTTTCCCAATCGCCACGACCCGACTCTCCCATCTTGGGCTGGTGGTTCCCAGCCCTAAATCCCGACCGTGCCCCGGCCGGCAGCAGCCTCCGGCGGAACGCCGCGACGGCCACGCCCCCTGCCACGACCGCCACCGACAACCAGGCGAGGCTGGGCAGTGTCTTGACCAGCACGGGCCCCAGGAAGGGCTCCAGCCACGACACGTCAGCCACCGTCGCACCTCTCGGGTACAGCCGCCGGATCCGGGCGGGGATGCGACGGCCATCCGCTCCCGACGACCGCAGTATGGCGACGCGCCAACCTCCGGGTCCAGCAAAAACCCGCCCCTTCGCGGCCTTCGCCATTTTGCCCACGCCTACGAAAGGGACGGTTGCCCGCGGCGGGATCGGGCCGCCGGACAGCGGTCGGGGACGACTTTTCGGGTCGTAGGGAAAATGACTGACTTTGCGGGCCCGGCCGCGCCGATGGATGGCGACATGGGAGAATCGGCGGCTCGCAATCCGGGCTTGGCAGACCGACGCCAACGGCGGTCGGCGGCGGTCGGCTGCCTGCTCGCCCTGGCGGTCGGAGCCGCTTCGATCGGCGCCGCCCAATCACCGGGCGACGGGCCCGGGCTGCCGCCGGTCACGCGGACCAACCAGCGGACGTTCGCGATCCCCTTCCGCCTGCCGAAGTCGCAGGATCCCGATGCCGACGCGACCCCCCAACGGGTCGTGCTCAACGTCTCGAAGGACCTCGGCGCCACCTGGTCGACGGCCGGCGAGGCGGCCCCCACCGCGGGCTCGTTCACCTACTCGGCCGACGTCGACGGCGAATACTGGTTCCGGCTGCGGGCCGTCGATCGCAAGGGCCGCTCCCGCGGCGGCGAAGGGCCCGACATCCGCGTGCTCGTCGACGCGGCGGGCCCCCGGCTGGCCGCCCGCCTGTGGAAGGGTCCGGACGGTGAGATCGTCTGCCGCTACGCGGCCGCCGACGACTCGCTGCGGCTCGATTCGTTGGTCGTCGAGTATCGCGGCAAGGAAGATCGCGGCTGGAAGAGCGTGGCCGCCGACGCGGTGCTGGCGCGGGAGACCCCCGCCCACCTCGTCGGCGAGACGATCTGGTGGGCAGGCGAGAAGGTGGAGCAGCTCGCCGTACGAATTGCGATTGCCGACGGGGCCGGGAACCAGACGGTGCGGCAGTTCGCGCTCGAGCCCACCGACCCGCGGGTCGATCAGACCGCGCTCGCCAAGGAACTCGGCGTGCCCGCTCTCCCGACCCAGGCCGCGGTCACGGACGACCGGCTCCCCACGGAAGCGACGCTCGCCGAACCACACGACCAGACACCGCCCACCGCCCCGCCGTCCTCGGCCACCACGAGCGTGCTGGCGCCCGGCGCGGGGACGTGGCCCGCAGAGGCCTCCGGCTGGACCGGTGGCGGCCCCGCCGCCGGCCAGATCGGGGCTGCCCCGGCACCCCGTCAGGCGTCCCGCGCCGCTTCAGCCGCCGGGCTTCTGCCGCGGGCCGACGACGAGGCCGCCCGCCGCGGTCCCGCGCGGACCGTGTCGACGAACGACCCGTTGGCCGCCGCCGGCATCAGCCGGCCGTCGGCCCAGGGCCAAGCCCTGCAATACCAGGGCCGCCCGCTCCACCTGTCACGGTCACGGCGATTCACCTGGGACTACGAGATCCCGGCCGTTCGCCGGACGGCCGGCCCGCTCCGGGCCGAGCTGTGGACCACCCGCGACGGCGGCCTGACCTGGCAGAAGGCGGCGATCGACAAGGACGGCCGCAGCCCCATCGACGTGGAACTCTCCGACGCCGGCTTTTACGGCGTGCGGCTGGAACTGGTGGCCACCGTGCCCGACGCCGACGGTGGACCACGCAGTGGCGCCGAGCCCGACGCCTGGATCGGCATCGACGAGGAGCCGCCCGAGGTCGAGTTGGCCGGCGTCGATCGCGACGAGGCAGCGGCCACCGACACCCTCGTGATCCGCTACGCGGCCCGCGACCCGCTCCTCGCGGCGGACTCCGTGCGGCTCCTCTATTCTCCGAACGCCGAAGGGCCTTGGGCCACGATCGCGACGGTGGCCGCGGCCGGGGGAGCCCACCGCTGGGAGCCCGGCAAGAACGTGCCCGCGCGGGTGTTCATCCGCATCGAGGCGACCGATGCCGCCGGCAATCAGGCTGCCGCCGTCAGCGAGGAGGCCGCCTCGGTGGCCCCGACGCGGTTCGGCGGCCGGCTCGGCGGGCTCCGGGTCGTGCCCGCACCATAGCCGACCGCCTTCGCTACACTCTGCTCCGGGTCGCATCCGGAGGATTGGTGACTTGGCTGGTGGCACGCACGCCCTCGATCTGCTACTCGATCCCGTTAGCCTGCGAATCGACACACCGTCGATCGTGGTACTCGCCGGCGGCGAGCCCTTCCTGGCCCGCCGCTGCTTGGCGCTCCTGCGGAACCGGCTCGTGCCCGACGAGGCCGACCGGGCCTGGGCCTGGCGAGAGTTCGCCGGTGACGAGCCCCTCGACCCACGGGACGTGTTCGACGAGGCGGCCACGGTGCCGCTCTTCGCCTCCGCCACGCGGGCGGCCGTCGTGCGGCAGGCCGACGCCTTCGTGACGGCGGCCCGCGAGTCGCTCGAGAGGATCGCCTCCTCGCCCCGCGGCAGCCGCGGACTCGTGATCCTGGAGGTCAAATCGTTTCCCGGCACGACGCGACTCGCGAAGGCGGCCGCCGCGCACGGGCTGGTGATCGAGACCGCGATTCCACCCCGGCAGGACCTGGCCGGCTGGGTGCGAAAGTGGGCCGAGGCCGGCCACGGCGTGAAACTCGCCGCCGCCACGTCCGAGCAGCTGCTCGAGCGGCTCGGCGGCCACCTCGGCCAGATCGATCAGGCGCTGGCCCGGCTCGCGGCGGCCACGCCGGCCGCCGCCCGCGGAAGACCGCTGCCCCCCGAGGCGATCGAGGAGTTCGTCGGCACGCCGGGCGAGCGATCGGCCTGGGGCATGATCGACGCGGCCGCCTCGGGCGACGCGGCGGCGGCCCTGGCCGAGCTCGCCGCCCTGCTCGAGACCGGTGAGAGCCCGATCGCCATCGCGGCGCAGGCGAGCGCCGTGCTCCGCAAGCTCTCCAGCGCCGCGCGGCTCCTGGCCCTGCCCGCCGGATCGGGCCGCCCGGCGGGGATCGAGCCGGCCCTGCGCGAAGCCGGCGTGGCCGCGTGGCCCAAGGCGCTCGCACAGGCGCGGGAGTCGCTCGCCCAGCTCGGGGCCGCGCGGGCCCGCCGCCTGCCGGTCTGGCTGCGAGACCTCGACCTGGCCCTCAAGGGCGAGGCCTCGCGGGGTCTGCGGGCGAGGCTGGCGGTGGAACGGTTGTTCTGCAAAATGGCCCGCCTCGAGGACCGCCGCCGCTAGGACCGCCGCAGTTTCGCGGCCCCCCGGAGACTCACGCTTGCAGCCCCCCGCCAACCACGACCGCGACCGCTGGGACAACCCGCTGGCCGCCCGCTACGCCTCGTCGGACATGACCCGACTGTGGAGCGACAACCACCGCTACTCGCTCTGGCGGCGGGTCTGGCTGGCCCTGGCCGAGGGCGAGGCGGAGCTCGGCCTCGAGATCACGCCCGGCCAGCTCGCCGAGATGCGGGCCCACCTCGACACGATCGACTTCACGAAGGCCGCCGACTACGAGCGGCGGATGCGGCACGACGTGTTCGCCCACCTCCACGCCTTCGCCGACGACTGCCCCGCCGCCCGGCCGATCATCCACCTCGGCGCCACGAGCGCCTTCGTCACCGACAACACCGATCTGGTGCTCGTCCGCGAGTCGCTCGACCTCGTGGCCGCCCGCCTCGCGATGGTGATCGAGCGGCTGGCCGCCCAGGCGATCGAGACCAAGGACATCGTCTGCCTGGGCCGCACCCACCTGCAGCCGGCCCAGCCGACCACGATCGGCAAGCGGATCTGTCTCTGGATCCACGATCTGCTGCTCGATCTCGAGGAGATCACGCACCGCCGCAAGCTTCTGCGGGCCCGGGGCGTGAAGGGCACCACGGGCACGCAGGCCAGCTTCCTCGAGCTTTTCGCCGGCGACCATGCGAAGGTCCGCCGCCTCGACGAGCTCGTGGCCCACAAGCTGGGCTTCCACTCGTCCTACGAGGTGACCGGCCAGACCTACACCCGCAAGATCGACTCGCAGGTGGTGACGGCGCTGGCCGGCGTGTCGGAGTCGTGCCACAAGGCGGGCAACGACCTGCGGCTGGCGGCGGCCTGGGGGGAGATGGAGGAGCCGTTCGAGAAGGAGCAGGTGGGCTCCTCGGCGATGCCCTACAAACGGAACCCGATGCGGGCCGAGCGGATGTGCGGCCTGGGACGGTTCGTGATGGGACTGGCGGTCACGGCCAGCCAGACCGCGGCCACGCAGTGGCTCGAGCGCACGCTCGACGACTCGGCCCCACGCCGGCTGGTGCTGCCGCAGGCGTTCCTGGCCACCGACGCCCAGCTCGTGCTCTACGCCAACATCGCCGGCGGCCTGGTCGTGCTCCCCGGGGGCATCCGCCGCAACCTGGAGGCCCACCTTCCGTTCCTCGCCGCGGAGAAGATCCTGATGGCCGGCACGCAGGCCGGCGGAGACCGGCAGGCGCTCCACGAGGCGCTCCGGGTGCACAGCCACGCCGCGACGGCGCGGATCCGCGAGGGGGAGGCCAACGACCTGGCCGACCGGCTCGCCGGCGACCCGCTGTTCGCGGACGTGGATCTCGTCGCGGCGATGCAGGCCGAGGACCTGGCCGGTCGGGCCACGGCGCAGGTCGAGGAGTTCGTGGCGGGCGCGGTGCAGGCGGCGCTGGCCGAGTGCCCGACCCGGGCGACCGACGAGGCGCTCAAGGTGTGACGGCCCGCGGAGCCGTCGTGCGTCGCTACACGCGGTCTTGGAGCCGCGTCTTGCTGCGGCTGGTGCGGCAGTCGGCGCAGATGCCCGTCACGATCAGGCGGTGCGACTGGGCCCGGAACTGGTGGCCTGCGGCGACGGCGTCACGAATGCGGGCCACCTCCTCGCTGGAGAACTCGATCAGCTTGCGGCAGCCGGTGCAGTACAGGTGGTCGTGCTGCGGGTAGCCGTAGTCGTGCTCGTAGACGGCGCGACCGTCGAGCACCATCTTCTTGAGCAGGCCCGCGTCGACCATCTCGGAGAGGGTCCGGTAGACGGTGGGCCGGCTGGCCCGGGCCCCCTCGCGGGTCGTCCGCAGGTCGGCGAGCAACTGCTCGGCGTCGAAGTGCTCATGGCGGCTGGCCACGTGATCCACGATCACCCGCCGCTGCCGCGTGACCCGCTTGCCGCGGGACTGGAGAAACTCCTCGAACCGCTCCTGCGGCGAGAGCGCGGTTTCGACGCTGCCCAGCGAAAAATCGGAAGCCACGGACATCGGGATCGTCTCCTCGCCCCCGAGTATAGCCCGCCGCCAGCCGCAGGTGGCCCGGGGCTGCCCATGTCCTCTCGCCGGACGTTCACTGCGGCCCTCCGGGCCTCCGTTCACTGCGTGTCCGCTTCGCTTCGCCATCCCTGGCTTCGCTCGCTCCCACAGCCCGCTCGAGGACACGGGCAGCCCCTCGCAAGGAAAGCGGAAGCCGGGATTCGTCCAACCACACTCATGGCGCCATCACGCGCACGAGCACGGTCGCCCGGAGGTGCGACCGGCGGCCGGGGCCGAAGGCCCGCGGGCCGCCAAGGCTGCAGGGGGCATGGATGCCCCTGCAGCCGTAAAGCAGGAGCCCCTGCAGCCGTAAAGCAGGATGCCCCCGCGGCCGTGAAATCAGCCCAGCCGCTCGAGCAGGCGGTCGAGGGCGATGTCGAGCTTCTCGGGCGTCTCGTAGCTGCCGTCCGCGATCGCGGCCCGCAGCGCGGTCACCTTGTCCATCCGGATGTCGGCGCCGCTCTCGGCGGCCCGGACGGCCTCGGTCGACAGCGTCACGGCATCGTGCACCTCGCCCACGCCCTGACGGGCGGTGATCTCGGTGGCCTGCTCGGTCGCCTTCGTGGCCTCGAGCCCCTTGAGCGCGGCGAGGCCCTGCGAGCCCTGCGTCGAAAATACGCCGAAGATGTTCATGCTTGCTTTCCTTCCCCTGTCGTGAATCCGTTCACCCCCCGACGCCCCGCTGTACGCGGCCGACCGTCCGGTGGTTCATCGGGATGTCGTTCGGTTCGAAACTCCACGTTCGAAGGCTGCGGGTCGGTCCGCGAATCCTCGCCGTCACCATTCTTGCCGCGCATCTGCTGATCGGCGTAGGCGGGTTTCCGCACCGAATCCGCTCAGCACACCGCATCCGCTTGGCAACTTTGATTCATCGACCGATCCCTTCGGAAACTTCACTCGATTTTTTTGCTGCCGGTTTTCCCCGTCCTGACGGCCCCGGGCTTACCGAGCCTGCCCAGCTTCACGCCCGGGCGGGCTACATCGCGAACTCCCGCTTCCGGCGGCCAAGCTGATTCTGCAGCCGTTCGACGATCGCGGAATGCATCTGGCTGACCCGGCTCTCGGAGAGGTCGAGCGTGGCCCCGATCTCCTTCATCGTCAGCTCCTCGTAGTAGTAGAGGATGATGATCAGCCGCTCGTTGCGGTTGAGCCCCTTGGTCACCAGCCGCATCAGGTCGTGCTTCTGAATCCGGCGGGTCGGGTCGTCGCCCTTCTTGTCCTCGAGGATGTCGATCTCGTGGACGTCCTTCGAGCTGTCGGTCTCGCACCACTTCTTGTTGAGGCTCACCAGGCTGACGGCATTGGCCTCGACGAGCAGCTTTTCGAACTCCTCGGCGGAGAGCCCCATGTACTCGGCCACCTCGGCGTCGGACGGGGCCCGACCGAGCCTGGCCTCGAGCGTCTTGAGGGCTTCGTTGAGCTTGCTGGCCTTGCTCCGCACCAGCCGCGGCACCCAGTCCATCGTCCGCAGCTCGTCGAGCATCGCCCCGCGGATCCGCGGCACGCAGTAGGTCTCGAACTTGACTCCCCGCCCCATGTCGAAGGCGTCGATCGCGTCCATCAGGCCGAACGTGCCCGCCGAGACGAGGTCGTCGAGTTCGACGCCGTCGGGCAGCCGGGCCCAGATCCGCTCGCCGTTGTATTTCACCAGCGGGAGGTAGGTCTCGATCAGCTGGTTGCGGAGATCCTCCCGCGACTGATCAGCCTTGAACTCCTGCCAGATCGCCAGGATCTCTTCGGCCGATCGTTGCGTGCGTACTGCCACGTCATCCTCCTTGATGGGGGCTGCATTTTCCGGCCGGACCGCCGGACATCGGCCAGCGCCCCGGTTTGTCTCGAACCTTTTTCGGAGCGGCCATCCACTCCACCTCGTTTTCCCAAACGGTGATCGGTTATCGGGGGCTCCGTGTCATGCCGCCCGCGCCTGCCGTGCGTCTCCAATCGTCGTGAACACCTCGAGCCTCGGCTCGTCGCTCACCTCCTCCTCGGACAGCACCCGCAGGTCGGGCAACTGGCGGGCCAGCGCCTCGCGGACCGCGCGACGCATGCCCACGGGCACGAGCAAGACGGGCTCCCCACCCCGCTCCACCGCGGTGCGCGTGGCCCGACGAATCTCGGCCACCATCCCGGTCGACGGCTTGGCGGCCGCGCCGGGCCGCAGGCCATCCAGGCCGCCGCCGGCGAGCCGGACCGCGGTGAGCCTGCCCTCTGGATCTCGCGCCCGGCGGCAGATGACTCCTGCCAGCCGGCGTCGCACGATCTCGGCGAGCTGCCACGGTTCGGCCGCTTCGGCGGCATGGTCCGACATGATTTCCAGCAGTTCGGCCAACGGCCGGATCGGCACGCCCTCCCGGAGGAGGCACTGCAGCGACCGCTGGATCCGGGCGATCGACAAGACGCCCGGCACGATCTGCTCGATCACGGCGGGCTGGCTGGCCCGCAGCGACTCGACCAGCCGGCTCACGGCGTCGCGCGAGAGCAGCCGGTCGGCCTGACGGCGCACGGCGGCATCCAGCGCTCGGGCGACCACGCCCGCCGGATCGAGCGCGATCCCACCCCTGTCGCGGGCCACATCGGCCCGGGCCTCGCCCAGCCAGGTGGCGGCCCGGCCGGTGAGCGGATCGGTGGCCGCGTCGCCGTCGGCGGGCCGCTGGCCGGCCGCCGGGATCACGAGCCGACGGCCCGCGGGAATCTCCCCTTCGATGGCGACGTCACCGGCGATCGTGATCCGGTAGCCGCGCGGCGGAAGCTCGAGATCGTCGCGCAGCGAGACGGCCGGCAGCACGAGGCCCAGATCGCCCGCGAGCGCCACCCGCAGCGACTCCACGGCCACGGCCAACGACGCGGCCTCGCCCGTGACCAGACCGACCAGACCGCGGCCGAGCTCGACGGTGATCCGTTCGTCGGCGAGCACGTCGGCGGCGATGTCGGCGGCGGGCTTGGCGGCGGCCCGCGCGGCCGAGACTTTGGCCGGCGACCGCGGCTGGTCGTCCGCGGCGGGAGCCCTGTCTTCCTCGCCCGCGGCCCGCCGGGTCGCCATGACCGCCGCGATCGCGACGGCCAGCGCCATCCCCGCCAGCGGCAGGAAAGGCAGGCCCGAGAGCGAGAGCAGGCCGAGAAACATGGCCGTGATCGCCAGCACGTGGGGCCGCGATCCGAACTGGCGGCCGAGTTCGGTCCCGAGATCGACCGACTGGCTCGATCGCGAGACCAGCAGACCGGTCGCCACCGAGACGAACAGGCTCGGCACGGCGCTGGCCAGCCCGTCGCCGATCGTGAGCAGGGAGTAGAGGCCCAGGGCACGGTCGACCGGCAGGCCCTGCTCGAGCACGCCGATCGCCAGACCGCCCACGAGGTTCACGACGGTGATGATCACGCTGGCCACCGCCTCGCCCCGGACGAACCGGCTGGCCCCGTCCATGGCCGCGAAGAAGTCGGCCTGCCGCTGGAGGTCGGAGCGGGCGTGGCGGGCCTGCTCACGGGTGAGGGTGCCGGCCTGCACCTCGGTGTCGATCGCCATCTGCCGTCCCGGCAGGCCGTCGAGCGCGAATCGGGCCGCCACCTCGCTCGTTCGCGTGGCCCCGGCCGAGATCACGATGAACTGGACGACGGCGATGATCGCGAACACGACGCCGCCGACCACGAGATTGTTGGCGGCCACGAACGAGGCGAAGGCCTCGACCACCTCGCCCGCGGCGGCGGGCCCGTCGAGGGCGGCCCGCGACAGGATCAGCCGCGTGGTCGAGATGTTGAGCACGAGGCGGACGAGCGTGGCTCCGAGCAGGAACGTGGGAAACACGCTCATCTCGAGGGGCGTCCGGGCCGCCAGCGCCCCGAGCAGGGCCAGCACGGAGACGGTCAGGTTCGCCGCCAGCAGGACGTCGACGATTCCCGCGGGAACCGGCGCGATCACCACCAGCACGGACAGGAGGATGACCGTGGGGATGCAGTAGTCGGCGATCTGGGCGGAGAGCGGCCGGCGAAGCGCGGCGGCCGATCCGAGCGACGGTGGCATGCGGGCGGGTCGGGGGGCGGATGGTTGGCGACGCCGACACGAGCCGGGCGCGAGGGCGGGACAGTAGCGGTGGAGCCGGCCGCGGTCCAGACCGCTCGCCGCTGCCGGAAGCGGTAGAATCCTGGCCACGGAAGGCCCTTCCCGCTCCCCTGCCCCCCTGGATTGCCATGCGTTTCGACCGCTTTGGGCTCGCCTTCGAGCATCCCGACAACTGGATGATCGACACGGAGGATTCGGAAGGCCGGTTCGCGACCGTGACCGTCTACTCGCCCCGCGGCGGATTCTGGTCCGTGAGCGGCCATGCGGCCGGTGGCGACCCCGCGGAACTGGCCGCCGCGGTCGTGTCGGAGATGCGGGAGGAATACCGGGAGCTCGACGTCGAGGCGGCCACGGACGAGTTCGCCGGCCGCAGCCTCGCCGGCTTCGACCTCAACTTCTACTGCCTGGATCTCACCAACACCGCCCAGGTGCGGACGCTGGCCACGCCGACGGCGATCTATCTGATCCTCTGCCAGGCGGAGGATCGCGAGTGGGACGAACTGGCGCCCGTCTTCGCCGCGATCACGACGAGCTTCGTGACGGGGCTGGACGGCTCGGGAGGGACGGCGGCGGCTCGCTGAGTTCCGGCGCGCTCGTGTCATGAGGTCATGAGGATCGTCCAGATCACCGCCGGGGCGGGAGGCCGGATCTGCGGCTCGTGCCTGCACGACAACGCGCTGGTGCGGGCCCTCCGCGGTCGCGGCCGCGACGCGATCCTGGTGCCCGCCTTCGTGCCGACCACGACCGACGAGGAGAACGTGGCGATCGACCGCGTGGTGATGGGCGGGGTGAACGTCTGGCTGCAGGAGCACGTGCCGCTGCTGCGGTACACGCCCGCCTTCCTCGACCAGCCGCTCGACTCGCGGCGGCTTTTGGAGTGGCTCTCGAGCCGCACGGGCTCCGCTCGGGCCGCCGACCTCGGACCGCTCACCGTCTCGACGCTCCACGGGGAGGCCGGCCGGCAGCGGAAGGAGGTCTGGAAGCTCGCCCGCTGGCTGGCCGCCGAGATCCGCCCCGACGTGGTCCATCTCTCCAACGCGCTCCTGCTCGGCCTGGCGAAAGCGATCCGGGAGGCGACCGGGGCGCGGATCGTGGCGAGCCTCTCCGGCGAGGATGTCTTCATCGATCAGCTTCCCGATCCCTATCGCCAGGAGACCTGGACGCTGCTCCGCGACCGGGCGGCCGACGTCGACCGGTTCGTGGCCTTGAACCGGTTCTTCGCCGGCTTCATGGAGGGCCGCATGGGCCTGCCGGCGGACACGGTCACGGTGGTGCCGCACGGGGTCGACCTGACGGTGTTTCCCGCCGCGCCGCCGGATCTCGTGGCCCGCCGCAAGGCGCGGGGCGGCCGGCTCCGGCTCGGCTTCCTCGCCCGGGCCTGTCCCGAAAAGGGTCTCGATCAGGCGCTCAAGGCCCTGGCGATCCTGGCCCGGGATCGCGATATCGAACTCGTGGCCGCCGGGGCGACGGTCGAGGCCGAGCGGGTCTACCTCACCGGCTGCCTCGCGCTCGCCCAGGATCTGGGCGTGGCCGACCGCTTCACCTGGCGCGGGCAGGTGGATCGGGCCGGCAAGCTCGCGCTCCTCGGCGAGATCGATCTCTTCACGCTGCCCACGACGCATCCCGAAGCCAAGGGGCTCTCCGCGATCGAGGCCATGGCCGCGGGGGTGCCGGTGGTGGCCGCCGCTCACGGCACCTTCCCCGAGCTGCTCGACGGCGAACAGGCGGGGCTGTTGCACGCCCCGCGCGATCCCGCCGACCTGGCCCGAGCGATCGCGACGCTCGCCGACGCTCCCGACCGCGCCGCCGCGTGCGGCCGCCACGGCCATGCCCTGGCGCGCTCGCGACACTCTGCGGCCGCCATGGCCGCGGGCCACGAGGCTCTCTACGAGAAGCTCGTTGGCGGGGCATGATGCCCCCGTGGATCGCGCGTAAAACTTGCCATGCGGCGGACCGGTCCTGCCGGTCATCCGGGCGGCCGCTTGTAACTTTGGGAAGGCGGCGGGGCCGCGCGGGCCGCACGATCGGCACGAGCGGGCCGCTCTGGGCAGCGGCGGGCGATTGGCACGCGACCTGCACTGCAGGCGGGTCGTCGCGGGAGGTGGAACCCCGCGGGTGGGCCCGGTGGGCTCGCGGACCTTAGGCACGTCGCTCGGGTGTGGCGACAGAACGCCCCGGAACGCCAACCGTTCAGCTGGGGCCGCCGTCTTTCCGCGAGCCGCCGGGGGGCTGGGAGGGCCGGCTTCGCTCTAAGACCTGCTCGTCTCGAGGGCGAGCACGACGAGCGCGAGGTCGGCGGGGGTGATGCCGCTCACGCGGCCGGCTTGGCCGAGCGTGCGGGGTTGGATCCGCGCGAGCTGCTCGCGGGCTTCGGCCCGGAGGTGGCGGACGGCCGCATAATCGAAACCCTCGGGGATCAGCCGCTCGGCCATCTTTCGCTGCCGCTCGAGCCGCTCGCGGTCGAGAGCCAGATAGCCGGCGTAGCGGATGTCGTTCTCGACCTGCACCGCCGCCTCGCGGGAGATCATCGCGAGCACCGGCGCGGCGGCGACGGCCTCGGCCCAGGTGAATTCCGGCCGCTTGAGCAGGTCGGCCAGCGTGGTGCCGCGCACGCGGGTCGCCGCCAGCGTGGCACGGGCCGCCTCCAGCTCGGCCAGTTTGGCGTCGAGCCGCGCGGCGCGGTGGTCCTCGGCGAGGCCGAGCCGGGCGGCCAGCGGCGTGAGCCGCCGGTCGGCGTTGTCGTGCCGGAGCGCGAGCCGGTGTTCGGCGCGGCTCGTGAACATCCGGTAGGGCTCGTCGACGCCGCGGGTCACGAGGTCGTCGATCAAGACGCCGATGTAGGCCTCGTCGCGGTCGAGCACGAGCCCGTCGCGGCCGGCCAGCGCGAGCGCCGCGTTGGCGCCCGCCACGAGCCCCTGCGCCGCGGCCTCCTCGTAGCCCGTCGTGCCATTGACCTGCCCGGCCAGGAACAGCCCCGCCACCCGCTTGCTCTCGAGGGTCGCCCGCAGCTGGTCGGGCGGGCAGTAGTCGTATTCGACGGCGTAGCCGTACCGCATGATGCGGGCTTTTTCGAGACCCGGCACCAGCCGGATGATCGCGTCCTGCACGTCGCGCGGCAGGCTCGTGGAGATGCCGTTGACGTAGAGCTCGCGGGTGTGGCGGCCCTCGGGCTCGAGAAACAGCTGATGCGCGTCGCGGTCGGCGAATCGGACCACCTTGTCCTCGATGCTCGGGCAGTACCGCGGGCCGCGGGAGCCGATCTGGCCGGTGAACATCGGGGCCCGGTGGAGGTTGGCCCGGATCAGATCGTGGATGGCCGGCGTGGTCCGCGTGATCCAGCAGACGAGTTGCTGCTGGCGGATCGCGTCGGTGAGAAACGAGAACGGCTGCGGATCGGCGTCGCCCGGCTGCTCCTCGAGAGCCGCGAAGTCGATGCCGTGGGCCGAGAGCCGGCAGGGCGTACCGGTCTTGAACCGAGCGAGCGAGAGACCGCAGGCGGCGAGCGACCGGCTCACGCCCGAAGTCGTCCCCTCGCCGGCTCGGCCGCCTGAGACCTGCGATTCGCCCGTATGCATCACCGCCTGGAGGAAGGTGCCGGTGGTGAGCACGACCGCCGCCGCGCGATAGTCGGCATCGCCGCGGACCCGCACGCCGGTGATCCGCCACGGTGCCGCCGCGGGCCCGCCGGCTGCCTGCTCGACGAGCAGGTCTTCCACCGTCTCCTGGCGGAGGTCGAGGTTGGGCGTCTCCTCGACGAGCCGCTTGACCTCCATTTGGTAGAGCTTCTTGTCCGCCTGGGCCCGAGGCCCGTGCATGGCTGGTCCCTTCGAGCGGTTGAGCACCCGAAACTGGATGCCCGTCGCGTCGATCGCCCGTCCCATGATGCCGCCGAGCGCGTCGACCTCGCGGACGAGTTGGGCCTTGCCCACGCCGCCGATCGCCGGATTGCAGCTCATCTGGCCGACCGTATCGCAGTTGGTCGTGAGGAGGGCCGTGCGGGCCCCGAGCCGCGCCCCCGCGCAGGCCGCCTCGACGCCGGCATGACCGGCCCCGATCACGATCAGGTCGTAGTCGTAGCGGGTGGGCATCGGGGACGGGGCACCGGAGCGGGCGGAACCTGGGCAGGCTGGTGGAAGCGGGCGGGCGGCAAGCCCGACCCGATTGAATCATCCCGCGCAGGCGGCGGAAAGCGACCGGGCGAAACCAGCCTCAACCAAGGCTCCGGTCCGGCCGAATAACCCACGGCAGGACACTCCCCACCTACGGGTGGTATGGCTTCCTGCAGGTGGGGGGCAGGGTTCCGGCCGTCCCGGCGCGGGTCACCATTCCTTCTTCACGACTTTCAACTCGATGACAACTCAGGAGGTGTTCCCAATGATAGCGACGGCGTGCGGGTTGCTGGCGGCAACCCTTGGGTGGTGGGCAAAGCGGCGGCAGGGCAAAGGCCTCGTCGTCGCCACGATGCTGGCCGTGCTCGGCACCGGCGAGGCTCCGGCACAGGATGTGGTGCTGCCTCCCCCGGCCGAGCCGGCGATGGAGATTCCCTCGGCGACGGCCAGGGCGTTTCGGGGCATCAGGCCGGCGGAGCCGCTCTGGACCTCGTACGCCCTGGCCGACGCCCTGTTCTGGCAGCGGGACAACCAGGCGGCCAACCGGCCGCTGGCGGTGACCGCCGGCGACGGCGCGACGATCCTCGCCACGAACGACCTGCAGTTCCCCGTGGCCGCCGGCGTGCGCACGTTTTACGGCCAACGCTCACCGGAGGACGGCGGCTGGGAGGTGGGCTACTTCGGACTCTACGGCCAGACGGCCACCAACACCCAGGGCACCATTCCGCCGAACTTCGTCCAACTCCCTGGCCCGCTCGGCGGCAACCTGACGGAGGACGGCGAGTTCGTGACGGGCAAGTACAGCTCGCTGCTCAACAGCGCGGAGGTGAATCTGTTCGCCACCGACAGCGATTGGATCCAGGATCCCGCCGGCTGGGCCACCATCGACTGGCTGGCCGGCTTCCGCTACGTGGGCGTGGAGGAAGACGCGTCGCTCACCACCGACTGCTGCCAGATGGACGGCCAGTACACCGCGGTGCCCTACCGGGCCCGCACCCGCAACAACATGTTCGGCGGCCAGTTGGGCGTCCGTGGCCGACGGGCCTGGGACCGCTGGGCGGTCGAAGGCTGGGCGAAGGCGGCGCTCATGGGCGTGGCCCAGGAGCAGATCCAGGATCCGATCTTCGACTACACCGGCTTCCAGCAGCGGCCCGCCCTGTCACGGTCCGGCGGCGAGGTGGGCTTCGTCGGCGACCTCACGATGTCGGCCGTCTACCGGATCACCGATGTCTGGGGCATTCGGGCCGGCTACAGCCTCCTCTGGCTCGACGGCCTGGCACTGGCGCCGGATCAGTTCGATTTTGCGACCAGCACGGGTGCAGGCACGCAACTTGTGAACTCGAGCGGCATCTTCTACCACGGTGCCAACCTCGGTCTGGAAGCCCGCTGGTAGGCGGTCACCCCCCCAGGATCCGCAGGGTGATCGGGGCGATGCGCAGCGGTGGCACAAGCACGGTGGAACTCGGGAGCGTCGAGGTGGCGGTCGAAATCCGATCGAACCGCCTCACGCCCCGGGTTCCACCGCTGCCGCCGCGGCCCTGCACGCCGAACAGGTTGTCGACGACCCCATCGCCCGTGATGTCGAGGGCCGCCGCGTTGACCGCGGCGTTTGGCCGCCCAAACGTCGAGAAGGCCGCCAGCCGGGCGAGCTGGGAGAAGGCCGCCCCTCCGTAGACCTCCACGATCGACCGGCCGCCCACGCCCGCCCCGACGATGATGTCGTCGGCGGTGTCGCCGTCCCAGCGGGCCGAGGAGAGCGTCACGCCGCCGCGGAAGCCCGGCCGGATCGCGACGAAACTGCCGACGAGCCTCGGCGTGGCAGAGGCATCGAACACGCGGACTTGGGCCCGAATGCCCGCGTTGCTGCCGACGGCGATCTCGGCGATGCCGTCCGGCACGGCGGAGAACATCATCCCGTTCACGAACGTCCCGTAGTCGCCGGCGGTGACGACGGCCCCGTTGCGGTAGGCCCCGGGGATCCCGATGAAACTGCGGATCGGCACGTCGGTGACGGGATCGACCGCGAGCGGATCGACGCCGAACACGCTGACCCGCGACAGCCCGCTCGACCGCGAGGCGATGATGTCATTGTCGCCGTCGCCGTCGATGTCGCCCACGGCCACGTCCACACCCCCGCGATAGGCGGGCCCGAAAGGCAAGGTGCGATACTGCGGCAGTTCGACGCCGTCTGGCGTGAACACCCGGATCTGCCCGATCCGGTTGCGGCCGGGGGCGACCACGATCTCGGCCACGCCGTCACCGGTCAGGTCGCCCGTGGCCACGCGCACGCTGCCGCGGAAACTCGGTTCGTAGGCCAGGAACTGCGACAGGATCGCGCCCGTGTCGGGATCGAGCACCCGCACGAACGGGAGGCCGAAGCACAGGTCGTCGTTGCTGACCACGAGCGCCTCGACGTCCGCCGTGGGATTGATCGGCCCGTCGTAGGCGCTCGTCCAGGTGGCGGTCGCCGACTCCTGACCGAGCGTCGCCACGACCGTGTTGGTGATGTCGCTTTGAAACAACGCATCCGTCAGGGCGCTGATCGTGAAGGTCGCGGTACCCAGCACGGCCAGGTTCATGAGCTTGTCGATGCCGGCCGTGCTGTCGCTGATCGTGTCGGGGCTGCCGTCGGCCGTGCCTGATCCGACCCCCGTGTAGGAGACCGACCAACTCCAACTGACGATGCCCGTCGGGAGCAGGTCCACGACCCGGACGCCCGAGGCGAAACTCGGACCCAGGTTCGTGATCACCATCGTGTAGTTCAGGAACCCGCCGCCCTTGTAGGTGACGTCGCCCGTCTTCGTGGCCGTGAGATCCACCACGCCGCCGAGCTCGTCGGTGACCGTCGAGGTGTTGTTGTCGAGATTCGGATCGGTCACACCGACGGGCGGCAACACGGTGGCGGTATTCACGAGCAGGCCCGTGGCCCCGGCCGGCACGGTGCCGGTCAACGTGAAGATCACGGTTTCACCGGTCGTGAACTCGTCGCCCGGGTCGGCCGTCCACAGGCCCGAAAGCGGGTCGTAGGTGCCCGTGCTCACGGTGAACCCGATGCCTTCCAGCATCGGCGTCGCCATGTCGGTGCCCGTGAAACTGGTCAACGAACTGGGGCCGAGGTTCGACACGACGATCGAGTAGGTCACCGGAGCACCTGCGACCGGCTGGCCGCTCGTGCGGGTCTTCACCACGGCCAGGTCGCTGACGAGGTCGATCTCGTCGGTCACCGTCGAGCTGTCGTCGCTCGGGTCGGGGTCGGTCACGCCCGGAGGCGGCGACACCGTCGCCGTGTTCACGAGCAGCCCGGTCGCCCCGGCCGGAACGGTGCCGGTCAGCGTGAACACCACCACCCCGCCGGTCGCCAGCGCCGGCCCTGTCCAGATCCCCGTGCCGGGGTCATACGTGCCCACGTCCACGGCGTAGGTCGGGTTCTCGAGCGCCGGCGTGGTCACGTCCACCCCGCCAAAGCTGTCGATCGTCGTCGGGCCTTGGTTCGTGACCGTGATCTGATACGTCACCGCCTCGCCAGCCACCGGCTGGCCCGAGGTCCGGATCTTCACCACGTTCAGATCCGCCACCAGCGCCAAGACGTCCGACACGATCGACGTGTTGTTGTCGAGGTTCGGATCGGTCACGTCCGGCGGCGGCGCCACCACCGCCGTGTTGTCGAGATCGCCCCGCGCCGCGCCCGGCACCGTGCCCGAGAGCGTGATCGTCACGCTTTGGCCCGTGGCCAGCATCAGCCCCGTCCACGCACCGGTCCCCGAGTTGTACGAGCCCATGCTCGGCGAACCGAACGTCGCCCCGATCAGCACCGGCACCGTCGTGTCCGTCAGCGTGAACCCGAGAATCGTGCTCGGGCCGTTGTTCGTCACCGTGATCAGATACGAGACCGCTGCGCCGGCCACCGGCGCCCCGCTCGTCCGCGTCTTCACCACGGCCAGGTCCGCCGTCGGCACCAGGATCGTGGTGTCGGTGGCCGTGTTATTGGCCAAGTTCGGATCGGTAACCCCCGCCGGTGGCAGCACCGTCGCCGTGTTGGAGAGCGTCCCGGTCGCGAGCGGATCGATCGTGGCCGTGACAACGAATGTCGCTGTCGCCAGTGCCGGCAGGCTCACGGCTGTCGCGATGTTGCCGACTCCACCCGCCGGGCCGGAGCCGCCACCGGTGTAACTCACCGTCCAAGTGGCTCCAAGCAGGGCGGGCGGCAACGTGTCGGTCACCGTCGCTCCGGTGACCGGGTCGGGACCGTTGTTGGTGACCACGATCGTGTAGCTCAGGCCGGTGCCCGGCACGTCGGACGTCTGCCCGTCAGTCTTCGTGATCGCCAGGTCAGCCGAGGGCCGGCACTCGACGTCGACCCGATTCGAGTTCGCGAACAGCTCGAACCGGCTCGTCTCCGCGGTGAACGACGCCCGCGACGTGTTGCTGATGATGGTGCCCGCGAGCACGTCGGGGTCGATCGTCACGTCGAAGCTGACGGTCGTCGATTCGCCCGGACCGAGCCGCCCGCCCACCGGCACCGGCAGCGCGCCGCCCGCGCCCGTGCCGAGTTGGAAGCGAATCGCCTGCTCGACCGCGAGGTATTCGCCCTGATCGGCGTCGGCGGCGTCCGTCTTGCCTCCGGAGTTCGCCCCCGCCGTGATCACCAAGCTGCCCGGCACAAAGGTCGTGTTTGCCGGCAGCGCGTCGTTGAGGAGCACGCCGACCGCCGCATCGAGTGCGGAGGCCGCGTTACTCACGGTGATCGTGTAACGGAGCGTGTCGCCGGCGAGCACGTCACCGCCGTCGAGGTCGGTCACGCCCTTGAGGACCGACACCTTCGGGGCATAGAGGTCGATGGCGCTCGTGATCACGCCCGGGTAGTAGAAGTCCTGGGTCGTGGTCAGCCGAACCGTGCCGGCCGTGGCCGAGTTGGCGATCAGGCCGTCGGCCGCCAGGAGATCCGCCCCGAAGCCCAGCTGGTTCACATAGTTGGGATTCTTGGTGGTCACCGTCAGCCCGAGATCCGAGATCGAACTGTTGAAGAAGTTGTTCGGAGGATTCGTGGCGTTGGAGAGCTGCTGCTCTCCGAGGCCGCCGTTGAAGAAGGCCCGGTCGCCCGTGATCCCAAGGTCGCCTTCATAGGCGATGAACCCAAGCGTGCCGGTCACCGGACCGGCCGGTGGCGCCTGAAAGCCGCTGATGTTGATCGTCACGTCGGGGTCCGAGGTGGTCACAAAGGCGAAGCCGTCGAACACCGTCAGGTTGCGGGCGGCGGCCCCCGGTTCGCGGAACGCCACGACGAGCGACCAGCCGGCCGAGTAGTTCTTGGCGTCGGCGAATGCCTGCACGTTGGCGGTGGTGTAGGTGCCACCACCCTGCGCTTTCACGATGTCGGTGACGTCGATGAAGCTCTGGTAGTTCCGCGCGCCGGACGGCGCACCCTGGGTCGTGCTGCTGATGATCGTGGTCGACAAGTTGCGATAGGCTCCATCATCAGGGCCGCGAAACTTGACGTTGCCGAAGTTGTCGAACTGGGTCTGGCCGCGGGCCCGGCCGCCCCAGTAGAGCCCCGCGAAGAGCACTTCAGCGTCGACCGGAAGAACGAGATCTGCGGCGCTCGAATTGAAGGTGGTCGGGTCGCCGTCGATGTCGACGTAAGCCATGTCCCAAAAGTCGTTGTTGAGGATCTGATCACCCAGGATCGGATCGGGAATGCCGGCCCGGGCAAGCTGCGCTCTTGGCGAGTCACCCGGCGCGGTCATGATCGTGTTGGCGGCGAAGGTGACGTCACCCGTGTCGTTGGTACTGAAGCGGACGTCAAACGGTGTGACGACCGCCAACGCCAGCCGCTGCTCGAGGCTCTCGGCGGCACCGACGACGGAAACCCGGCGGCGCCGCCGGAGCCGATTCGCGAGGCGGTTCAGCGGCCCGCGGCCAGCCCCCCGGGAGCGGAGCGCGGCAGGCTCGACCTCGGCCAGCGGCGCCCGGGCCTCTGGGGCCGTGCGACGGCGAAAGGGGGCGAGAAAATCGCGGGCGAGAAGGCTCATGGCTCGGTGCTCCGGGGACTCGTGCGAACTCGCGTGGCTCGAAAACCTCCCGGCCGGAAAACGAAAAAGCCGGCGCGAACGATCGCCTGAAGGCGTTCACTCGCGCCGGCTCACGCGTGGCAGAACCTCCCGGCCGCAGCCGGGCTGTTCCTTCGACTCGTTTTCCGGTCGTTTGGTTG
>Ga0214917_10000968_pt1 | contig 37671 bp, 38 predicted proteins | sample LL_1208_BB_MetaG_FD_177983 | JGI IMG/M metagenome (GOLD analysis project Ga0214917, IMG submission 177983) | Freshwater microbial communities from Lake Lanier, Atlanta, Georgia, United States - LL_1208_BB | ecosystem: Environmental > Aquatic > Freshwater > Lake | place: USA: Georgia | collected... | reverse complement strand
CTCACGTGTTCCTCACCCGTTCGCCGCTAATTCACTACCGAAGTAGTTTCATCGCTCGACTTGCATGTGTTAAGCACGCCGCCAGCGTTCGTCCTGAGCCAGGATCAAACTCTCCATAGAAAGTTTTTTCTGGCTTACGAGACAAACAAACTGTCGTTTATTTTGTCTTTACCAAAGGAAATCAACGAGTAGTCCAAACGCTGAATTAACAGTGAATGGCACATACTTCATTGAAGTATTTATTTAGAGAATGACGCTAGAAATTTGCATGACTAGTTGAGCCATTCTCTGGCATTGACTTATGGCACGCTGTTGAGTTCTCAAGGTACGGATGCGCACTGCTTCTTAGGATTTCTCCTAATTTTCAAGGCAGACCGCCAAACTTAGTGCATACGACTAGGCCCGGTCAAACCGGCTAGATAGGCGCTAAGTGAGGAAGTGATGCTGTACGGCCCCCAAGCTTCCCAGGGGTACGTTTCACAGCAAGGAACGTAACTATAGGGGTGACCAGTCTGAGGGTCAAATCGGGGTACTAGGTGATCCCTCACAACCCTTTCAATTGCGCGAAATGCAAAAAATGATGTTTTTGAGCGTAAAAAATGGCCTTTTTGGGTGGGTGATACGTCGTTAGCCAAGTTCGACAGCAGCGAGGTCGCGCTTGCCTTTGCGCAAAACCGCATATTTTCCGCATAAAAAGTGGCTTTTCTCGAGGCGGAAATCCTCCCCCGAAATCTTCTCATTATTGAGATATGCGCCACCTTCTTTGACGATGCGACGAGCAGCCGATTTAGAGTCAACGACCCCTGCAGCCGCCAATAAATCAACCCATGTAGGGAACTCTTCGTTCGCTGAAATCTGCACTCGAGGTAATTCACTTAACGCGCTCGATAAAGTTTTCTCGTCAAGAGTATTTAAATCACCTTGCCCAAAGAGAGCCTTAGCTGCTTCTTCAACTCGCGCTGAAGTTTCTTCTCCATGAATGAGCGAAGTAAGTTCACGTGCAAGAGCACGGTGGGCATTACGTGCACCCGGGTTCTCGTTGTGTTCTTTTTCAATCGCTTCAATCTCTGCACGAGATTTAAATGAAAATACCTTAAGGAAGTTGATGACATCTTTATCGTCAGAGTTCAACCAGTACTGGAAGAAAGCGTATGGAGATGTCATCTCTGGATCTAGCCAAACACTTCCTGCAGCAGTTTTTCCAAATTTGGTTCCGTCAGCTTTTGTGAGAAGTGGGACTGTCACCGCATGCCCGCTTCCACTCTCAACACGGCGAATTAAATCAAGACCAGCAACAATGTTGCCCCACTGATCCGATCCACCAAGTTGTAGTGTGCATTTATTACGGCGATAAAGTTCAAGGAAATCAAAAGCTTGCAGTACCTGATAAGAAAACTCTGTATACGAGATACCACCTTCAAGGCGATTAGCAACAGAATCTTTAGAGAGCATCTGATTGACGCTGAAATGCTTTCCAATATCACGTAAGAACTCGATGGCCGAAAGCGGTGATGTCCAATCGAGATTGTTCACGACTACAGCAGGATTTGCGGCGACTTTAAAATCAAGAACAGATGAAACCTGTAACTTAATTCGATTCACCCACTGCTCAACGATTTCACTGCTATTTAAGCTGCGCTCTTCATTTCGTCCGCTGGGATCGCCGACCAAGCCGGTGGCTCCCCCGACTAGCGCAATGGGATGATGTCCTGCTAGTTGGAAGCGGCGCAGAACGAGTAGTACAACGAGGTTTCCGACATGGATGCTGGGTGCGGTGGGGTCAAAGCCGATGTAGAGAGTGATCGGCTTCTCCAGCGCCGAAGCTAGTTCTTTCTCATCCGTGGTCTGTGCGATAAGCCCACGCCAGCGCAGGTCATCAAGAAATTGACTCATGCGCTCATCATGCCTGAAAAGGCCTTCGACTTGGCGGAGAAATTCGCTTCAAAAGCGCTGACTTCACTCTTGAGAATAGCTAGCTGACGAGCGAGGGCAGCGGGAGCGGTTCCGCCATAGGTTGTACGCGAACTCAGCGCACCCTCGACTGTCAATACTCCGCGAATTTCTGGAGTCAGTGCCGGATGAATCTGCACGAAATCGGCATCCGAAATCTCGTGAAGTTCAATCTCTTTCTCTTCCGCCAGCGCAACGCACTTGCCCACTGCCTCATGCGCTGTTGCAAATGGAATGTGAGCACGAACGAGAAAATCTGCAATCTCAGTCGCGAGTGAATAACCTGTAGGAGCAGAGGCCGCCATTTTTGCGCGATCAAATTCGGTAGTTGCAATCATTCCCGTTACAGCTGGAATCACAAGTGCCAAAGTATCGAAGGAATCAAAGAGTGGTTCTTTATCTTCCTGGAGATCACGATTGTAAGCAAAAGGTAAACCTTTGAGCATGGTGAGAACTCCGGTCAGATTACCAACTAAACGTCCAGCCTTGCCTCGGGCCAACTCTGCCATATCTGGATTCTTCTTCTGCGGCATAATTGAAGAACCCGTCGAATACGAGTCGGATACCTTCGCCCAACCGAATTCGGTAGTTGCCCATATGCACCACTCTTCACCAATACGTGAAAGATGAACTCCAACCATCGAAATAATAAAAAGCGCTTCTGCAACGAAATCTCGATCAGATACACCATCGATGCTATTGCCAGCACTCTTCTTAAATCCAAGAGCTGTTGCAGTGGCCTCTGGAGATAGCGGCAGAGACGATCCAGCAAGTGCGCCAGAACCTAACGGACTGACTGAAGTTCGGACTAGCCAATCATCGATGCGATCTAAATCGCGATTAAATGCATGTACATGCTTTGCAAGTTCGTGGCCGAAAAGAACCGGCTGCGCATGCTGCATATGGGTGAAACCAACCGCTGGTGCATCAGCGTATTCGTCCGCCTTCGATACAAGTGCTTGCTGCAAGGAAATAATCTTTTTTGTGATCTCTAGCATTGCATCAATGGCGTAGAGTCGAAGGTCTGTGGCAACCTGATCGTTGCGAGAACGTCCCGCACGCAGTGATCCACCAATCTCACCTAACTTTTCAGTGAGTCCACGTTCTAACGCTGAGTGAACATCTTCATCGGTATCGTTATATGTAAACGCACCAGAAGAAACTTCATCGGATAACTCAAGTAGGGCAGATCGGATTTTTCCAGTTACCTCAGCCGTTAAAAGTCCTGATGACTCCAGAACTGCTAAGTGCGCCACAGATGAGCGTAGGTCGTATGGAGCAAGGCGCCAATCAAAGTGCACGCTACGAGAGAGCGCAAAAACAACATCCGCCGGTTCTTCTGAAAATCTTCCGCCCCACAATGACATTTATCTACCTTCTCTTCTTGATTCTAGCTTTTCCAGCAAAAGCGAGTAACTCACGTGCTAAAGCGCTGCCACCTGTTGCGCTCTTAGAAACAACAAGGACAGTGTCATCGCCAGCAATAGTTCCGATGATCTCTTTTATTCCAGAATGATCGAGCGAACTAGCCAATAACTGAGCTCCGCCGGGCGGTGTTCGTACAACGGCGAGGTTGCCACTTGCATCAACGCTTAGAATCAGCTCTTGGGGCAACGGCAAAGATCTCGCAAGGGATGAATCACTATCTTCAGTGATTGAGTAGACCATCTCACCCTTGTGGTTTCGAATGCGAACTGCGCCAATCTCTTCAATATCTCTGCTCGCCGTCGCTTGGGTAACCGGATAACCAGCTTTCTTCAGCGCTTGCACTAAATCCTCTTGGCTATGAATTCGTCCCGTACCGATAGCTGAGATCGCCGCCGAGCGACGAGCTGAAACGCTATTGATTGGTTGCACTTTAGCCATGGTCGGACTCCTTCATCACTTTCTTGAAGACCACAATAAACTTTTCGATTTGAGGCATCGTGACAATTAGTGGCGGCGCGATACGAATGGTCTGATCACTAGCGGCGTTGACGATCACACCAGCTTCTAGCATTAAGGTTGCGACCTTCTTTGCGATAGGTGTTGTCAGTTCAATACCAAGTAGCAAACCCCTACCGCGAACTTCGGAGATTCCAGGCACATCTGACAGACTCTTCTTAATCTTTTTCTCAAATATCTTTGCAGACTGCATCAACTTTTTACTCTCGATGACATCGAGAACAGCATTTGCGGCAGCGCATGCGATTGGGTTTCCTCCGAAAGTGGTTCCATGATCACCAGGTTGCAGTAGTTGCGCTGCACGACCGTAGGCAATCGTTGCGCCAAGTGGCAATCCCCCGCCTAAGCCCTTTGCTAAGGTAACGACATCGGGACGGACCTTCTCATGTTCGAAACCAAACCACTGGCCCGTTCTACCGATTCCTGTTTGCACACAATCAAAAACTAAAAGCGCTCCAACGCGATCGCAGATTTCTCTCAGTCCGGCTAAATAACCATCCTCGGGAGTTATGACTCCAGCCTCACCCATAATTGGTTCGACTATCACCATCGCTGTTTTCTTCGAGACCGCGCGTGACATCGCTGACAAATCACCATACGGAACATGAGAAATGCATTTGAGCAACGGAGCAAAAGGTTCGCGTTTAGAAGGTTGTCCCGTCATGGAGAGTGCGCCCATAGTGCGACCATGAAAGGCTCCTTGTGCAGCCACAATTCGTGACCTGCCGGTGCGTCGAGAGATTTTCAGTGCGGCTTCATTAGCCTCAGCACCTGAGTTACAAAAGAAAACTCGAGCGTTCACATCGCCCGTCATGTCTTGCAACCTAGAGGCTAAACGAAGACCTTGTGGGTGTGCAAAGAAATTACTTACATGTGCCAACGTCGATACTTGATTGGTCACCGCTTTAGTTACAGCTGGATGTCCATGACCTAACACATTGGTAGCAATGCCTGCAAGAAAATCAAGGTAGGACTTACCTTGATCATCTTTAACTACGCATCCCTTACCAGTGACAAAAGTGCGCGAGGGGGTGCCATAATTTCTCATCATGACACTATCCCAAGAGACTGGGCCGCTCTTTTTTATCATGCGTTCACCAACGTTCCACCGCTATTTTCTAAAGCAAGAGCAAAGGCTTCAGGATCTTTGCCATCAATGATTCTGACAGCGCGTGCTCCGTTATCAATTGCTTCAATACACGCTGCAACCTTCGGTGACATCCCGTCCGCAAATGAATTTTTAATGGCGAATAATTCATCGCGAGATATTGAAGAAATGAGAGAGCCACGATCTGGCCAGTTGCGATAAATGCCTGGCACATCTGTCATAACAATGAGAGCAATTGCATCGAGTGCACCTGCTATTGCAGCAGCGACAAGATCACCGTTCACATTTAGCGCCCCAGTGCCCTCTAGATTTGAAGCAACGGGAGAGATGACAGGTACTTTGCCTTGATCTAAAAGGGATTCAATCTCATTCGCATCCACTGAAGTGATTCGTCCTACATACCCGAGATCCACCGATGTTCCATCCACTAATTGAGTCAGAGTTTCAGCCTTAATCATGCGACGACCCGAAAGCGATTGCGCAGGAATTGAGTGCGCGATTAACGCTGATGCGACCGCCGGACCTACTTGGTTTGCCAGAACATCTTCAGCTATCTCAAGGGTCGCTAAATCTGTATACCTGAAACCACCAATAAAACGGGGTGCGATACCCCGCGCTGTTAGTTCAGCGTTCACCTGTGGTGCGCCACCATGAACAACTACTACCTTTAAATTCTTCGCAAGTGCCTGGCCGAGCGCCTTTGCAAATAGACCTGAGTCGTCAGACATTGCGTGGCCGCCGTATTTGACCACAAGGATGTCGCTCATATTCCTATCCCTTGCGCACTCAAACCTGTTGCACTATCTAGACCACACATGATGTTTGCGTTCTGTACTGCCTGGCCCGCAGCGCCCTTACCTAAGTTATCAATTGCAATACTGACTATCGCGCGCTTTGTATGAGCATCTACAGCGACTTGGAGGTGTGCAGAATTGCTTCCATATACCGAATGGGTCGCAGGCATTTCATCTTCTGCAAGAATTGAGACAAAGACCTGACCTTCATAATATTTTGCGAAGTGACTGCGTAGTTCATCGGTTGAGATGAATTGATCGAGTTTTACCGTGATAGTTGCAAGAATTCCGCGCACCATCGGGGCGAGCATAGGAGTAAAGGAGATTCGTACTTCCTTGCCAGTGGCTTGAGAAACACATTGTTCTATCTCCGGTGTGTGCTGATGAACTCCCCCAAACTTATATGAGGACATAGAACCCATGATCGCACTCGCCAAAAGATTGCTTTTTGCAGAACGGCCAGCACCCGATGTTCCTGAGGCAGCGACAACAACCACATCGTTCAGGTGAGCAAATTCTGCTAACGGTGTAAGTGCCAGAGCCACAGCAGTTGCATAGCAACCTGGGTTAGCTATCTGTTGCGCCTTCTGAATCTTTTCGCGATGTCCTTTGATTTCAGGAAGCCCGTACACCCAATGACCGGCATGATCTCCACCGTAATATCTAGCCCACGCCGAAGGATCTTCTAATCTGAAGTCTGCCCCAATATCTACGAACTTCATCGTGGGCTTGATCGCAGTAATGCCCGCTACCGCCGTTGCCGATTCACCGCGCGGAAGCGCTAGGAAAACCAAATCACATGTGGCGAAGAGGTCAGGAGAGAACTGAGAGAAACGTTTTCCGCTCATCGAAGTGAGTTGAGGATGGAGTGAGGTGATTAACTCACCTGCATTCGAGTGTGCAGAAACTGCCTCGATGGCAAAGAGAGAATGTGTTGAGAGGATCCTCAGCAGCTCCCCGCCGGCATATCCACTCGCCCCGACTACACCAATCTTCATGGTTAAAGGATAAGGGAAAATCTATAAATATGCAATCACCTGCATATTTATGCAGTACGGAGAATCGCTCCCGTAGCCTGGGTGGCTGATGCAACTGCCGCTTCGCGCATCTGCGCCACCTCTGCGCCAGTTAGTGTTCGATCTGGAGCACGGAATACGAGAGAGAACGCGAGCGAAATTTTGCCATCGCCAATCTTGTCGTAACGATCAAAGAGAGTGATGGATTCAAGAAGATCGCCCGCACCTACACGAAGTGCGGATTCAACTGTGGCTGCGGTGACGCTGGCATCAACAATCAGCGCGACATCTTGAAGAGCAGCCGGCATGGTTCCTACCGTTGTGGGACGAACTAACTGCGACTCTGGCAGTGCGCCAAGTGCCACAGCAAATGCAACCGATCGCTCTGGAAGTCCATATTTTGCAATGATGCGAGGGTGCAGCTCACCGGCGTGTGCAACAGCTTTGCCATCGACAAGAAGTTCGGCGCAACGCCCTGGATGCCACGGTGCGAAGGTAGAACGTTCAACTGTCCACTTTAAATTACAGAGCGAAACGACATCTTGAGCGTAAGCAATTGCGTCTTGCCAGGTATATGAACGAGCCTTCCCTTGCCAATCTTCACTCTCGTTTTTTCCTACCAACAAACCGGCGACGTGGTACCCCTGAGGCGGAACACTGGCAAAGATTTCTTCAATAATTTTCTCTTCTAGGCGTTTTGCAAGGTCCGGTGAGATGAATGGGACAAGCTTCTGAGAGCTTCGGAAAATTGAACCCATTTCAAATATTGCAAAATCTTTTGCTCCACGACTGATGTTGCGGGCAGCGACTTCAATCAATCCTGGCACAAGATGCACTCGCATGAGCGGGAATTCTTCTGACATAGGATTTGCAATCTTGTATGTCGATGCCCGCTCACCTACGAATCCCATAAAATCAATTGTCTCTTGACTAGTGAATGGGAAAGTTTGAACTTCTGCCAATCCGCGATTGGCAAGCATCAGAGCAACTGCCCGACGACGCTTCTGGTTGACGGTTAAAGATGCATGCAGTGGACGAGGCGGTAGGACTGAAGGAATCTTGTCATAACCAATCATTCGGGCTACTTCTTCAGCCAAATCCGCCGGCGTTAAAAGATCCCAACGCCAGGATGGAGGATCCACTTCAAAATTCTTTTCATCTACATCGCATCCAATGGTTCGAAGTAGTTCCGCGATCTTTGCAGGAGTAATTTCTAGTCCAAGAACTCGGGTGATGTAGGCAGGATCTAACATCAAGAGAGGTGCATAGCGAGGCTCCCCATCGACAACTGTCGCAACGTGTTCAGCAGAACTATGGGCGGTAAGAAGCTGAACAAAACGCGCAGAGGCGAATTCGGCGAGTGATGGATCGACGCTTCTCTCCAGGCGACGAGATGCCTCCGAAGACAATTTATGGCGTCGAGAATTCTTTGCTACGCAAATGGGATCAAAGCGAACCGCTTCAAGTGCGATTTCAGTTGTGCTCTCTGAAATTTCAGATGACGCGCCACCCATAGTTCCTGCCAATGCAAGTGGTTGCTCGTCATCAAAGACCATGAGGTCATCGGGATCCAGTTGTCGAGTCTGACCATCCAACGTTGTGAATGGTTGCGCCTTGCCTGCGCGCTTGATCGTTAGTCCACCTTTGATCTTTGATTTATCGAATGCATGAAGAGGCTGACCGAGTTCAAGCATGACGTAGTTTGTGACATCAACAACAAGTGAAATGGAACGCATTCCCATCTTCTCAATTCGTCGGCGCATCCACAGAGGAGTCGTCGCCGAAGGATCGAAATTGGTCAGGGTACGTAGATAGAAGACCGATGCAGTAGCAGGATCAGCAATTTTGGCAGTGACTCCTTTTCCTGTCTCAGGAAAAGTGAGACCACGGAGAGCGTTTACGGGATCGGTAAAGTTGAGATTAAGTGAGCCAGCAACTTCACGCGCAATGCCACGGATGCTCAGGGCATATCCACGATCTGGATTTACGGCGATATCAAAGATAACGTCATTGATCATCAAGCCTTCTATGGCATCTGCGCCAATACCGACAGTGCCCTCTGCGAAGGTCATAATTCCTGAGTGATCATCGCCCAATCCGAGTTCGCGAGCAGAACAGATCATTCCATTTGAGGTCTTGCCATATGTTTCACGGGCAGCGATGACGAAATCACCTGGAAGAACTGCCCCTGGAAGTGCGGCGACGACGATGTCGCCAACTTTGAAATTAGTTGCACCGCAGATAACAAAGCGTGTTTCCTTTTCACCGCAATCAAGACCCACATATCGAACCGGCTTCTTGAATTCAGTCAGCTCTTCGATGGAAAGCACCTTCGCAAAGACCAGCGGTCCTGTGAGATCAGCACCCTGCTTAATAATTTCTTCAACTTCAAAACCGACGCGGATTAGTCCATCCGATATCTGTTCTGCAGTGATTGACTCCGGAATATCGACAAATTCCTTAATCCAAGATAGAGGCGCGCGCATTTTAGAGGCCCACTCCAAACTGACGAGTGAATCGAAGATCGCCTTCAACAATGTCATGCATATCAGTGATTCCATGACGAACCATGAGAGTGCGTTCTAAGCCCATACCGAATGCAAAACCTGAATAAACATCTGTATCTATTCCGCATGTTGCAAGAACCTTTGGATTGACCATGCCGCAACCGCCCCATTCAATCCAGCGATTGTTAAAGAAGATGTCGACTTCGGCACTTGGCTCTGTAAATGGGAAGAATGATGGGCGAAGACGTGTCGTGACATCGGGTCCGAACATATGTCGTGCGAAGTTATCGAGAGTGCCCTTCAGGTGAGCCATAGACATTCCCTTATCAACTACAAGTCCTTCAACCTGGTGGAAGACAGGACTATGGGTTGCATCTAGTTCATCGGCACGGAAGGTACGACCTGGGCAAATGACGTAAATCGGCGGCTCGGAAGTGAGCATTGTTCGGATCTGAACTGGCGAAGTATGAGTGCGAAGTACTACCCCAGATTCAACCGGCTCAATAAAAAAAGTGTCTTGCATGGTGCGCGCTGGATGATCTGCTGGAATATTCAGCGCATCAAAGTTAAGCCAACCTGATTCCAGCTCGGGTCCTTCTGCCACAGAGAATCCTTGTTCAATAAAGAAATCTGAGATCTCATTCTTGATGATTGTGATCGGGTGTAATCCGCCCTTGTGTGCTCGAGAGACAGGCAAGGTTATGTCGACAACTTCATCACGGAGAACACGTTCGTTCTGTTCGTTCTCAAGTTTGACTGTCGCTTTTTCTAGTGCGGCCGCAATCGCAGCCTTGCCTTCGCCAATAATTTTTCCCACAGATGCTTTCTGATCGGCTGGCAGCGCGCCTAGTCCACGACTTGCCAACGCGATTTGTGATTTGTCACCAAGGTGAGCCAGGCGAGCTTCTTTGAGGGAATCTAGATCTGTTGCAGAAGTGAAAGCTTTCTCAGCCGCACTCACCCATGCGGAAACTTCTGCCTGATCCATGGGCCGTATTCTAACCGTGGGAAGGTCTAGAAAGCGTGAACATTACGATCGAGGCTGCCGCTGAAAGATTAAGGCTTTCCGCTTGACCCGACATTGGAATTGCAACGGTGCGTGCATTGACCGCTAATTCGGCAGAGCTAGTACCCGCTCCCTCATTTCCGAAAATAGCTACACATGGACCAGAGGCACGAAAATCAACAATTGATTCGTCCGCATGTGAAGAGAGAACGATGCACTCAGGATTATTCAGCTCTACTAAAAGAGTGGATAACTCCATTGATTCGAAAACAGGAATGTGCCACAGAGATCCCGCTGTAGAACGTACAACTTTAGGCGAGAACATATCTACGCTGCGTGGTGAGGTGACAATTGCACGCGCACCAAAAGCATCTGCGGAGCGAAGAATAGTTCCAGCATTTCCCGGATCCTGAATGCGATCTAAGTAGATGAAGAAAGACTCTTGTGTGATTGCAATTTCGGAAAAGCGATAATTCGGAATCGAACAGACCATCACAATCCCCTGAGGTGTGACCGTTGATGTCATGGCCTGCATGACTGCATCAGAAACCTCAACAACATTGACCTCTGAAACATCGAGACCAGTGATTCGCTCAATTCCTGAGGGACTCAAGTAGAGAGTCTCAATCGCTGGACCCTGCTGACAGGTGAGCGCTTCACGCAGCGCTTGAATTCCTTCGGCGACAAAGAGCGCTGACTCACTGCGCTCTTTTACTCCCCGAGAACTGATAAGAGCCTTCACTCTCCCGACATGCGGGGAATGAAGGCTCTCAATCATGGGATTGATTTTCGGCGCTGTAACGAATTACGCAGAAACTAAGCTCTTGCGAGCTAGGTCAACAAGTGTTTTGAATGTTGCTGGATCGTTGATCGCCATATCCGATAGGACGCGACGATCTACTTCGATACCAGCAGCCTTGAGACCTTGGATGAAACGGTTATATGTCATTCCGTTTTCACGAGCTGCTGCATTAATGCGCTGGATCCAGAGCTGACGGAAGTCGCCCTTCTTATCCTTGCGGTCATTAAATGCATAGACCATTGAGTGTGTAACTTGCTCCTTCGCCTTTGTGAAAAGACGTGAGCGCTGACCACGGTAACCCGCTGCGCGAGCCAGGGTTGTGCGACGCTTCTTTGCTGCGTGGACACCACGTTTTACTCTTGCCATTTAGTGCACGCTCCTTACTTCAAACCAAGCATGCGCTTGGCTGTCATTGTGACGGTTGGCTTTGCTGACTTCTCTTGGCTAAGACGACGAGTGACACGTGATGACTTGCGCTCCAAAAGGTGGCGCTTTCCTGCACGCTCATGCATGATCTTTCCTGTACCTGTGACGCGGAAGGTCTTCTTCGCACCACTGTGGGTTTTCATCTTTGGCATTGCTGTCTCCTGTGCCTACTCGGTTTTTACTTCTCTGCTTCTTGCTTTGCCTTCTCAGCAGCGGCTCGCGCCGCCTTCTGTTCTGCAACTGCTTCGGTCTTCTTTTTCGTCGGACCTAATACCATCGTCATATTTCGACCCTCTTGCTTAGGGGCGAATTCCACGAATCCATGTTCTGCAACATCTTCTGCAAGACGTTGCAATAACTTAAAGCCCATCTCCGGACGAGTTTGTTCACGTCCACGAAATTTCATCGTAATCTTTACCTTGTCGCCACCTTTGAGGAATTTCTCGATTGCGTTCTTTTTAGTTTCGTAATCGTGAGCTTCGATCTTGGGGGTCAAGCGCACTTCCTTCACCACAATGTGGGTCTGGTTCTGACGAGCCTCGCGTGCCTTCTGTGCTGCTTCATACTTGAACTTTCCAAAGTCCATTATTTTGCAAACAGGTGGATTGGCTTCTGGTGCAATCTCAACGAGGTCGAGACCGATTTCATCTGCCATTGCTAGGGCTGCTTCGATATCTACAACTCCGACTTGCTCACCGGTGTAATTGATGAGACGAATTTGGGGTGTGCGTATTCGATCATTGATGCGCGGTTCAGTGGTGATTTCTGCTCCTTCGGTTGGTCTTTCGCATTTCTTCTGATGTAACGGAAGTTTCTGCAAAAGGACACCGCAGGCAGTGAAGATGGGTTATACCCACGGCTCAACGAGCCTTCTTCATCCGACATAACCAGCTCGCCGAGGCGAAGGAGGTGGGAGCGGTGAGCTCCTCTTGCAGTAACGAGAGCCGCTACTGGTCTGAGGAAAGAATACCTGAGGAAGGGCTTAATCAGGAAATCGGGTGTGAGCGCTATCCGAGGTCAACAAGAGCGCTCGGAGCTGGGTCGGGACAGGCCTGGCCGGGTGAAATGACTCCTTCAAAATGCCACCATTCATTGGCATAAACCCGACATAGCCCAAAACGAGAACCATTTCTTTCAAGCCACAGCGCTTCGGCACGTCCATCTGGATAGTTCACATCGATTGCAAGGCCACGCGGATGGTTCGAAAACTTCGGAGGAAGCACCCATTTCGCTGCTTCAGATTCGCTTCCTCTAATGACTACTTCTCGATCAAAGAGCATTTGCTGACGTGTCAAAGATCTAAATCCTGATGTAAGTGAAAGTTCAACTCCATCTGCTCGTGCAAAAGTTTGAGCTACGGAGAATCTTGTTAAGAGAAGAGGATGGAGTTCCGTGGCCGCTCCACTTGCATTAGCTATTTCCGTGAGTGGGCCATCCCCTAAAAAAAAGAAACCTGGAGGACATGACGGCTCTGTCACGGATAGCGTAATTCTAGATTCGACATCGAAACATACGATTGAAGGAAGTTCTTGCGCCACGACAACAGGTGAGGCTATATCTCCATCCAATGGATTAGCCAGTAGTCTAATTCCGATTACAAGTGGAACAAGTACGGCGAGAAGAAAAGCAAAGCTCTGCTTATGCACCCATCGCATGTAGCCCACCATCAACATGGATTATTTCACCTGTTGTCTTTGGGAACCAATCACTCAACAAAGCAACTGCCGCTTTTGCAGCCGGAGCAGGATCTGTGACATCCCATGTCAACGGAGATCGCTCATTCCAAACCTTCTCAAACTCGTCAAAGCCTGGGATTGACTTCGCTGCCATAGTTCGTATTGGACCTGCGGCTACTAGGTTGACCCGAATATTTTCGCTACCTAGATCTCTTGCTAAGTAACGAGACGTTGATTCAAGAGCTGCCTTGGCAACTCCCATCCAGTCATACTTTGGCCAGGCCACTGCTGCATCAAAATCAAGCCCAACTACTGAAGCACCATTGTGAAATGTTGGACGACAAGCCATCGTTAGCGATTTAAGTGAATAGGCAGAAACTTGAACTGCGGTGGCTACATCTTCCCACGGTGTATTCAGGAAGTTTCCTCCCAGCGCTGACTCTGGAGCATATCCAATCGAGTGCACAACGCCATCAAGGCGTGGAACATGTTGCTTAATCTGCGCTGCTAGACCATCAAGATGCCCTTGATCGGTAACGTCGAGTTCAATAATTGGCGGTGTCTGTGGAAGGCGACCTGCAATGCGAGTAGTAAGACTTAGTGCACGCCCAAAACCAGTAAGAAGAACGTTCGCACCCTCTTCTTGCGCAATTTTTGCGATGTGAAAAGCGATGGAACCATCGGTGAGCACTCCGGTAACGAGAATGTTTTTGCCTTGAAGAATTCCCACTTAGTGCCCCATTCCTAATCCACCATCAACAGGAATGATCGCTCCCGTGATGTAACTCGCCTTTGGCGAAGCAATAAAACTGACAACGTCAGCAATCTCCTGAGCGCTACAAAACCGACCCAGTGGTACTTGACCCGCAATATCTCCACGTCTCTTTTCATCTAAATCCGCTGTCATATCAGTTTCCACAAAACCTGGAGCAATAACATTTGCAGTTATAGATCGTGAGCCTAATTCGCGAGCGAATGATCTGGCCATTCCAACTAATCCAGCCTTGCTCGCTGAATAATTTACTTGTCCCGCAGCTCCAACCCCGCCAACAACGGAACCAATAAAGATTAATCGTCCACGCTTGAGTTTAAGTAGACCTTTACTCGCACGTTTAGCAACCCTAAATGCACCGACGAGATTGGTGTCGACAACGGATGTGAAATCTTCTTCACTCATTCGCAGTACCAATGTGTCCTTTGTGATTCCAGCGTTGGCAACAATTACTTCAGGAATCCCCCACTGTTCCTCGATTGACGCAAAGGCGTTATCTACCGATTCTTCGGAGGTCACGTCCATCATCACGGATTTAAATCCTGCTGGCGCGCTCCCGTTGCGATAAGTAATGACGACATCACAACCATCGGCTTGGAGGGCTTTAGCGATAGCCAGACCTATTCCACGATTTCCGCCTGTGACGAGTGCAATCGAGCTCATGTGGCCAAACTTACCTTGCTACCTACGCGTAACCTGCATTTTAAGTCGCTGAGATGCCATGACGCACATACTCTTAGCGCATGCCAGCATCAGCAGGATCGGGTGAGAACGAGGTCTATGACGTCACGAGCGCACCCAAAGCTCTGAGCAACGATCTCTCGGGTCGCCAAAAGAGATATTTCATCTCAATGATGATTCGAACTCTTTGTTTTATTCTCACGGTGATTCTTCCAAGTCCCTTTAGGTGGTTTGCACTCTTTGGAGCCGTCACCCTGCCCTATGTTGCTGTGGTAATCGCTAATGCCGGACGCGAGACCATAACACCGGGTGCGGCTCTCTTATCTAAGAAACCGCGCTCACTTTCTTAACTACAATCGTGTTGTGAATCGGTCAGGTGAGAAACGCGCACTACTTAAGAGTCTCATTGCCATCCTTCTTGTAATCGGTTGTCTTTGGGCATCCCAATGGCAATATCATCGGGGTCAAGATAGAAGTGCACGGAACGCAACTATCGAGGCGCAAGTAAATATTCCAGCCGAAGATCTTGAATCACTGAAATCTGATGTCGAATTAAATGAATGGCGGGCAGTAAAGACCTCTGGCACTTTCGATGCTGACACACAAATTCTTCTACGAAATCGATATTTCGAAGGTAAGTATGGTTATGCGGTTCTCACCCGCTTCACAACAAAAAATGGAGATTCTATTTGGGTTGATCGTGGATGGGTTGCTGCTGGAGCTTCAGCAACAGTTGCGCCAGTGACGCCCAAAGTCCCAACGGGATTAGTTTCAATCACTGCCAGACTTCGCCTTGACTCTTCCCTACCCTCTGGCTCTTTCTTTGCCTTACCTGTAAATCGTGATGGCGACTTAATTAGCAAGCTTAATGCTCAATCAGGAAGTGCTTCCGAAAATTATTACCTTGATTTGATTTCTGGATCTGATCCACTGCTAACTCCGAACGCCCCAGCAGAGATTCCATCGCTCAGTGATGGTCCACATTTGGCATATGCCGTGCAATGGATTCTCTTCGCCGGGCTCGTTATATACGGACGATATCTAATACGAAAAATGGATCTAACTAGTGGTGAGGTCCTGCCGAGCAAAGAGCTCTGAATATAGACCGCCCTGATTTATCAGATCCTCATGCCTTCCGCGCTCTGCGACAACCCCATTATTGATGACAAGAATTTGATCTGCCTCCATCACAGTGCTCAATCGATGAGCAATCACGATACTCGTGCGTCCCTTGAGGGCATGTTTGAGAGCATCTTGCACCAGCGATTCATTTTCAGAGTCAAGGTGAGCGGTAGCTTCGTCGAGAATAACAAGTGCTGGAGATTTCAGAAGGAGTCGCGCGATCGCCAAACGCTGCTTTTCACCGCCACTGAGTCGGTGACCACGCTCTCCCACCATCGTCTCTAAACCTTGTGGAAGTGAATCGATGAGATTCCAGATCTGCGCGCTCCTGCAGGCTGCTTCCATCTCTGCCGCAGTTGCATCTTCCTTGGCATATCTAAGATTCTCTGCGATGGTTTCGTGAAAAAGGTGAGCGTCTTGCATGACAACCCCGATGCAATCTCGCAAGCTTTCCAACTCAATATCTCTAATGTCATGTCCGTCGATTTCAATTGAACCGCCCGTGACATCATAAAGTCTCGGTATTAACGCGCTAATAGTCGTCTTTCCGGCACCTGATGGGCCAACGAGAGCAGTTAAGGTTCCAGGTTCTGCCGTGAATGAAACTCCTTTGAGTATTTCACCCGAGTCGACAGTCTCCAATTTTGCAGCAGATTCAAGAGAAGCGAGAGAGATTTCATCAGCCTTTGGGTAGCGGAATGTAACGTCTTTGAATTCAAGTCGAGGCATAGATGTCGTTAATTCTTTTGCACCTGGCTTACTCGTCACCATTGGGGCAAGATCTAGAACCTCGAATACTCTCTCAAAAGATACAAGTGCTGTCATCACATCAATGCGAATATTAGAGAGCGCTGTCAACGGACCATAAAGTCGAGCTAACAGTGCGGTGATCGCAATCATCGACCCCACTGTGATCGTGCCGTTAATTGCTAGGTGACCACCAATTCCATATGCGAAAGCCGTTGCGATCGCAGCAACACTTGTCAGCGAAATAAAGAAAAGACGGTTGAGAAGGGCGAGCTGTATCCCGATATCGGCAACACGTCGAGCTCGAGAGCGGAAGTACTCTTTCTCGCTTGAATGCTTACCGTAAAGAGCAACTAGTAGAGCACCAGAGACATTAAATCTTTCAGTCATTGTGCTCGACATTTGAGCATTGAGATTAAAGGAATCTCGAGTCAACGCTTGGATTTTGCGCCCTACCCACTTTGTGGGAAGAAGAAATAGTGGCAAGAGAGCGAGCGAAAAGAGAGTGATTTGCCACGATAGAAATAGCATCGCAATTGTCACTAGAAGCAAACTTATGACATTACTGATTACTCCTGAAAGCGTTGCGGTAAATGCTTGTTGTGCACCCATAACGTCGGAATTGATACGTGAAATAAGGGCACCTGTTTGAGTGCGTGTGAAAAAGGCGATGGACTGTCGCTGTACATGTGCAAAGACTTCAGAGCGTAGGTCGTAGATCAGCCCTTCGCCTATGCGGGCCGAGAACCACCGACCAATGACATTCATCAGCGCATCCACAATGGCTAGACCGCCAACGATCAGAGCCAAAGTTGTAACCAGCTCCGCATTCTTTGGAATAACGCCATCATCAATAAGTTTTCTCAACAGCAATGGTGTGGAAACAATGAGGAAGGCATCAACTACAACTGTTGCAAGAAAGAAGATGAGGTAACTTCGATAGTTCTGGGCATAGCTCAGAACTCGCTTTACCGTGCCAGGCTTGAGTTTGGCTTCCTTAACTGATGGATCTGCAGTGATTGACCTGAAGGTCATCCACATCGCGTGTTGGGACATAGGTTAAACAGTAAACCCTAAAGCCCTCAACTGTTCACGGCCATCATCTGAGATCTTGTCTGGGCCCCAAGGTGGCATCCAGACCCAATTGATCTTTACATCGCTAGTCAAGGGAGCAAGAGCCTGACGTGTTTGATCTTCGATAACATCCTGAAGCGGACACGCAGCAGAGGTCAGAGTCATGTTGAGAATCGCAATGTTGCTCTCATCAACCATTACATCGTAGATAAGACCCAGATCAACAACGTTGATTCCGAGCTCGGGATCTACGACATCCTTCATCGCCTCTGTAACATCTTCTACTTTTGCGCTCATGCCTTACCTCTCAATAGTTTTGTAATTCTATATCTCTTTTACTTACTTTGTGTCTGTATAGACGCATCTTTAATGGCCATCCACCCCAAGAGCGCACATTTAATTCGTGCTGGGTACTGAGACACTCCAGCGAGAGCGACAGCATCTTCTAGTCTTGCTTCGTCCCCCACCTTCTTTCCCTTGCTCTGCATCAGATCTACAAACTCATCTGAGATAGCTTGGGCTTGCTCGAAAGTCTTACCGATCAGAAGATCACTCGCAATCGAAACGCTAGCTTGTGAGATCGAGCAACCCACCCCATCCCACGTAATCGCTGTGATGACTCCATCAACTGCAGTGAGGTTCAGAGTGATCTCATCGCCGCAGCTTGTGTTGACGTGATGTACTTGAGCATCAAAGGTTGGTGAAAGCTTTTTATTGAGCGGATTCTTGTAGTGATCAAGAATCACTTCCTGATACAGAGCATCGAGATTCATTATTTGAAATACCTCATTGCAGATTGAACGCCATCAATGAGCGCGTCATTATCTTCGATCGTGTTGTAGAGATAAAGCGATGCTCTCGTCGTTGCCGGAACGCCGAGTGATCGAGTCAACGGCCACGCGCAGTGATGACCGGTACGTACGGCAATTCCTTGGCTATCTAGAAATTGACCAAGATCATGTGGGTGGATTCCTGACACGGTGAAAGAGAGTGCTCCCCCGCGAGCTTCCATCGTGCGTGGGCCAACTACTGCGACCTCTTCGATCGCTAGAAGTTTAGTGAGCAAATCCTCTGTAAGCGTGCGTTCATGCTGTGCGATGACATCCATACCAATTGCAGTTAAGTAATCTACTGCAGCACCCAAACCAACAGCTTGAGCCATATTTGGTACTCCCGCCTCGAACTTGGCAGGCGCCTGTGCCCACGTTGCAGAAGTCATAGAGACATCTGCAATCATCGATCCACCAGTAAGAAAAGGTGGCAATTCTTCAAGGAGTGCGCTGCGTCCCCACATAATTCCTACACCCGTTGGTCCTACAGTCTTATGTCCAGAGAATGCTAGGAAATCAACTCCTAGTTCTACGACGTCTACTTTCATATGTGGAACAGATTGGCAGGCATCGAGAACTACAACGGCTCCGACAGCATGAGCTGCGGTGGCAATCTCGGCCATTGGATTGATCGTTCCAAGAACATTAGATTGATGAGTCAGGGCTACAACTTTTGTTCTTGGTGTTATCAGTTGGGGAATCTGAGAGAGATCTAGTCGTCCCTCAGGTGTGACATCAAACCAGCGGAGTACTGCTCCGGTGCGTGCAGCAAGTTGTTGCCAAGGGATCAAATTTGCGTGATGTTCCATCTGAGATACAACGATTTCATCACCAGCTTTGAGATGGAAACGATTACCCGCCGGAGCATTTCCCATTGCATATGCAATGAGATTGATCGACTCAGTTGCACTCTTTGTGAACACCACTTCGTCGCTAGATGCACCGATAAACGCGGCTACCTTGGCTCTTGCACCTTCGAAGAGATCTGTTGCTTCCTCTGCTAATTGGTGAGCGCCGCGATGTGCCGCAGCATTGTGCAGTCGATAGAAATCCACTTCGGCGTCAATCACACTCTGTGGTTTTTGAGCTGTCGCTCCGCTGTCGAGATAGACCAACCTTTTCCCATCGCGAATAGTGCGAGCAAAGATCGGAAAATCTTTCCGCACTTCGATGGGGTTATAGGTCATAGCAAATACATATACATATGCGCCTAAGCGCCTACGTACTCCGCATATCCATTGGCTTCAAGCTTCTCAGCCAACTCAGCTCCACCTTCCTCTACGATCTTGCCATTAGCAAAAACGTGAACGAAGTCAGGTTGAATGTAACGAAGAATGCGTGTGTAGTGAGTAATCAAAAGAACGCCTATGCCGTTCGCTTCTTTGGCGCGGTTAACGCCTTCAGATACAACACGAAGCGCATCAACATCAAGGCCAGAATCTGTCTCATCCAAGATTGCAATCTTTGGCTTAAGCAGTTCAAGCTGCATGATTTCATGACGCTTCTTCTCTCCGCCTGAGAATCCTTCATTGACATTACGTGATGCAAAAGATGGATCCATCTTCAAAGCTTCCATTGCGCTCTTTACTTCGCCTACCCACTCGCGAAGCTTTGGAGCTTCTCCACGAAGTGCTGTCGCAGCGGTACGTAGGAAGTTAGAGACTGATACTCCAGGTACTTCAACTGGATACTGCATCGCTAGGAATAGACCTGCGCGAGCACGCTCATCAACTGTCATCTCTAGAACATCTGCACCATCAAGTGTGACTGTGCCACCTGTGATTGTGTACTTCGGATGTCCAGCTATGGAATATGCAAGAGTTGACTTACCTGAACCGTTAGGTCCCATGATCGCGTGTGTTTCACCGGATTTAATCGTGAGATCTACGCCCTTGAGGATTTCTACATCTCCACCTTCAGTGGTGACGCTTACTTTAAGGCCGCGAATTTCTAGTGTGCTCATCATTTTCCCCGATTAGATTTCAACTGTGACGGAGTCTCCGTCGACATGTACGCCGTAAGTGTGAAGCGGTGCAACAGCAGGAGGAGTTAGCGCTTCTCCTGTGCGAAGATCAAACTCTGCTCCATGAAGCCAGCATTCGATCTTAAAATCTGTGACATCTCCCTCTGAAAGGGATGCATCAGAATGTGAGCAAGTGTCGTCGACTGCAAATACTTCATCGCCAACACGAGCAACACAGATGGTTTTTCCATCTTTCTCAACTTTGACAGGTTTTCCCCGTTGCAGTTCTGAGAAGAGCAAGTCAGCCATTTACTTAGCCGCCTTTGAGAGTTCGTCATCAATGCGATTCATCAAGCGCTCTTGAATCGCTTCGATACCGATCTGGGAAACAATCTCATTGAAGAAGCCACGTACAACCAGGCGGCGAGCATCTGATTCGTTGATTCCACGAGACATCAAATAGAAGAGTTGTTCGTCATCGAAGCGTCCTGTTGTACTGGCGTGACCTGCACCGACAATTTCGCCTGTCTCGATCTCAAGGTTTGGCACAGAGTCTGCCCGCGCACCATCAGAGAGAAGAAGATTACGATTGAGCTCGTAGGTATCTGTGCCTTCTGCAGCGGATCGAATAAAGACATCACCGATCCAAACTGTGTGTGCATCCTGGCCTGCGAGAGCACCTTTGTAGTTAACGCGTGACTTTGCATTTGGGACCAGGTGATCAACAAACATGCGGTGCTCGAAGTACTGACCTTCTGTAGCGAAATAGACACCAAGAAGTTCGGTGCTCGCACCTGGACCTGCAAACTCAACTGTAGGAACCAAGCGGACGACAGATCCGCCGACTGTAACTACGAGTGAGTTAAAGGTTGCATCGCGTTCAACGATTGCGTGGTGGTGGCTCGCGTGGACAGATGATGGACCCCACTCTTGAAGCGAGATCAGTGTGAGCTTTGCTCCAACGCCAACGTGGATCTCAAGATCCTCACCAAGGTTGAATTCACCTGAATTCTCGAGAACGACTGTTGCACGAGAGTGAGGCTCAAGGATGATCTGCACCCGTGCAAATTCAACTGTTGCCTGCTCAACAATCGTGCGAGAGAGAATGATTGGCTGATCTATCTCCTGATCTTTCGCAACTTTAAGTTGACGGACGTTTCCAGTAAATGCACGAATGCGATTGATGATGATGTCATCTGTGCGAGAAAGCGCCTCCGCCTCAACAGTTACAAAAGTAACGCCCTGGGGAAGGTCTGACACTGGCTGTAAAGAATCAAGTTCGATCGCCTTAGCACTTCCGTCGTGCATTCCTGCGAGCCGTTTTAGTGGGGTAAATCGCCATGCCTCTTCACGTCCATTCGGAGTATGAAGTTCGAGAAGATTAGATTGAAGACCGCTCATTAACCGACAGCACCTTCCATCTGAAGTTCAATGAGGCGGTTGAGTTCTAGCGCGTACTCCATAGGCAATTCACGAGCAATTGGTTCGATAAATCCACGAACAATCATCGCCATCGCTTCATCTTCGTTAAGTCCACGTGACATCAAGTAGAAGAGCTGATCATCACTGATCTTTGAAACAGTTGCTTCGTGTCCCATAGATACATCATCCTCACGGATATCAACGTAAGGATAGGTATCAGAGCGTGAAATGCTATCTACCAAAAGAGCATCGCACTTAACTGTGCTTGCTGAATGATGGGCACCTTCTTGAACTTGCACGAGTCCACGGTATGAAGTGCGACCTCCACCACGTGCCACTGATTTAGAGATAACAGAAGATGATGTGTATGGAGCAGCGTGAACCATCTTCGCGCCAGAATCTTGATGCTGACCAGGACCAGCGAAAGCGAGCGAGAGAGTCTCACCCTTTGCATGTGGACCCATCAACATCACTGCTGGGTACTTCATAGTTACCTTAGAACCGATATTTCCATCGACCCATTCCATCGTTGCACCTTCAGCGCATGTTGCACGCTTAGTAACAAGGTTATAGACGTTGTTCGACCAGTTCTGAATAGTTGTGTAACGAACCCGTGCACCCTTTTTTACAATGATCTCAACCACAGCAGAGTGCAAAGAATCTGACTTGTAGATTGGAGCTGTACATCCCTCTACGTAATGAATGTATGAATCTTCATCAGCAATAATCAGTGTTCGTTCGAATTGACCCATGTTTTCAGTATTGATACGGAAATATGCCTGCAATGGAATGTCAACATGTACGCCCTTTGGAACGTAGATAAACGATCCACCTGACCAAGTCGCTGTGTTAAGTGCTGCAAACTTGTTATCGCCGACAGGGATAACGGTTCCAAAATATTCACGGAAGAGTTCTTCATGCTCGCGAAGGGCTGTATCTGTATCAAGGAATAGAACGCCGAGTTTCTCGAGATCCTCACGAATAGAGTGATAAACAACCTCTGACTCGTACTGTGCGGCAACGCCAGATACTAAACGTTGCTTTTCAGCCTCTGGAATGCCAAGACGGTCGTATGTGTTCTTAATGTCATCTGGAAGGTCATCCCATGTAGTTGCTTGTTTCTCTGTTGAGCGCACAAAGTATTTGATGGTGTCGAAGAAAATTCCGGTGAGATCGCTACCCCATGATGGCATTGGCTTCTTCTCGAATAGAGAGAGACCTTTAAGGCGCATGTCGAGCATCCACTGTGGCTCGCTCTTCTTCGATGAGATGTCACGGACAACTTCTTCATTGATTCCTCGCTTGGCGCTTGCACCAGCGTCAGTCTTATCTGACCAGCCGTATTCATAATTTCCAAGGCCATCGAGTTCTGGATGTGCTGTTGTCATTATTGTGCCTTTCCGGCTGTAGTTGTCAGTTGTGGAATGTACGTCGTGCAAACTCCGTCACCATGAGCAATCGTCGCTAAACGCTGCACATGGGTACCAAGTAATCGGGAAAATGCCTGAGTCTCTGCTTCACAGAGTTGCGGGTATTGCGCAGCGACGTGAGCAATCGGGCAATGATGCTGGCAAATTTCTTCACCCGTCCCCCGCTTTTCAACACTTGCTGCATAACCTTGATCGGTGAGGAAGTTTGCGAGTGCATCAACTTTCTTTGCGCGCTTTGCAAGGTATGGCGTCGCTTTCCGTTCGATATCTTCTGCGCGCGATTCAGCGAAAGCGGTAACTAAATGATCTCCAGAATGTGCCGCCATGAACTTCAACGCCGCAACAGCTAAATCATCATACGAATGTTCAAATTGTGAGCGACCCTCATCAGTCATCAGGAAGACCTTGGAAGGCCGCCCTCTGCCACGGGTTGAGCCAACTCGTGGATCGCGTGCCTCCAAAATCCCATCAGTGACCAGATGATCTAGGTGACGACGAATTCCTGCTGGAGTAAGCGCTAGGCGCTGACTGAGAGTACTGGCCGTTGAAGGGCCGTTCTCGAGAATCGAGCGAGCAATGGCGTCGCGGGTGCGAATATCCTCGCCTGAGTGCTGATCGATTTTCACAACATAAATGTATCGTAATTAACTAAGCCCTTCTACTTGAAGAGAGCCGTGGCTGGCATAAGGTAGCCATATGCGCTTACGGACAGCTATTTTCGGGGTACTTCTCTTCCTTCAAAGTGCGCTCGTTCTGACAGGTGGCGCAGTTCGACTAACGGGTTCGGGTCTTGGTTGCCCAACGTGGCCAGAATGCACCCCGGGTTCGTATACCCCAGTCCCATATCAAGCCGAAGGACAACTGCATGCGTGGATCGAATTTGGCAATCGTCTCTTAACTTTTGCTCTGCTCTTCTCCGCGCTGGCTGCAGTGATTTATGTTTTGAAGTCTGGTCGAAAAGATCTTCGTTCACTTGCTGCAGGACAAGTTCTCGGAATCATCGGACAAGGCGTTCTAGGTGGAATAACAGTCCTAACCGATCTGCACCCGCTTCCAGTAGCGGGACATTTGCTCTTATCGATGCTGTTGATTGGAGGGGCTGCTTCGCTCTATGCGCGGCGACATGAACCACATTTTAAAATTTCAGCTCCGACAAAGACAATCGCACTTCTATCGCGAGCACACATTCTCATCTCGTTTCTCGTTCTCATACTTGGAACCCTCGTCACCGGTAGCGGACCTCACGCTGGTGATGAGAAGGCACAACGTTTCAGCTTTGATATCAGGAGCGTTGCGATACTGCACGCTGATGCCGTCATCTTCGTTATGGGACTGACTATCGCGCTCCTGGTTGCTGCATCCGTTGCGAACTCAACAAAAAAGGCGATCTATATTTTCTTTGCAGTTTCACTCGCCCAAGGTGGCATCGGTTATGCGCAGTACTTGACCGGAATTCCCGAATTGCTAGTAGCAATCCATCTTACCGGCGCAACAATTTTTTGGATCGCCGCTTGGCGAATTCGACTTTCAGTAATCAGCAGATCAGAAAAGGAAAGAGGCCACTCATGACCACACTCACCAATTGGAGTCCGCTTGATGATCGCGCGATTGCTTATGCTCGCGCTCTTGCTATGGACGCTGTTCAAAAGGTCGGTAATGGCCATCCGGGAACTGCAATGGCGCTGGCACCCGTCGCCTACACACTTTTCCAACGCCACTTACTTCACGATCCATCAGACCCACAGTGGATAGGACGTGATCGATTTATTCTCTCGTGTGGACATTCGTCAATGACTCTCTATACGCAACTCTTCTTTAGCGGTTATGGATTGACTATGAAAGATTTGCAAGAGTTCCGTACCCAAGGATCATCAACTCCGGGTCATCCAGAATTTGGACACACTGCTGGCGTCGAGATGACAACCGGTCCACTTGGTGCAGGTGTTGCAACTGCGGTGGGTTTTGCCATGGCGGCACGATACGAACGCGGGCTACTAGATCCTGATGCAGCCACTGGTCAATCAATTTTCGACCACTCTATCTGGGTCATCTGTTCAGATGGCGATCTGCAAGAAGGTGTCAGCGCTGAAGCATCATCACTGGCAGGAACGCAAGAGCTAGGTAATCTCAACGTAATCTATGATGACAATCGAATTTCAATCGAAGGTGACACTCATGTTTCCTTCACTGAAGATGTCTCCGCACGTTACCGAGCGTATGGGTGGGATGTCATCGAGGTTGCAACACTGGCTGATGGAAACGTTGATCTCGTAGCACTAGATTCCGCGATGGTTGCGGCCAAGGCGCAGATGTCCAAGCCAACTCTCATTCGCATGAAGTCAGTGATTGCGTGGCCAGCACCAAAGCTTCGTAACACTGCGAAGTCGCATGGTTCCGCTCTTGGCGATGAAGAGATTGCTGCAACGAAAGTAGAACTTGGATTAAATCCTGAAGAAAAATTCGCAATGCCAGATGATGTCTTGACACACATTCGACTAGTCAAAGAGCGTGGAGCGGCCGCTCACTCCCAATGGAATCAACGATTTGAAAGTTGGAAAGCTGCCAATTCGGAGAGAGCAACACTGCTGGAACGTTTAGTGAAGCGCGATCTCCCATCTGGGTGGGAATCAGCTCTGCCAGTGTTTGAGCCGGGAAAAGATGTCGCTACGCGTGCTGCCTCTGGAAAGGTAATCAATGCCATCGCAGGTGTACTTCCAGAGTTTTGGGGTGGCTCAGCAGATTTAGCAGAGAGCAATAACACCACTATTGAAGGTGGCGATTCCTTCTTGCCGAAATCAAGTCCAATGAAGGGTGCTAATCCATATGGACGCATCATTCACTTTGGAATTCGTGAGCATGCGATGGGATCAATTCTTAACGGAATAACTCTCCATGGGCTAACGCGCGCATTTGGTGGAACGTTCGCAGTCTTTAGTGATTACATGCGTCCATCAGTACGTTTAGCAGCACTGATGAACATTCCAACTACATTTGTATGGACACACGATTCGATAGGCCTCGGAGAAGACGGACCGACACATCAGCCGATTGAACATATAGCGGCCCTACGAGCTATTCCTAACTTTGCAACGGTACGCCCAGCAGATGCCAATGAGGTTGCTCAAGCCTGGAAGTCAATCTTGCTCCGACAGCAACCAGCAGGAATTTTGCTATCCCGACAGAACCTCCCAGTCTTCGATCGCACCATCTGCGCAAGTGCTGAAGGTGTCGATAAAGGTGCTTACGTTCTAGTTGCTGCGCCTTCGCAAGCAGAGGTCGTCATAATCGCAACTGGCTCTGAGGTGGCTCTTGCAGTGAAAAGCGCTGAGGCGCTTAATGCGCAGGGAATCTCAACTCAGGTTGTGAGTGCTCCATGCCTGGAATGGTTTAACCAGGAAAGTGAAAGTTACAGAGCCAGCGTTATTCCACCTTCAGCACTTCGTGTCAGCATCGAAGCTGGAATTGCTCAGGGTTGGCGGGAGTATGTTGGAGATTTAGGTGTCATCATCAGCCTCGATCATTACGGCGCATCCGCATCAGCGTCACAACTATTTGCAGATTTTGGATTCACTGTGGAGAATGTGGTTGCTCGAGTTATGGAGGCGCGTAAATGAAGCAGCATGAGATTCTGACTGCGGGAACATCGATCTGGCTTGATGATCTATCACGATCCAAGCTCACGGGGTTAGATCCACATAGTCTCCCCCATCGCATCAAAAACGATGGAGTTCGAGGCGTAACAACGAATCCAAGTATTTTTGGCGCAGCGATTGTCGGCGCTGATGAATATGCCGCAGATATTGCCTCATTATCCGGAAAGAGCGTCGAAGAAGTGGTGCGCACACTGACTACTGACGATGTACGTGTTGCCTGCGATCTCTTTGAAGAGATCTATAGCGCGAGCAAAGGTGTAGACGGTCGCGTAAGTATCGAAGTAGATCCACGTCTTGCGCACAAGACGCAAGAGACGATCGATGAGGGCCTGGCGCTACATGCCCTCGTTGGCCGACCAAATGTAATGATTAAGGTTCCTGCTACTAAGGCGGGTCTACCTGCTATCTCTGCCCTGATTGGCAAGGGCGTTAGCGTTAACGTGACTTTGATCTTCTCTAACGAGCGCTACAGCGAAGTGATTGATGCATTTATCGCAGGCATGGTTCAGGCGAAGAGCGCTGGCTTAGATCTATCTTCCATTCACTCTGTTGCATCATTCTTCATCTCGCGTATTGATAGCGCAGTCGATAAAGAGTTGAAGGCAGTCGGAAATGAGGATCTTCTTGGCAAGGTTGCGGTGGCAAATGCTCATCGGGCATACGCCTTATTCCTGGAGAAATTTAGCAGCGCATCTTGGAAAGATCTTGAGGCAAGCGGAGCGCTAGTTCAACGTCCACTCTGGGCGTCTACGGGAGTCAAAGACCCGGCTTACTCCGACACTCTCTACGTCGATACTCTCGTGGCTCCTCATACCGTTAACACAATGCCTCAATCCACCTTGGATGCATTCTTGGATCACGGAAGTGTAAAAAGTGATGCGATTACATCACAGTTAGAGAAAGCATCCCAGATTCTGGCATCACTCTCCGCAATTGGAATTTCACTTGGAGAGATCACTGATGCACTTGAAGCCGATGGCGTGAAAAAGTTTGAAGATGCGTGGATATCACTCCTTGCTGATGTGAAGAAGGTAATGGTTTAATGAAGATCTCTGGCGCTTCACTTTCTAGAGTAGATCGCAATGATGACCTCTACAAACGCTTAGTCGGAGTCCATCAACAAATAGCAATGAAGGATCCATCGACATGGGGACCAGAGGCCGCTACAGAGGCAGCGATTCGATTGAACTGGGTTGATCTCCCTGAATCATCCAGAACTCTGCTTCCAGAAATTGATGCCCTGACGGCGAAGTTTCGCCATATGAAGACAGTTGTTTTGGCGGGCATGGGTGGATCATCTTTGGCACCAGAAGTGATTGCAAAGAGTTTTGGTCGCGACCTATTCATCCTAGATTCCACTGATCCCAATTATCTTGCGCATGCGATCAATAATGATTTGTCATCGACAATCGTTGTTGTTTCATCTAAATCAGGCTCCACAATTGAGACATCCTCTGCGCGTGCTGCATTTGCAGCAGTCTTTACGGAAGCTGGCTTCGCAGTTGCCGATCACATGGTAGTTGTGACAGATCCTAACTCTCCGTTGGACCGCGATGCTCGCGCGCAAGGGTTATCGGTGATCAACGCTGATCCTCATGTTGGTGGAAGATTTAGTGCGCTCAGCGCTTTTGGATTAGTGCCAACGGCGCTGGTAGGCGTTGATGTCTCACTGCTGCTTGATGCTGCAAGTGAATGTAAGAGCAAGTTCTTGGCAGATGGTTCATCCATCATTGATGTTGCTTGGCTTCTCACAACTCAAAGCGAGCAATATCTTGCATTCATCGATGCCCAGTCAGGTATGCCAGGGCTTTCAGATTGGATTGAGCAATTAGTTGCTGAATCAACCGGTAAATCTGGAGTCGGAAGACTACCAATCGCAGCCGAAGATCTGGAAGGTGGTGCGGTCGGAGGTGCGTTCACTATTTCGTTTAAGGAAATGGGCGCAGACCTCGCCTGCACCGGTGAGTTGGGTGAGCACTTTATTTTCTGGGAGTGGGTTACTGCGCTCGTTGGAGCTGCTCTTGAGATTGATCCCTTTAATCAACCGAATGTCACTGAAGCAAAGAATGCAACTTCGGCCCTGCTCACTGAGTGGGCTGGTCACCTTCCAGTTCTGACGCCAAATACTTCAGATAAAGCTGTAGGGATATTTGGAGTTGGATCTTCCCTTGCAGAAGCACTTCAGGGTTTTATTGCAAGCGTTGCAGATGGCGGTTACATTTCGATTCATGCTTATCTCGATCGTCGCGAAGATGTGCGTCTTGAAGAGTTAAGGAAAGTGCTTTCACTAAAGACGGGTCATCCCGTTACATTCGGTTGGGGTCCACGGTTCTTGCACTCGACGGGCCAATTCCATAAGGGTGGACAGCAAAATGGCGCATTCCTACAAATTACCGGCGAAGCGTCATGTGATTTTGAAATTCCGGGAAGCAGCTTTGGATTCAAAACTTTAGTAATGGCACAAGCGCTGGGAGATAATCGCGCGCTGGCGCAAAGAAAATTCCCGCTCCTGCGACTCCACTTGGAAGATCGTAGTGCGGGAATTATTCAAATTTTAGAGGCTGCTAGATCGCTCTAGATTAATCGTCGCCACGCAACTTCTTGAGCGCATCTTCAAGAATCTTTGCACCCTCTGCATCTGTACGACGTTCCTTCACATAAGCCAAGTGAGTTTTGTATGGAACGTTGACTACAGCGCTAGGTGGGTTATTGCGATCGCGTCCAGCTGGAAGGCCACACTTTGGGCAATCCCAGATGGTTGGTATTTCTACCGAATCTTCAACCGCAAATGATGGCCGGACTTCATGTCCCTTGCCGCACCAATATGAAACCGATGCACGCTCGATCTGATCTCCGCGCTCTGCCTCGCCCATTGGGCCGGCACCGACACGACTTCCACGAATAGCACTTGCCATCTTTGAGTTATCCCTTCAAAACAAGTGAGAGTGCGACAACCCCTGCAAACCAGAGACCGCCAACAACAATCGTGATGCGATCGAGGTTACGTTCGACAACTGAAGAGCCGCCGTAGTTAGAGGAGATTCCTCCACCGAAGAGATCTGAAAGTCCTGCACCTTTTCCCTTATGGAGAAGAACAAGAAGGATCATCACAACGCTGGTGATGATCAGAAAGATCGATAGTCCGAGGGCCATGGCCGTACTCCTTACTTCGTAGAGGGGAAGGATACTAGATTCCCGATCGAATTACTGCTGCTCTTGTGCGTAGAACTTAGCAATCTTGGCGAGCTCTTCTGGATCCAGGCTAGCTCCACCAATAAGTGCGCCATCAACATCGCTCTGCTTCATGATTTCTACGACATTTGAAGACTTCACAGAACCTCCATAGAGCACGCGCATTGCGGCGGCTATTTCTGGTGATCCGATAACGCCAATCTCTTCACGGATTGCCGCACACACTTCCTGTGCATCTTCAGGAGTTGCAGTCTTGCCTGTACCAATAGCCCAGACCGGCTCATAAGCAATTACAATCTTTTTCAGTTCTGGCTTTGTAAAGCCTTCAAGACCACCACGAACCTGACGGATCACATGGGAAACATGCGCACCGGATTCGCGAATTGAAAGTTCTTCGCCTACGCAAAATATTGGTGTGAGTTCATTGGCAAGTGCTGCCTTAATTTTTCTATTTACTAGAGCGTCATCTTCTTTGTGTATTGCGCGTCGCTCAGAGTGGCCTATGACGACAAAGGTACATCCCAATTTTTTGAGCATCGATCCTGAGATATCACCAGTGAATGCACCGCCTGTCTCTGGCGAAAGATCCTGCGCACCATATTGCAAGCGAAGACGATCTCCATCAACCAAAGTCTGAATCGAGCGAATATCGGTGAATGGAGGAATAATCGCAACATCTACCTCATCGTAATCTTTGTCCGATAGTGAGTAGACAAGCTTCTGAGCAACTGCAATTGCCTCAAGATGATTGAGATTCATCTTCCAATTGCCTGCCATAAGTGGCTTACGCATATTCTTCTCCTTCTATTGTTATCTGTTTAAAGTAATCTGTTACCAAAGATTAGAGATCTAGGGCTAACAAACCGGGAAGTTCTTTACCTTCAAGATATTCAAGAGATGCTCCACCACCGGTGGAAATATATCCGAAATCGCTATCGGCAAAGCCAAGTGCGCGAACGGCAGCAGCTGAGTCACCTCCACCGACTACTGAAATCCCTGATACTTCGGTGAGCGCTTGGGCAACAACGCGAGTCCCGTGAGCGAAATTTGGAAATTCAAAGACGCCCATTGGACCATTCCAAAATACTGTCTTGCACTCTGTAATAACTGCCGCGAAAACTTTCGCAGACTCAGGGCCAATATCTAAGCCCATTTGGTCTGCTGGTATGGCATCGGCCGAGACTGTAACCGCCGGCGAATCACTTTTAAATTCAGCAGCAACGACAATATCTGTCGGCAAAACGAGGCGAACGCCAGATGTTGCAGCTTTCTCGATCAACTCTTTGACAGTTGGGATGAGATCGACCTCAACAAGTGATCTACCAATCTCTTTTCCTTGGGCTGCCAGGAAGGTAAAGACCATGCCACCACCAATGGCCATCACATCAACTTTGTTGAGAAGATTTGAAATCACACCGATTTTGTCCGAAACCTTAGCTCCCCCAAGAACAACTGCATATGGCCGTGCGGGATCGACTGTAAGTTTCTTCAATACTTCTACCTCCGCAGCGACAAGTGTTCCCGCCGCATGTGGAAGTAGTTTTGGAAGGTCATAAACAGATGCGTGTTTGCGGTGCACGGCACCAAAACCATCTCCAACGTAGATATCTGCCAGCTTAGCTAGCTCTTGTGCAAATTCTTCTCTCTCAACTTCATCCTTAGACGTTTCCGCCGCGCTATAACGAATGTTTTCTAGAAGAAGAATTTCACCCGGATTGAGTGCGTGGGCTGCCTGCGTAACTTCTGAACCCAGTAAAGCACCGACAAAGTGGACTGGGGAGCCAAGAAGTTCCGCTAAACGTTTTGCGACCGGAGCTAGCGATAACTCTGGCTTTGCTTCACCCTTTGGGCGACCTAAGTGCGCCGCAATGACGATACTTGCACCAGCAAAAAGCAGATGTTTGATAGTTGGCAGCGAGGCTTTTATTCGCCCATCATCTGTAATGACTCCATCTTTCAATGGAACATTGAGATCGCAGCGGAGAAAAACTCGCTTGCCAGCCACATCAAGTTCATGCAAAAGCATTAGAGCGATTTACCTACAAGTCCGACAAGGTCAACGAGACGGTTTGAATAACCCCATTCATTGTCATACCAACCGACAATCTTTACCTGATTGCCGATGACTTTTGTAAGTCCTGAATCGAAGATACAAGAGGATGGATCGGTAACAATGTCAGAAGAGACGATTGGATCTTCAGTGTAAGAAAGGTATCCCTTTAGCGCACCGTTAGCAGCAGCCTTCATCGCAGCATTAATCTCTGCAGCAGTTGCCTCCTTGGCAAGTTCAACAGTGAGATCTGTTGCAGATCCTGTTGGAACTGGCACGCGCATCGCATATCCATCGAGCTTTCCCTTAAGTTCTGGGAGAACGAGTGAGATCGCCTTAGCGGCACCGGTTGATGTTGGAATCATATTTGTTGCAGCGGCACGAGCACGACGGAGATCCTTATGTGGGAAATCAAGGATGACCTGGTCATTTGTATACGCGTGAATAGTGGTCATTAGACCCTTAACAATCCCCCAGTTATCTTGGAGAACCTTTGCCATTGGCGCTAGGCAGTTGGTAGTACAAGAAGCGTTAGAGATGACGTGATGGTTAGCTGGATCGTACTTCTCATGGTTAACGCCCATAACAATTGTGATGTCTTCATCACTTGCTGGAGCTGAAATAATTACCTTCTTGGCACCGGCGCTGATGTGCTTCTTTGCATCCGCTGCCTTGGTGAAGTGCCCTGTTGATTCAATAACGATATCTGCTCCGACCGCGCCCCATGGCAAGTTTGCTGGATCGCGATCTGCAAAGACTTTGATTGTCTTGCCACCAACAGTTAGCGTCTCGTCTGTATGAGTAACTTCAAGGCCTAGGCGACCCAAAATTGAGTCGTACTTAAGGAGATGAGCTAGTGTCGCGTTATCAGTGAGATCGTTGATCGCAACGATATTGATATTTGGGTTGGTCAGAGCGGCGCGAAAGAAGTTGCGACCAATACGTCCAAAACCATTGATTCCAACATTAATCATGAATAAACCTTTTTCTATCTAGACCCAATAAAGGGAGTCGGCACACTATCTGCCACAGCGCTGGGGTCTTGGCTAACCTTATCAGGGGCGCCCCAGTTCTTTTCGCTACTGAAAAGTACTGGCCATCACAGCTGAGAGTTACGCGTGATTTGCGGATTTCCTACAGGATTTTACTTCTGATCTCTCACTCACTGAGTAGATCTGGAGAGAGTCCTGCTTCTGTATCTGGAATACCAAGTTCGCCTGCGCGTTTATCTGCCATCGCTAACAATCGACGAATGCGTCCTGCAATTGCATCCTTTGTCATAGGCGGCGTTGCAAGTGAGCCCAACTCTTCAAGACTTGCTTGGCCATGGCTGATGCGAAGTTCACCCGCTTCTTTCAAATGATCTGGAATTTCATCTCCAAGAATTTCCATCGCACGTTGCACTCGAGCAGCGGCGGCAACGGCAGCACGCGCTGAGCGACGGAGATTGGCATCGTCAAAATTCGCAAGTCGATTTGCGGTCGCACGAACTTCACGACGCATGCGACGCTCTTCCCATGCAAGAACACTTTCGTGCGCACCTAGTCTTGTAAGAAGAACTCCGATCGCATCGCCATCACGGATAACAACACGATCTACTCCGCGAACCTCGCGCGCCTTCGCCGCGATACCCAAACGACGGGCAGCGCCAACTAAAGCAAGTGCCGCCTCAGGGCCCGGACAGGTAATCTCGAGTGATGATGAACGGCCAGGCTCAGTTAATGACCCGTGGGCGATGAATGCACCACGCCATGCAGCTTCAGCATCACAGATATTTGCCGATACAACCTGTGGCGGCAGTCCGCGAATGGGGCGACCATTTCCATCAATGAGACCAGTCTGTCGAGCAAGTGCATCGCCGGATTCAATGACACGTACAACATATCGTGATCCTTTGCGAAGACCACTCGAAGTCAGAACTGCGAGATCGCTGTCATGGCCATAAATATCTGCAATATCTTTCTTAAGTCGTCTGGCACTCTGAGAGGTATCAAGTTCAACCTCAATGACCACCTTTCCTGCGGCGATATGAAGTCCGCCTGCGAAGCGAAGGAGCGATGAGACCTCAGCCTTGCGACAGCATGGTCGAGTTACTGAGAGACGACTTAACTCATCCTTAACTGCCGCTGTCATAGCCATGGGTCTATCCAACCAAAGTTTTCCCCGCAATGTGTGCGAAAAGAGAGGCTAATTTTTTCGTATCGTGATGGTTAGCGCTCGTCTCAAGGCGAAGATCCTGCACAATCAACTCTCCACCTTGGGTTGAAACTTTATCTCCCAGGAGTTTGGCCGCTTGTGGATCGCTAACTAGGGATGAATCGGCAACAACAAAATCAAATAAGAGTTGTGGAGCTAATTTCTGCACCGCTGCGATGTGGTCGAGTGCGCTTCGACCAGAAAACTCTCCACTTTCTGCATCATCAAGATTGAGCAGAAGGATTTTCTTAGCCGAAGAGTTAACAAGGGCGGCTTCTTGTTCGGGGACAAGGAGATGAGGAAGGACACTGGAGATCCACGACCCTGGACCCATCGTGATCCAATCCGCTTCTGCGATAGCGGTTAAAGCTTCTGGTCTTGCCCTCGGATTCTCTGGAATTAATTGCAATGAATCAAAACGTCCAGAAGTTGTTGCAACTTCTTTCTGTCCTCGAACCGTTCTCTTCTCTCCCTGATCAATGAAAGTCGCTTCAATATCTAAGGGTTGCCCTGCCATCGGAAGAACTCGGCCCACTACTTTGAGCAACGCACCTACACGGTCCAAACCCTCAACCGGATCTTCGTCGCGATCCCATAGAGCAGCCAAGAGCAAGTTGCCAACTGCGTGGCCATTAAGTGCTCCTTCGCTTGTAAAGCGATACTGAATAATTTCAGCCCAGCTTCTCCCCCACTCATCATCAGCACAGAGCGCCGCAAGTGCCATTCGCAAATCACCCGGTGGAAAGATTGGAAATTCTTCTCGTAGCCTTCCGCTCGAACCACCATTATCCGCAACTGTAACGATCGCAGTAATTTCTGACGTTAGGGATCTTAAGGACGTTAACGTTGCAAAGAGGCCATGCCCTCCACCAAGAGCGACCACACGTGGTGATGTCATTTCTTACTCGCGGCCAACATCTCTATGGGTAGCATGAGCGGAAATCTCAACTGTCGATGAATGATCATTGAGCTGACGCGCAATCTCTCGTGCGATAGAAACGCTGCGATGTTTTCCTCCAGTACAACCAACCGCGATCGTGACAAAACGCTTTCCTTCGCGTAGATACCCAGGAATCATTTGCATGACAACCGATACAAAAGTCTTAATAAACTCATCCACTCCTTCACTTGCGAGCACTGTCGAGAAGACTTTCTCATCCAGTCCGGACAGTGGTCGCAGCTCGGGAACCCAATGTGGATTCGGAATAAAGCGTGCATCGAGAAGAAGATCCGCATCAACTGGGATGCCATATTTAAACCCGAAGGAGAGGACATTTATCCGAATAGCGCTTAAGGAACCAGGTGAGAATATTTCAGCAACTCGCTTCTCTAACTGATGCACATTGAGATTACTGGAATCAATTATGATGTCTGCTTGGGCGCGAAGTTCATCGAGCTTCGATCTTTCACGGGAAATTCCATCAACGATACGATCGTTTGCCTGTAAGGGATGCGGTCGTCGGGTAGATTCAAAGCGCGCAACCAAAATTTGATCGCTAGCGTCAAGAAAAAGCATTCTGAATGCAATCTTCTCGTCGCGTAACGTATTCAAGGATGCGCTCAGATCATCAAAGAATTTTCCACCGCGCACATCTACAACGACAGCGACTGATGCGAAATCGGAGCCGCCTGTCTGCGCGGCTAATTCAGGAAGAATTGCAGGAGGAAGATTGTCAACGACATACCAACCTAAATCCTCAAGTGCATGGGCAACAGTAGATCTGCCAGCACCCGACATTCCGGTGAGGATCAAGAGTTCGCGCGTACTCATGGCTACAGTCTGCCATCAACGTCAAGTACTTCAAACAGGGAGTGGGCCCTTAACTCTCTATTATTTCGCCCGTCTGCATATCGACTCCACCACTTACTGCGCTCTCCCCCATGTGCGAGAGATGGTTCCAAATAATTGATGCAATCTTTTCGCCAATTCCCGGAGTTGCGGCGATCTCTGTAACTGATGCCTTTCGAATCGCGCTGACCGAGCCAAAGCGATCGAGGAGCGCCGCTCTGCGAATGTGACCAAGCTGTTCAATCTCATCGAGCACTGATTCGAGCATCACTTTAGATCTCCGTGATCGATGGAAAGTAATCGCAAAGCGGTGAGCTTCATCGCGTATACGTTGCAAAAGATACATTCCCTCACTGGTACGAGGCAGGATCAGTGGATCACTGCTGTATGGAAGCCACACTTCTTCGAGTCGTTTCGCTAAGCCACAGAGTGCAATGTCGGTAACACCAAGTTCTTGCAAAGCTCGGGCAGCAGCCGCTACCTGAGGCGCACCACCATCGACGACAATAAGCTGTGGAGGATATGAGAATTTACTCAATCGCCCTCCGGAATCATTGACCTCACTCTGATCAACATTTCTATCCGCCAAGAATCGCTTTAGACGCCGCGTGATTACCTGATGCATTGCTCGCGTGTCATCAGTTGCCTCTGTCGTGTCGATGATGAATCTACGATATTCACTCTTCTTTGCAATGCCATCCTCAAAAACAACCATAGAGGCCACTACCGTGGTTCCTGAGATGTTAGAGATATCAAAACACTCAATCCGTAGCGGAGTGCGCGGAAGTTCAAGTACTTCTTCAAGTTCAATGAGAGCCTTACCCGAGACAGCGGCATCATTAGCTCGCTTGCTCAGGAATTGAATCAGTGCATAGTGAGCGTTTCTCTCTACGGTATCTAGAAGCTCAACTTTCTCACCGCGCTGCGGAACTTTGATGACAACTTTGTGACCAGCGATAGAAGTTAGCCAGGAAGTGAGTGATTCGGTATCGGCCGGTTCTTGATTGACGTGAACGGTGGAAGGGATATCAGTTGCTCCATCGCCATAGATGGAGAAGAGAAGTGAGGCCCACTGATCCTGGCCTTCAAGAGTTCTCTCTTGATCAACAATCCACGAACGTGATCCCTTAATCGAACCGCGACGCACCATAAAGATCGATCCCGCCGCATGGAATCCTTCCTCACGAATTGCGATGAAATCACCATCTAAATCATCGGAGAGATTTCCTTGTGTAGATCTCTGTGCCTTCTCAAATGATTCAATCTGATCGCGAAGGCGAGCTGCGCGTTCAAACTCTTCCCGAGATGCAGCTAACTCCATCTCGCTGCGCATAGTAGGCAGCAGATCTTCCATACCTGATTCCATAAACTCGTTGAGTTTGACTGCAATCTGCCGATGTTCATCTGGAGTGACCCAGCCAACGCAGGGAGCAGCACACTTACCGATATCTCCTAGAAGACATTGACGCTTAGTCTTTTGAGCTCGCTGAAAGTTTCCAGCACTGCACGAACGCACAGGGA
>Ga0214917_10000967_pt1 | contig 37681 bp, 32 predicted proteins | sample LL_1208_BB_MetaG_FD_177983 | JGI IMG/M metagenome (GOLD analysis project Ga0214917, IMG submission 177983) | Freshwater microbial communities from Lake Lanier, Atlanta, Georgia, United States - LL_1208_BB | ecosystem: Environmental > Aquatic > Freshwater > Lake | place: USA: Georgia | collected... | reverse complement strand
TGTTGCCCATCCCACGGGAGGAGCAGATCACCTCGTTGCTGGCGGTAAGTGAATTCACCGACGATGGCGTGCTGGTGATGCTCACCAGCGGCGGCTTCATCAAGCGCACCCGCCTCTCGGCCTTTGCCAACATCCGCTCCAACGGTTTGATCGCCATCTCCCTGGAGGATGGCGATGCTCTCACCTGGGTGCGGCTGGCCCTGCCAGGGGATTCGGTCTTGATCGGCTCCCGCAATGGCATGACGATCCACTTCCGCCTCAGCGACGAGGAACTGCGGCCCCTGGGGCGCACGGCCCGCGGTGTGCGGGCCATGAACCTGCGCGAGGGCGATTCGCTGGTGAGCATGGATGTGCTGCCGGTGGAGCTTGCCGATCGCGTGGAGGGCGCCGCCGCTGCCGGCGACGACGACAGCGACGCCGAGGAGGTGGCCCCGAGCGAAGGGCCCTGGGTGCTGGTGGCCTCCGCCAGCGGTCTGGGCAAACGGGTGCCGGTGGATCAGTTCCGCCTGCAGAAGCGGGCCGGCATGGGCCTGCGCTGCATGAAGTTCCGCCGCGAGGGTGATGTGCTGGTGGGCCTCAAGGTGCTGGGCGCCGGCGAGGAGCTGTTGCTGGTGAGCGAGCGCGGTGTGATCGTGCGCATGCAGGCCGACGCGGTGCCCCAGCAGTCGCGGGCGGCCACCGGAGTGCGCCTGCAGCGCCTCGATGCCGGCGACCGCCTGGCGGAGGTGGTGTTGGTGCCGCCAGCCCCGGACGACGACGTGGAGGCACCGGTTGAGGCGGACGAGGCACAGTCGCAGCCGGAGCTGTGAGGCCAGCGTGAATCAGCGTTGGCTCCAGGCCCAGCCCAGCAGCGTCCCGTAACCGCTCAGGCTGGCCAGCTGCATCACCAGCTCCAGCCGCTCGATCCGGCGAACGTTGCCAGCGGCGGTGGCCGGGTCCAGGCGATCGTTCAGGTTGGCGCACCAGATGAACTCGCAGAAGAACGCCAGCGTCACCAGATAGGAGTAGGCGAAGAGCCCATCCAGCACCGTGAGATAGGGCAACGCGGGCAGGGAGTCGCGGTAGGCCTGCTGCATGAACACCAGGGTGAGCAGGATCACCGGCGGAATGGCGAGCCGCTCCGAGCTGAAGCCGGCCCTCAGGTTGGGCGTGAGCAGCATCACCACCATGGTGATCAGCAGCGGCAGCAGCCACTTCACCAGGGCAGCCCAGCCGATGGGCTGGTACACCAGCTCCATCTCCACCCCGCCGGCTTGATTGAACAAGCGCCAGCGGATCAGCTTGTAGCCGTTCATGTTGCTGCGTCGGCTCACCCCCGATCCCTGGCTCTGGGCCACCAGGCGGATGGCCGGTGGGTTGGTGATGGCCGCTGGAAAGCTGGGATCCGCCACCAGGTTGAGTCGCAGGGGCAGGGCTCCGAAGGGGTAACCCCGGAAGTCGATCTCGTCGGAGTAGAAACTGCCGTTGAAGCGGTAGTCGCGCCGCAGGCTGTCGCCCTGGCGCATGGGGCCGCTGATCGGCTCCAGCTGGGAGTTCCAGGGCTGCACCTGGTTCTGAAACCTCACCAGGCTCACCGGCTCCAGGCCGGCGGCGAGCCAGCGCTGCATCTCCGCGGCCGGTGCCGTAACCCTCAGGGTTCCCTCCACGCTGTAGGTCTTGTCGCGGGAGGAGAAGCCATACACGTTGTCGACCGCCAGGGACAGGGTGAGGGGCACCGATGGGCTCGGAAGGGCCGCCGGCATGGCGGCCAGCAGCGGAGCTGGTGCAGCCCCGAGCATCAGCCAGGCGCCCAGGACCACCCCGATCAGCGATGCCAGCCATTGGCGCGACCCGGCGAGCATGGCCTGTGATGCAGGATGTGGGCCACCGTACCGGCGCCATGGAGCCACGCGACATCCCTGTTGATGTGCTGGTGGTGGGCGGTGGGCCGGCGGCTCTGTGTCTGGCGGCCGCCATGGCCAGCGAGGGCCTGCGGGTGGCTGTGCTGGCCCCCCATGACCCCAGGGCTCCCTGGCCGAACACCTACGGCATCTGGGGTGAGGAAGTGGATGCGCTCGGGTTGGCGCACCTGTTGGAGCACCGCTGGAGCAACACGGTGAGTTACTTCGGTGCCGGCGACCGCGATCCCATGGCACCGGCCAATCGGCCCACGCTCCATGGCCGGGATTACGGCCTGTTCAACAAGGTCGAGCTGCAGCGGCACTGGCTGGACCTCTGCGACCTGCACGGCGTGAGGCTGCTGCAGGGAACGGCCCAGCAGTTGCGCCTTGAGCCTCCCTCTGCGGAGACTCCGGGCGGCCTCAACGTGCTGACCACAGCAGAGGGCTGCGACCACAGCGCCCGGCTGGTGGTGGATGCCACGGGCCATGAGCCGTTGTTTGTGCGTCGCCCCGATGAAGGCCCTGTGGCGGGACAGGCGGCCTATGGCGTTGTGGGGCGCTTTTCAGCTCCGCCGGTGGACTCCGGGCAGTTCGTGCTGATGGACTACCGCTGCGACCACCTCACCCCAGAGCAACGGCAGCAGCCACCCACATTCCTCTACGCGATGGATCTGGGCGATGGCCGCTTCTTCGTGGAGGAAACCTCTCTCGCCCTGGCTCCCCCGGTTCCCTACGACACCCTCAAGACGCGTCTTCAACAGCGCCTGGCCCATCGCGGCATTGAGGTGCTGCAGGTGGAGCACGAGGAGTTCTGCCTGTTTCCGATGAATCTGCCCCTGCCGGATCTGCAGCAGCCGGTGCTCGGCTTCGGTGGGGCCGCGTCCATGGTGCATCCAGCCTCGGGTTACATGGTGGGGTCGCTGCTCCGGCGAGCTCCGCTGGTGGCTCGGGCGGTGGCGGCTGCCATGGCGGATCCGGCAGCCGGTCCGGCCCCGCTGGCCCAGAGTGGTTGGTTGGCGCTGTGGCCCGTGTCGCTGCGCCGCAAGCATGCGTTGTATCAATTTGGTCTGGAGAAACTGATGCGTTTCCCAGAGGCTCAATTGCGCGCATTCTTTGCCACCTTTTTTGCTCTGCCCAATGCGCTCTGGTATGGCTTCTTGGCGAATACTCTTACGCTGCCAGAGTTGGTGGGGGCGATGGTGCACTTGTTCCTCAAGGCCCCTTGGGGTGTGCGGTGGGGATTGATGCTGATGCAGGGGCGTGAATTGAGGCTCGGGCTAAGGCTGCTCAACCCTGTGGGTACAAGGTCGTAGGGAGTGGTCAGGTCTGTTCAGGTGCTGAGTGTTGCCTCAATGACGGGAGTCTTTTGCTTCATCGACGCCACTTGTATTTGGGCTCTGCAGAGATGTTGCACAAAGTCGCTTTCGGGCTGAAATGAAACTTCAGCTTTGTCGACAACTGGAGTTTGGTTGCTAACTTTCTGGAACTTCAGGTCTTGTTTACTTGGCTTTCACTGTCACTAACAGTCAGGATCTCACTCTTGCCCTGATTTCGGATACGGGTGGCCCTGCCGCTTCGGGCACAACTTTTTACTACAACGTCGGCAGTCAGAGAGGTGGCTTTGCTCCGACGAACTCATTTGGCCCTGGGCCTTTTGCTGTTAGCGGCTTGGTTCAGACTTGGAAGCCAAGTGATGTTTTGGGTATCGGTGATCTTGCTTACAACGCAGGGGGAAGTACGATTCAGGATATTTCTATTGGTCAGTATTACAACAACTTTATTTACCCATATCCCTCTCCAGCTTATTCTCGACCTCCCTATACGGCTATTGATGGAAGTGCAGTCGTTCCTGCACGTAAGTCGTGGCCCTACAACCTCTATGATTATCCCAATGGATTCCCTAATCCTGTCATAGGCGGTTCTGGGGGGAGTCGAGATCAGCGCAATCATTTTTGGGGTGCGCTCGGCAATCACGACTACGGTCTATCGGTCGGTTACTCTCAAGTTGGGGTGACTCCGTACAGTATCGAGGGCAATTCCACAGGTAATCCTGTAGGTCCATCCTCCGCTAGGGACGTGACCTCGTTTGTTGATTATGTTTTACCTTTTCTTGAAAACCCAGAGCTGCTAGGTTCTGATCGATCAAGACTTAACGTTGGCTCTGTTGATAAAAGCGGTAATGGTGGTGTTTACTATTCAATCTCATTTGGAGGAACCGCTGAAGCGCCTCTTGTTGAGTTCTTTGTTCTTGATACGTCGAGGCTGAATGTTAACTCAGGGTTTGAAGATTGGAATCCCTCTGGCTCAAAAACAAAGAATCCGCAGACCGGCTTGTATGAAAACGCGGTCATAAGCAATCCACCTTCTTCATTTGAATACGATCCTGCTAGCTCACTCTCACTGGCATATCCGGGTACCACGACTGATCCTGCGAATGGGTACAAGCAATTCAGTTGGCTGAAGCGGTCACTGGAGGCTTCAAAGGCATCCTGGAAAGTGATTGCCGGCCACCATCCTGTTTACGCATCGGGCCGCTGGGGGGATATTCAGCCAGACGATCATATGAGCATTCCCTACCTGCAGAAGTTTCTCAATGCTCTCCCGGAAGGTGCATTTGATGCTTATTATAATGGCCATGATCATTACTACGAGCGTGTACTTGAAAGTAAAGCTGGCGGCATCGGATTAGGAATTCCCTTTATCACCAATGGCAACTCCGGCCGCAATCTTGAGAAAAAGATTCAAGTGCCTTATGGAGTATCGGTGTACAGTCCTACTGCTTGGGATAAGAAAAAGAATGGTGATACCAATCCAAATGCCAGCGGTCTCCCTTATCTGCTCGACTCTGTTCCCCTTGAGGTTGGGAGTAGTGGACTTGCTGGCGACGGCAATTCAGATACTTCCTCGTTTAGTAATGGACTGTATGGCTATGGATTTGGTGCTACGAGGGCAGATGTTGGAGAAGGGTATCTCCTCTTTAAGTACGAAGAAGCACGCCTCGTCGATTCAGCCATTGCCAACCACATACCTGGTGGCATTGCACCAGAGATCGGTTTTGCGGAAACAACTGCAGAAGACTGGATTCCCAATCCAGATGGAACCTTCAACGGCAAATCAGATTTAGCTCAATTTGAACTCACCATCGATCAAGGTGTTGTCACAGGTGTTAAGCGCTTGCAAGGTGGCAGAGGTTACATGAGTTCTAAAGGGGGCTCTTATGTCGTACGTGGCTTTAATATTTATGGCAATAATGTTGATCCTCTCAGGCCTTGGGAGGGAACTGCCCAGGTTGATCTCACCTTTGCCGGGGGGCAGTTGGTAGATGTTGTTCTCACCGATGGGGGTAGAGGCTATGAGCTTGCTGTCAAAGCTGCAGCAGACAATAATATTGCCACTTCAACTGCTGAGATTGCTTCGGGCAGGCCACCGCTGGTCGTTGCGCTAGATTATAATCTCAATGAAATACAGTATCTTGTCCGAGACAATGATCTGTATAGTGACTGGTATCTGATCGCAGAAACAGCGATTGATGCTCTTGCCCAGCAGTCAGGGACATTCGGAGGCTTGCAGGTTTCCTTAGCTCCCAGTTCAAAGAAAGCACAGGACTTTCTGGCAACCTTACCCATTACCACGGGCTACAGCGGTGTTGGTGCGCAGCGTGCCTATGCCACACCTCAGCAGGGATCGATACAAATTTCCGACCGCAATGGCACGCTGATCGCAGGGGGCACATCAGGCCCACTGGCGAACGGGTCGGCCGCCCTGCAATTTGCATATCGACCAGCACCCGGTGCGGTGAATGTGGAGTTTGGCGGTGATCCAACTTCGTCTTATCTCGTGAATTTTAGGGAAGCACGCAAAACGCTGAATATTTCATACGGCTCATGGAGTAGTGGCATCTCGCTGTCTGCGCCACAGACCATTAGATTCGATCAAGATGTTAATCTCAGCCTCATTCGCATCGATTCGGTTGCCGGCCCAATCTCATTTGGTTTGAAGCCGGCCGGCACTGCAACTGTGAGTGTTCCCATCCCGGCAGCGAATGGAGCTAGTAACGCCGCACTCACTATGAACAGTATATTTATTCCCACTGGTGCAAATAGCTGGCTTACCACTGAATCTCAAAGCCTTGGATCTGTCTCTTCCTCGTTAGGTCGTTTCACAGTTGGGGATTGGGTTCCTGTGGCAACGAACGGTGCCGGACAAGAGCTTGCGATCCAGGACATCCAATTGTCTGCAAATGCAGTAGATGTCACTTTCTCGGGCGGCTTCCGTGCACTGTTCAATTCAGCCGGTACTGGCACTGCACAGTCTGTTCCAGGTTCCGGTCAACTCGCGGTGACAGTGCAGCGGCTTGGCCGCCAAGACAATGGCCTTGCCTTTTATCTTGCTGACCCCATTACAGGAGCCGTGCTTGTCAATGGCAAATCATTTCTTCCTGGAGACTCGGGCTATCTGCAGGCTGCATTCGAGTCTGCTAAATCTGTCGGCTTGCTTTTAGCTCCTGACCGTTTACCTGGTTACGGGGGAGAGGTTGTAATCACGGATCTTCCATTGAATGCTAGCCAAAACTATGGCATTCTTCTGCTGCGTAACAATAATTCTAGCGATCTCGTGTCTTCTTACAGCCAGGCAAATGCTGGTGGTGCAGTGAGCGTGGTCAGCTTCGTGGCACCTGGTCGAGGTCTTGTCTATGGCATTGAGGACCTTCCTTTTGGTCGTACGGATTCAGACTACAACGATCTCATTGTTGGTGTTGCTGGTGCTAACTTCTCACTTGTTTGATCTCATGTTGTTTATGCCTTTGAATAACTTAAGACTCTCGTCCCAATGATGTGTTGTTAACTGGTTCCCGCCAGTCATGCATGCTCGCTTCTGCTTCCCGTTCAACCTCTGCAACTCTTCCAGTAATGGCAACCACCCCTTTCAAGATTGCTTTTTTTGGTGATGGCGGCACGGAGGTCGTCCAAGGCAGCTCGTTCTATCACGACATTGGTGGGTATTCGAGTGGATTTGTTAAGGATAGTGATGGTGAGTTTGCCGCTGCAGGGCCTTCAGTTCGCGCCGTTTCACGCTATATCCATTCTCAAGCCCCCTCTGATGTTGTTGAGCTGGGAGATCTTTCCTATAACTCCAACGCTAGCACCTTGCTTGATGTTAACGTAGGCAAATACTACAATGCTTTTGCGTATCCTTATCCCAGTCCTCTATATGTTGATCCTAATGGTATTTATGCCAAGCAGGTTTTAGATGGGGCACCTGCAACTCAGGGGCGCACCCAATGGCCTTATAACCTTTATAGCTATCCACTAGGGTTCCCAGACTCATCTGATGGCAGTGGTCTTGGTGGTGCAAAAGATCGTAATCGCTTTTGGTTCACATTTGGCAACCACGACTATAGTTCGTTCCTTGGTGACTCAGACCCTAATGTTAACTATCTCTTGGAGGAGTCGGAAGTTGTCATGCCTGGCGGCAGTCCGCTGGGGCCAGATGTCTATCAAGCCGCAGCTGTAGCAGCTAACAATGGTGATGTGAAAGCTCAGCGTTATGGCAACACGTTGCAGCAACTTTTTGATTACTTCCCTTGGCTCAGTGAAGATGTTCAGCGGCAGCTCCTGTATTTGGGAGTCAATCCTGATGCAACCAAAGATGTTCGCATCAATGTGGGGCGGCTCGACCCGACAGGTGTTGATGGTGCCTACTACAGCGTGTCTCTTGGAGATGATGGGCAAGGCAACCCGTTGGTGCATCTTCAATTTATTGACAGCACAAGGCTTCTCGCCAATGCTGGCTATTACGACTTCTTCCCATCAAGCCAGGATCCGATTGTTGAGCCTGTAAAGCCCGACTTTTCATACAGTCCTGCTGATCCCTTATCAAAGTCTCCATTTAATACGCAGAATCCGTTGCAGGGCCAGCAGATGCTGGATTGGTCCAAGCAGGATCTTGCAGCTTCGCGGGCACGCTGGCAGATTATTTCTCCCCATCACACCACATACGGACCAGCGGCCACATTTGATAAGTTGACCACCAAGCAATACAATACAAACCCAGTATTAATCAGCTATATCAGTTCGCTGAATCAGTATGTTCGGAGCGTCGACCCTGATAAGGCAATCGACTTTGTTATCAATGGCGATTCTCACTATTACAGCAGGATACTTGAGCAACAAGTTGCCTCTGGGGGTGTTGGACTTGGTGTCCCTGTGATGACGCTTGGTGATGGTGGGATTCGGCCTGCCACGATTAATCTTGCTCCTTATGGTGTCGAGGTTAATAATCCTGTTAATAAAGCCAATTATAATCCCGATGAAAATGGAAATGGAAAGCTGGATCCGCCCTCGCCTGGGCTGGGTATGCCCGATTCGCGCCCTGTCAGTGTTGGTGCTAGTGGCTACTATTCCTACACCAGAAGCAATAAGGCTCCGCAGGGTGTGGAGAGTCGAGTCCGAAAAACCTTTGGAGGGCGCACATATACTTTCAATCTTCCTGTTTACAACTATGGTGCTTCTGCGGATGATGCGAACTATCAGGGTGATACGGGTACTGATATTTCGGGGCTGTATGGATACGGTCAGGGTGCGGCCATTGCAGAGGCTGACTCCGATTATTTCCTGATTCGTTTCCAGACAGTTGAAGTACTCGATCCTGCAATCGTGGCAGTTGCTCCTGCTGGAGCACCCACAGGACGCGGATCTGCTTTTTATAAGGATTGGTCACCTGCAACGGCAAAGCTCGATGATTTGGCGATCTTCAGTTTTGATATTGATGCGTTTGGGCGCGTGAGTGCAGCGGCTCTTGCCCAGGGAGGCCGCGGCTATTTCTCCGGTGCCGGTGGTGTCGCTGATGTGATCTACTCCATCCCCGGGAATAATGCAGCCTCGCCTGGAGCTGCCCAGGCAAAAGTCCGCCTTGTCTTTGCCGGAGGCTCCCTGCAATCTGTGACTCTTGTCGATGGAGGGAGTGGCTACAACCTCGCGGCTAACGCGATTAATCAGCAAAATGGTAATGTTGGAGCCACGAGCTTGACGGGTACCAAAAACACCCCTGTTTCTGGCTTATTGATTGGCCTGAATATTGAACTCGAGGAGCAATATACCCTTGCGGCCAAGGCGCCTGATGATCAGTCTCTTTATAGTGATTGGTATCTGCAGGCTGTTACCGAATCGTCGGTCCAATCCGCTGCTGCCAGTGCTGCCAGTGCCTATGGAACTCTTGGTTTGTTGGTGCAGCCAAAATCAGCCAGGGCGCGCGAGATTCTCGATGGCTCCATTCCTCTCACAACTGGATACAGCGGTATTGGTCAACAGCAGGTTTTCTCTGTTCCCCAAGGCGGTGCTCTGAAGCTTGTGGATCGCGATGGCCAGCAGGTGAGCAGTCCACTGGTTGGTCAGATCCGTAATGGTTTTGCCCAGCTTGCGTTGTCTGCATTGCCTGCCCCCGGGCCGTTATCCGCCCAATTTGATGGCGATCCCCTGTCGTCTTATCTCGTGAACTTTCGGCCCTCGGCTACTGTGTTGGATGTGAATCTTGGTCGATGGAGTTCCAAGGTTTCTACCATCAGAGTTAGCGATACCCTGGCCCTGGCATTTGGGGAGGCTAATCGTGTCACTGCAGTGCGAGGTGACTCGGGCTCCGGCCTCGTTGATGTCTCTCTGGCTCCTGTTGGTGGTTCGTCCCCGGCTGGTGAGGCGCTGTTGCTTCAGGGTGCTGCTGGTTCTGCTGCCAATGCCTTATCTACTGACCGTGTGTTTCGCGTAGGCGACTCTGGCTGGTTGGCTACTGAGAGTGCCGCTTTGGGGGGTGGTAGCTCGTCCTCCGTGTTCATCACGTCCGGTGCCTGGCGTCCTGTGGCCAAGCGAAATGGAGAAGAGCTGACTCTCAAGGATCTGAAAGCGGTCGGTAATGCGATCCAGGCGGATTTCGATGGTGGTGTTCGTGCTTTGCTCACCTTGTCAGGTTCGGGCTCGGCCGACACGATCACGGGTCTCAGCCTGACGGTGCGTCGTCTTGGCATGAACAACAATGGATTGGCCTTCTATGAGGCTGATCCTTTGACAGGTGCTCTGACCGGCGGATCAGGAAAAGGACTTCTGCCCGGTCAGGCTGGCTATGCCAATGCGGCTTTCCTGCAGGCTCAGGAGGCTGGCCTGGTGTTGAGGTCGACTGATCTTCCTGGCTATGGCCAACAGAAAGCTTTTGCGGACGTCTCACTGCGTTCGGATCGCAATTATGGTGTGTTGCTGATGGTTAATGATGATTCTCGTTCGTTGCTGTGCTCCTATGCGCCTGCGAATCCTGGCGGGCAGAGTCAATTCGTAGCCTTTGCTGCGGAGTCCCGTGGTATTTCCTATGGCATCGAAGATGTTGCTATTGCCGGTGGCTTCAGTGATCGAGACTTCAATGATCTTGTGATTACGCTCAGCTCAAATGCTCCCATTCTCAGCGTCTGATGCTTTGGCAGGGCTTGGCTAAACGCATGTCCATGCCCTTGCGGCTCTGGCCCCGCTCCATCGGCAATCAGTGTTTGCTGATGCTGCCGTTGGGGTTGTTGGTAGGGCTCCTTTTCCCCCATCAGGTGCTGGTGCTGCGGCCCCTGGCCAAGATTTTTCTGCAGGCCTCGCAGATTGTGGTGATGCCCTTTCTGATCTGCGAGCTGGTGGTGGGCTTCGGCTCGCTCCGGCCCGGGATGCTGCGCACGTTCGCACGGTCGGGTCTGCTGGTGCTGCTGGGGCTGTGGATCGTGGCTGGCCTGGTGGTGGTGCTGTTGCCGCAGTTTCTGCCACCCCTGGTGACGTCGCAGTTCTTTCACGCTGGCCTCTTTGAGCGACCGGAGCCGGTGGATCTGGTGGAGGTGTATCTGCCGGACAACATCTTTTCGGGCCTCGCAGCAGATAACTTCCCAGCCGTTGTGTTGTTCAGCGCTGTGCTGGGTGTGCTGCTGCAGGGGATCGACCACAAGCAGGCGCTGCTGGAACCCCTGGAGGTGATGCGTCAACTCTTTGCGAGGCTCAACAAGCTTGTGGCCCGCATCATTCCCTATGGCATCTTTGCGCTCACGGCCCTGAATGTGGCCCGGCTGGATTGGCCGCAATTGTTGCGGATCCAGGGGTATGTCCAGCTGTCGCTGGTGGCGTTCCTGTTGCTCACGCTGCTCAGTGCCGCAGCCGTGCTCGCCTGTACCCCGCTCAGCCCCTCAGCCCTGTGGCGCGTCGTGCGCGGCCCGCTGGCCTTGACGGCCAGCAGCGCCAATCTGTTGATCGCCCTGCCGATGCTGGTGCAGAACCTGCGCCAGCACCTGCCGGCGGCGCTGGATCCGGAGCGTCAACAGCCCGATGCGGTGGATGAGATCGCCCCGCTGGTGTCGCTGGGCTTTGCCTTGCCCACCCTGGGCCAGGTGGCAGCGCTGTGGTTCATCCCATTCGCGGGCTGGTATGTGGATCAGCCACTCAAGCCGCTCGCCATTGTCGAGATGCTGTTCACCGCGATTCCGGCGGCCGTGTCGGGATTGAAGGCGGTGATGCGCCAGGAGCTGCAGTCCCATGGCTTGCCGCTGGATCTGCTCCAGCTTGTGTACATCAATGGCGAGTGGCTGTACCGCTTTGAAAAGGTGTTGGCCCTGGAGGGGCTGGTGGTGTTGGCGGCCCTGGTGTACGCCCGTGCGGTGGGTGCCCTGCAGCTGAAGCCCTTGCGACTGACGGCATCGTTGCTGACAGCGGTGCTGTTGCTTTTCGGACTCGGGACCACAGCCCGCACCCATCTGGCCCGCTCCCTCGAGGGCACCTACAGCAACGACCGCCAACTGCTCGCGCTGCGATCGTCCACGGGACGTGTCCAGCCCATGCCCCTGCAGCAACTGCAGCCAAGGCCCGTCAGCCTGGCGGCGATCCTGGAGCGCAGGGTGCTGCGGGTGGGGGTGCGCGCCGATGGCCTGCCCTGGGCCTACCGCAACAGCCGCGGTGAACTCGTTGGCTACGACATCGACTTGGTGGACGGCCTGGCCCGCAGCCTTGGGGTGCGGCTGGAGGTGCGTGAGGCCAGGCTGGGCACCTTGGAGCAATGGCTGGATTCCGAGCGCATCGATCTGGCGGTGGGCGGCATCCAGGCCAGTCCGCAGCGGGCCGTGCGCCATCAGCTCAGCCAGGGCTACCAGCGGGTGCATTTGGCCCTGGTGGTGCCCGACGCCAAGGTGGCGTTGGTGCAGAACCTGCGCGAGCAACCGCTGAAGCGGCCTTTGGTGTTGGCCGTCAGCGATCCCCAGCTGCTCGGGGGTGAGTTGCGCGATCAGCTGCGTGATGAGCTCGTGGGTCCTGGTGGTCAGCTGAGCCTGCAGCTGCTGTCGCTCACGAGCAAGGAGGAGTTTTTCACCCCGGCAGGCCAGGCCCGCTTTGATGGTTTGCTCACCTCTGCTGAGGGGGGATCGGGGTGGGCCGTGCTGCATCCGCGCACCACGCTGATTGCCCCCTTCGACGATCGCCTGGCCAGCGAACTGGTGTGGGCCATTGCCGGCGATGACGCCGCCCTGCGCCGTTACATCAATGCCTGGCTGGCCCGGGAGCAGGCCCGCGGCGCCACAGAGGCCCTGTTCAACCACTGGGTGCGCATAGGTGGCTGACCGCCCCCGTTGTGGTCAGGTTGTGGCTCCGTTGCAGGAGCTTCCCTGGCCAGCCGTGCAGCCGTAGCAGTGGTTGCCCCAGCGGATGGCGCGATTGTGGAGCTGTTCGAGGGTGATCGTCTCAATCGTGGGGGCGATCGGCAGCTCCAGCATCTGGTTGAAGTCGCAGTCGTAGAGGCCGCCATCGGCGGCCACCGAGAGCGTGTCGCGGCACATCAGGCCCTCCAGGGCACCGGGGTTGAAGGCGCTGTGGAGCAGGTCCAGGTAACAGGCCACCTGGCCATCCCGCTCCAGCTGCTGCAGGAAGCGGGCGATCGGCATGTTGTTCAGGCCGATCAGGCGATCGAACGCCACGCCGACCTCGGCCTGCAAACTGCGCTTCCAGGCCTGCTCGTGGCAGGGGGTGAGCTGTTGCAGCCGGGTGCCACAGGGGTTGCTCATCAACGTGAGGCGCCTGGTGGGATCGCCCGTGCCGTAGCCCAGTGCGTTGAGCCGGCGCAGGGCCTGGATCGAGGCCTCCCAGGTGCCATCGCCGCGCTGGGCGTTGGTGCTGGCCCGTTCCGCCTGGGGCAGGCTGGCCACGATCTCCACCTGTTGCTCCGCCAGGAAGGTCGCCAGGTTGTCCATCGCCGGCAGCAGCAGCACCGTGAGGTTGCAGCGATCGATCACCTGGCAGCCATGGGCACGCGCCGCCAGCACCAGCTCCCGGAAGCGGGGGTGCAGTTCCGGCGCGCCGCCGGTGAGGTCCACCACCGCGGGCCTCAACCGCCCCATCGCCGCCATGCACTGCTCCACCACCGCGTCGGCCATCTGGGTGTGGCCCTGGTGGGGCCCGGCATCCACGTGGCAGTGGCTGCACTGCATGTTGCACAGCCGCCCCAGGTTGAGCTGCAACACCCGCAGTGCCCCGCGCTTCGGCAGGGGCAGGCCCCGCTGGTTCAGGTTGCTCGGGAAGGCCTGCTCCCGTGGCAGGGCCTGCGCCAGCAGCTGGCGTTGCCGGGCCGGCTCGAGCGTGGGGGCTCCACGGGTCAGCATGGTTGGTGGGGAGGTGCGGTGGCCTGGATGCGCGGCGCCCAGTCCGCCGCATTGAGCAGGGGGAACAGCCCATCTTCCCGGCGCACCGCCTCCAGCCAGCCCTCCGGCAGGGGCTGGCCAGTGTCGATTGCCTCCAGCAGCCGCCAGAAGCGCTGCAGGTGCCGTTGGATCCGCTCCCGCGCCAGCTCCGTGGTGGTACCCGCCCGCAGGATGAAGCTCCAGTCGGAGCTCTGGGCCAGCAGCAGCTCCCGGCCCGCCTGGCTCAGCAGCTCCCGGGCATGTTCGCTGCCCACGCCTCGGCTCACCCGCTTCACCATGGCCCGCGAGGCCCGGTGCCACTCGGGAATCACCCAGGCGTTGCTCTCGTTGAGCCAGTAGTGGTGGTAGCCCCCCTGCCCCCAGCTGGAGGGCGAGGGCTGGCACACCTGCAGGGCATCGCCCCGGCTGAGGCTCTCCCGCAGGGTCACCAGCCCCACCCCGGCGGCGGTGGCCTGCTGGAACAGCTCCGCCAGGAACCGGGGCCCCTCAAACCACCAGTGGCCGAACAGCTCGGCGTCGAACGGGGCCACCAGCAAGGGGCGCCGTTCCATGGTGCTGGCGAGCTGTTGCAACTGCTCGGCGCGCCCCTGCAGGTAGTGGGCGGCATCGCGGCCGGCGGCGGCCAGGGCGGCCCCTGGCTCGTAGGGCTGCTTGTGGTCCAGGGAGCAGGTGCGGCCGCTCACCCGGTGCAGCTTCAGCCCCAGGGGCCGGGGGCTGGTGATGCCGTGGCGCTCGAGGGCCGACGCCGGCAGATCCCAGCCCAGATCGCGGTGAAACTCGCGGTAGCGGGGATCGCCCGGATAGCCGTGGCGCGCGCTCCACACCGGCAGGGTCGAGGTGCTGTCACGGCCGAAGAAGGCCATTCCCGCCCCGGAGCAGATGGGGGCGTACACGCCATAGCGGGGTCGGGGCTGGCCATGGAGCAGGCCATGGCCATCGAGGATCGCGTAGCGCAGCCCGCAGCTCACCAGCAGCCCATCGAGCCCCTCGTAGTAGGCGCATTCCGGCAGCCAGATGCCCCGCGGGCGCTCCCCCAGCAGCCGCTCATGCTCCCGCACGGCGGTGAGCAGCTGGGCCCGCACCGCCTCGGGGCAGTCGCGCAGCAGGGGCAGATAGCCGTGGGTGGCGGCGCAGGTGAGCAGATCGAGCACGCCGGCCAGCCGCAGGGCGCGGAAGCGGGGCAGCAGATCCCCTCCGCAGGCCTGCCAGGTGCGGGCGGTGTGGCGCAGCTGCTGCGCCAGGGCTGCGGCGGCCTCGCTGTGGCTGGTGGGGGCCTGCTCCAGCAGCTGCAGGCGCACCGCCAGCCAGGGGCCGAAGCGATCGCTCAGTTCGGCATTGCTCAGCAGCGACAGCAGGGTGGGGGAGAGCCCCAGGCTCAGCCGCGGTTGCTGGGCGGGATCGGTCGCGGCCGCCTCCAGGGTGTCGAGCAGGGGGATGTAGCACTCCAGCAGAGCCTGGAAGTACCAGTCCTCCTCCAGCGATCCCGCCTCACTGGAGTGCACGTAGGGGAGGTGCGCATGCAGCACCAGGGCCAGGTCGCCGGCGGCCAAGGGCCCAGCTCGCAGTGCGGCGACTTTAGGCGCAGCTTCTAGGCTCAGGCCAGCGATGGGGTGCGGATGCGGCTGGCTCTGGCGGTGGATGGCCACAGCATGTTCTACGTGCAGCAGAAGCTCGGCTGGTTCTTTGATCCCCGCCGCCTGCTCTCCTATGCCACCGCTGCAGCGGGCCAGGAGATCGGCAGTGCCTTCTGGTATGCCGGCCTCAAGGACGCCACCGACCAGCGCCCCTTCCGCGATGCCCTCACCAGCCTGGGCTTCACGGTGCGCACCAAGCCCCTGCGGGAGTACGGCAACGATCCGGAGCAGCGCCAGTTCGCCCGGGCCAATCTGGATGTGGAGATCGCCATTGATCTGATGACGGTGGCCCACCGCATCGATGAGGTGTGGCTACTGAGTGGCAGTCGCGACCTGGAGCGCCTGGTGGAGGTGCTGCGGGCCCGTGGCCAGAGGATTGTGGTCATGAGCACCGATGGCATGTTGCCGCGGGAACTGCGCAATGCCGCCGACCGCTTTGTGGATCTGGCGGAGCTGCGCCCGCAGCTGGAGAAGGCGGAGGCCCTGCAGCAGCCGGTGTTCAGCCGCTCCAGCGCCACGCCGCAGCCCAGCGCCGCCCCCCACCCCTAGACTGGGCGCTAACTCATAACCATTCCGACTTGTAGCCGCCATGGCCCGCGATCCCGGCCGGGTATTGATCTTCGATACCACCCTGCGTGATGGGGAGCAGTCCCCCGGCGCCAGCCTCAACCTGGAGGAGAAGCTGGCGATCGCCCAGCAGCTGGCCCGCCTCGGGGTCGACATCATCGAGGCCGGTTTCCCCTTCGCCAGTCCGGGCGACTTCAATGCCGTGCAGCGCATTGCCGCCACGGTGGGTAGCGCCGACGGGCCGGTGATCTGCGGTCTGGCCCGGGCCGCTGCCGGCGACATCAAGGCCTGCGCCGAGGCGGTGGCCCCCGCCGTGAACCGCCGCATCCACACCTTCATAGCCACCAGCGACATCCACCTGGAGCACAAGCTGCGCAAGAGCCGTGCCCAGGTGCTGCAGATCGCCGCCGAGATGGTGGCCTATGCCCGCTCCCTGGTCGACGACGTCGAGTTCTCCTGTGAGGACGCCGGGCGCTCCGATCCGGAGTTCATGTATGAGGTGATCGAGGCGGCGATTGCCGCCGGTGCCACCACGATCAACATCCCCGACACCGTGGGTTACACCACCCCGGCGGAATTCGGCGCCCTGATCGCTGGCATCAATCGCCATGTGCCGAACATCGATCAGGCCGTGATCTCGGTGCACGGCCACAACGACCTCGGCCTGGCGGTGGCCAACTTCCTCGAGGCGGTGAAGAACGGTGCCCGCCAGCTGGAGTGCACCATCAACGGCATCGGCGAGCGGGCCGGCAATGCCTCGCTCGAGGAGCTGGTGATGGCGCTGCATGTGCGCCGCAGCTACTTCAACCCCTTCCTCGGCCGTCCGGCCGAGAGCACGGAACCCCTCACCGCGATCCGCACCGAGGAGATCTACAAAACCTCGCGCCTGGTGAGCAACCTCACCGGCATGGCGGTGCAGCCCAACAAGGCGATCGTGGGGGCCAATGCCTTTGCCCACGAGAGCGGCATTCACCAGGATGGGGTGCTCAAGAACCGCCTCACCTACGAGATCATCGATGCGCGCACCATCGGCCTGGCCGACAACCGCATCTCCCTGGGCAAGCTCAGCGGCCGCAGCGCCTTCCGGGCCCGCCTCGAGGAGCTCGGCTACAGCCTCGAGCGCGACGACCTCGACGACGCCTTCGCCCGCTTCAAGGAGCTGGCCGACCGCAAGCGCGAGATCACCGATCGCGATCTCGAGGCGATCGTGAGCGAGCAGGTGCAGCAGCAGGACGAGGCCCGCTACACACTCAAACTGGTGCAGGTGAGCACCGGCACCAACCTGCAGCCCACCGCCACGGTCACCCTGGTGAACAGCGACGGCGCGGAGCTCACCGAAGCGGCGATTGGTACCGGCCCGGTGGATGCGGTCTGCCAGGCGCTCAATCACCTGGCGCGGGTTCCGAATGAACTGGTGGAGTTCTCGGTGAAGTCGGTCACCGAGGGCATTGATGCCATGGGTGAGGTCACGATCCGGCTGCGGGCCGATGGCGTGCTCTATTCCGGCCACGCCGCCGACACCGACATCGTGGTGGCGGCGGCCCAGGCGTTTGTGAATGCCCTCAACCGCCTGGTGGCCGGCAGCCAGCGCACCCCCCTGCACCCCCAGAAGGCACCGTTGCCAGTGGGAGATCTGGCGCCGGCCGAGCGGCCCCGGCTCTGATGGCGCCGATGGCATCCCCCGGGAGCGGCCGCCCCCGCAGCCTGATGGCCAGCGCCCTGCAGCTGGCCCTGCTGCTGCTGATCGCCGTGGCCATGCTGGTGCCGCTGTTCTGGCTGGTGAGCACCTCACTCAAGAGCCCCGCCGAGGACATCTTCACCACGCCGCCGGCGCTGTTGCCCAGCCAGCCCAGCCTGGAGGCCTACCAGCGGTTGTTCCAGGACAACCCGATGTTGGGGTACATCCTCAACAGCACGATCGTGAGCGCTCTGGCGGTGATCGCCAACCTGCTGTTCTGCTCCCTGGCGGCCTACCCCCTGGCGCGGATGCGCTTTGCCGGCCGGGGGCTGGTGCTGGCCCTGGTGGTGGCCACGATCCTGATCCCCTTTCAGGTGGTGATGATCCCGCTCTATCTGCTGATGGTCCAGCTGGGGCTGCGCAACACCCTCTGGGCCCTGATCATTCCCCAGGCCGCCACGGCCTTCGGCATCTTTCTGCTGCGGCAGAGCTTCGCCGGGGTGCCGGTGGAGCTGGAGGAGGCGGCCCGCATCGATGGCTGCACCCCTGTGGGCGAGTGGTGGAACGTGATGATCCCGGCGGCCCGGGCCGATCTGATCACCCTGGCGATGTTCGTGTTCATCGGCACCTGGAGCGATTTCCTCTGGCCCCTGGTGATCCTCGACGATCCGAAGCTCTACACCCTGCCCCTGGGGCTGCAGCAGCTGGCCAGCAGCTTCTCGCTCGACTGGCGCCTGGTGGCCGCCGGATCGGTGGTGTCGATCCTGCCGGTGCTGGCCCTGTTCATCGGGCTGCAGCGCTACATCCTGCCCAGCGCCAGCGGCGATGCGGTGAAGGGGTGATCCCTCAGGGCTGAGCGGGGAGCAGGGGCGGCAGCGGCTGCAGGCCCGGCTGCCTGCCGGGGCGAGCGGGCTGGTTCTGGGGGGATCGTCCGCCGGGAGCGGGGGTTGGGCCCGGCTCCAGCGGCAGGGGCTCGAGGGCCGGGCTCTGGCTGCGCAGCTGCAGGCGCAGGTCCTGCTGCTCCTTGGCCAACTGCCGCACAGCCTCGTCGATCTTTTCCAGGTTCTGCAGCCGCTGCACGGTGGAGCGCAGCTGCTCCTCCAGGGCGTTGGTGCGTTCCAGATCGTTGGCGTTCTCCAGGGTCTGCACCCTGTTCCGGAGCGACTGCAGACGCTGGCTCTGCTCGCGCACCTGCAGCAGCAGCACCACGAACAGCACCGCCACCAGTGCCGTCAGTCCGGCCCCCAGCCAGCGCATCCAGTCGGGCAGGGTGCTGCCCGGTTCTCCGGGGGTGGGGCTGCGGGTCATGGAACCGGGGGCGCTACTGGCAGTCTGGGCCGCCGTGGCGGCGTTGGCGACGCCCGGCAGCGGCTCGCTGCAACCGCTAAGACTGGGGATCATCGCCGACTTGTCTTGTCGCTCGAACAGCTGGACGCCTTTCTGGCCCACGCCCGATCCACGCCGGAGCTGCAGGAGCGACTGCAGCAGCCCCTGGCCCTCGAGGAGTTGCTGGCCCTCAGCGCCAGCAGCGGCTATGCGGTGAGCGAAGCCGATGTGATCGCGGCCCAGCTCCGCGAGGAAGAGCGCCTCACGGCCCCTGAACTGCAGCGCCGCGCCGGCGAGGAGGCCCGCCGTCTGCGCAGCTTCATCCCCGGCTGAACAGCCGGCAGCCGATCTGGATGCGTCCGGCGTCGAGCAGGCGGCCCAGCTTCAGGGCCGTGGCCTCCTCCTGGCGGTTGAAGGCGCTCTGGTGGCTGGTGATCCAGGCAATCTCTTCGGCGGTGATCACCCCGGTGCACACGCTCTCGAGAAACACTTCTCCCACGCCCATGGCCATGCGGCAGCTGTGGTTTGACGGTATCGACCTGAACCGAACCGTCTGGCGGTGCAATTAGTTGTTACGCGCGTTACGCGCGCCGCCGCGCTGGGGAGGGGCGGCGGCCCGCTTGACATAAGATATTGCAACTCACTCGCAATAAGTTTTGGTGCTGGAGAGCTCTCCCCCGGTTCAGCTCGCCGACCTGGCGCCGGGGGCCTCGGCCACCATCGCCTCCCTCTCGGCTGATCCGGGACTGCGCCAGCGGTTGGAGGCCCTGGGGTTTCGGCCCGGTCAGCGGGTGCAGCTGCTGCGCCGCGCCTGGTGGGCCGGCCCCCTCCACGTGCGCGTGGGCATGACGGAGCTGATGCTGCGCCGCCGCGACGCCGCCCTGGTGGCCCTGGCCGCGTGAGCACCATCGCCGTGGTGGGCATGCCCAATACGGGCAAGTCGACCCTGTTCAACCAGCTCACCGGCAGCCATGCCCATATCGGCAACTGGCCCGGCCTCACCGTGGAGCTGATGCAAGCGGAGCTGGTGCTGGAGGGCCAGCCTGTGCAGCTGGTGGATCTGCCCGGCATCTACGACCTGCGGGGCCATTCAGAGGATGAGGCGGTGGTGCGCCGCTTCCTGGAGTCCACCCCGGTGGAACTGGTGGTGGTGGTGGCCAATGCCAGCCAGATCGATCGGCAGCTGCGGCTGGCCCTGCAGGTGCGTCAGCTCGGGTTGCCGGCGCTGCTGCTGCTGAACATGGCCGATGAGGCCCGCCGCTTCGGGGTGGCGATCAACACCGAGCGCCTGGCGGCCGACCTGGGCCTGCCGGTGATTCTCCTGAGCGCCAAGTATCGGCGCGGCCTGGCAGAGGCCCGCCAGGCCATGGCCGAGGCCCTGACCGGCGAGCCGCACCAGCAGGCCCCCGTGCGGGCCCTCGACTCCCGCCTGGCCCAGGGGGATGCCGCCCTGGATGGCGCCATGGCCCAGCTGGTGCAGGCCGCGGTGAGCCTGCCTCCCCAGTGGCGGGATCGGCTCACCCGCCGCCTCGATGCCTGGCTGCTGCACCCGCTGCTGGGGCTGCCGCTGTTCTTCCTGGCGATGGCCCTGATGTTCCAGGCCATCTATGCCATTGGCGTGCCGGTGCAGGAGGGGCTCGCCACCCTGCTGGATCAGTTCGGGCAGGGCGTGATCAAGCCGCTGCTGCTGCCGTTGCCGCCCTTCCTGCAGGGTTTCCTGCTGGAGGGCCTCTATCAGGGCATCGGCACGGTGACGGCCTTCCTGCCGGTGATCTTCCTCTTTTTCCTGGCCATGGGGGTGGTGGAAGACAGCGGCTATCTGTCGCGGGCGGCCTACCTGATGGATGCCTTCATGGAGCGGCTGGGGCTCGATGGCCGCAGCTTTGTGCTCTCGCTGATGGGCTTCGGCTGCAACGTGCCGGCGATCCTTGGCACCCGGGTGATGCGCGACCCCGGCCTGCGGCTGCTCTCGATGCTGGTGATCCCTTTTTCCCTCTGCTCGGCGCGCCTGAACGTGTTTCTGTTCATGGCCGCCGCCTTCTTCACGCCGCGCCAGGGGGGGCTGGTGATCTTCGGGCTCTACGTGATGAGCTTCGTGGCGGCGTTGATCACCGCCTTGCTGTTCAAGGGGCGCTTCGGCAGCAATGAGCCGCTGTTGCTGGAGTTGCCCCCCTACCGCTTTCCCACCCTGCCCCAGATGCTCTCCAGGGCCTGGGCGGAGGTGCGCCATTTCTGGTTCTGGGCCCGCCGCTTCATCATCATCGGCGTGGTGGCGGTTTGGCTGCTCAACAACCTGCCGCTGGGAGTGGTGCCAGCCTCGGCGGAATCGCTCTCGGGCCGGCTGGGCACGTTGATGGAGCCGTTGCTGGCGCCGATCGGCATCAACCCCAAGCTCACGGTGGCCCTGGTGTTCGGTTTCATCGCCAAGGAGATCGTGTTGGGGGGGTTGGCGGTGATCTACGGCCAGGCTGATCCCGCTGCCCTCAGCCGTGCCATCGCCTTGGACGTGAGCTGGCCCCAGGCGGTGAGTTTCATGCTGTTCACCCTGCTGTACACCCCCTGCCTCTCCACGGTGGCGGTGATCCGCAGCGAGTCGAAGCGGCTGGGTTTCACGGTGTTCAGCGTGCTGTGGTCGCTGCTGCTGGCCTGGCTGGTGAGTTTTGTGTTTTTCCAGGGCGTCAGCCTGCTGCAGCGGCTCGGGGCGCTGGGCTAGGGGCCGGCCGGGGCCTGGTTGGCACTGGCTTCACAACCCAGGCGCTGCTTGAGGGTTTCCACGCGATCGATCTCGGTTTCGGCGCCATTGATGCCCAGCTCCACGGCCCGGGCATAGGCCACCTGGGCCAGGTAGAAGGCCCTGCAGGCTCGCTCGCCATCGGTGGGTCCGTGCCCCATGAGCTGGATGGCGCTGCGCTCCATGGCCTTGCCGGCCGCCAGGGTGCGCCGGCCGAGGTCGCTGGCCGGCGGTGCCGGTGGTGGTGGCAGCGGGCCGGCCACGCCGGGAACGGGGGCCAGGCTGGTGCCGACAGCCAACAGGGCCGCCAGGCAGCCCAGGCGGGATCCGTAGATTGTGCGGGCTGCCGGAAGCGCCATGACCTTTTACGAGCTGCTCTGGGAGGGGGAGGGCTGTGGCGATGCAGCAGATCTTGCCGAAGCCCTGGCGTTCTTTCAGGAGATCAAGCCCAAGCAACTCAGCTGGGAAGAGGTGTGTGGCAACCCCGCCTACAGCCCCACCATCCGCCGCTATCGCTCCTTTGAGGCCTTCCTCGACAACGAGGACGAGCTGGAAACGATTCAGCCCACCCTGGAGATGCTGCTGCAGGCTGATTCCGAAAGCCCCTGCAGTTCAGACAGCCAAGCCAGCAGCGACTGAAGAACTGCTGCGCCGGGGCTGGCGCGCAGGCCTTCGACCCGCCAACTTGCGCCCATGGAGCCCCTCTCCCCCGGATTTGCCCCCAATCCCCAGGCCTGGGGAGCCGAGGTACTGGTGATGCAGCCCACCTCGTTTGCCGCGGTGCAGGAGGCGGTGATGGCGCTGCGGGACCACGCCACCGTGGTGCTCAACCTCAGCAGCCTGCCGCCGGGGGAGATGCAGCGGGCTGCTGATTTCATGGCCGGCGGGGCTTTTGCCCTCGATGGCCAGCAGGAGCGCCTGGGCGAAACGGTGTTCCTGTTCGCCCCCCATTTCGTGCAGTTGCACCGCGATGGCGGCACCCGCTGACAGCGGTTGAAGGGGTGCGCCAGAACAACTCCGCCTTTCTAGGGTGAGGGCATTAGGCAGGGAGATCCGTTGCCCCCCTTCCCCGACTATCCGATCCCGCCCGACGAGGAGCAGCGCCTGCGGGATCTTCAGCGCCATGGCGTGCTCGACACGGCACCGGATCCCCACTTCGATCGCATCGTGCAACTGGCCAGTGAGGTGCTGGGCATGCCGGTGGCCCTGGTGTCGCTGGTTGATCGCGATCGCCAGTGGTTCCTGGCGCGGCATGGCCTGGAGGCCCAGGAGACCCCCCGGCAGATGGCCTTTTGCGCCCATGCCATCGCGGGCGACAGGGTGCTGGTGGTGCCCGATGCCCTGGCCGACGAGCGCTTCAACACCAATCCCCTGGTGCTGGGGGATCCCCACATCCGCTTCTACGCCGGGGCCCCGCTCCGCTCGCCGGAGGGCCACAACCTCGGCACGCTCTGCGTGGTGGATCAGAAGCCCCGTCAGCTGGGGGCGGAGCAGCTGGAGATGCTGGAGCTGATGGCTGATCTGGTGATGCGGGAGCTGGAGCTGCGGCGCCTGACCAGCCTCTGCCCCGTGACCGGGCTCTACAACCGCTCCAGCTTCTTCCGCCTGGGGGAGCAGGAACTGCAGCAGGCCCGCCGGGATGGCGTTCCGCTCGCCTTGCTCAATTTCGACATCGACGACTTCCGGCAGATCAACAACCGCTGGGGCCATCAGGCGGGCGATCGGGTGCTGCAGGATGTGTGCCGCCTCGCCCAGGGGCGGCTGCGGCCCCAGGATCTGTTCGGCCGCATCGGGGATGAGGAGTTCGCCGTGCTGCTGGTGGGCCTCGAGAATGGCGCTGCCCTGGCTCTGGCGGAGACCATCCGCGGCGATGTGGAAGCCATGGCCGGGGTGTTCTCCCGCTCCGACTACCACCCCCAGATCAGCGGTGGCCTCACCACGCTGGCCGCGGGCGACCGGTCGTTTGCGGATGTGTTCTACCGGGCGGATCAGGCCCTGTATCTGGCCAAGGGCAACGGTCGCAATCAGATCGCCAAGCTGCTGGCGGAGTGAGAGCCGCGGCGGAGGAGATCCGGCTTCTGCATGCCGACCGCCAGTTGCTGGTGGTGGAGAAGCCCGCCGGGTTGCTCTGCCAGCCCGGCCTCGGGCCGGATCTGGCCGATTCCCTGCTCACCCGGCTGCGGGACCGCTGGCCCACGGCGCAGCTGGTGCATCGCCTCGACCGCGACACCTCGGGTCTGTTGCTGGTGGCGCTTGATGCCGAGCTGCATCGGGCCCTGAGTGGTCTGTTCGCCGAACGCCAGATGCACAAGCTCTATCTCGCCGATGTGGCCGGCGTGCCCGGCCCGGAGCAGGGCACGATTGCACTGGCCATCGCCAAGCGCAGCCATCGGCCGCCGCTCTACGGAGTTGATCCACAGGGGCGGCCCAGCCTCACCCGTTGGCGGCGTCTCCAGCCCGCCGCCGACGGTCGCTCCTGTCGCCTGGAACTGCGGCCCCACACCGGCCGTTCTCACCAGCTGCGGGTGCACCTGCAGGCCATCGGCCATCCGATCCTGGGGGATCCGCTGTATGGCTCCCCGGGCCGCGGGCGGCTGCGGCTGCATGCCTGCACCCTGGCCTTCCAGGATCCCCGCAGCGCCGAGCGTCTGGAGTTCCACTCCCCCTGCCCCTTCTAGCCGTGTCAGCCCCGTGAGCTCCCATCCCCCCGCCATTGCCGCCCTGGGCTACCTGGCCGCCAGCCTCACCACCGTGAGCTTCTTCCCCCAGGCCATCAAGACCATCCGCAGCGGCGACACCCGGGGCATCTCCCTGCGGATGTACACCCTGTTCACCGCCGGCATCGCCCTGTGGGGGGTGTATGGCCTGCTCACCCGCGATGGCCCCTTGATCGCGGCCAATGCCATCACCCTGCTCACGGCGGGGGTGATCCTGGAGCGCAAGTTGCGGGCCGTGCTGGCGGAGCGCCGTTGAGGCCGTTCACGCCAGCCGGTTGCGGGGCGGGGCGCCGCTGCCGCGTCGCAGTTGCTCCAGCCAGCGCAGCGCCTGCCACTGCAGTGCCCAGGCCCCAGCCGCCAGCAGCAGCCCCATGGCGCCGATCACCCCGGGGCCCCACCAGGCCGTCAGGCCCAACCCCAGGGGCACCAGGGCGGTGGCGGCCAGCCGCAGCTGCTTCAGGCGCCGCTGGGCTCCGGAGCAACTGCGGCAGTGGCGGGTGTGGGCGGCATGGCGATCCATCAATTGATCGCGATCCCAACGGGGAGGGAGGCGTTCACCGGGGAACGGCTCGCCGCCGTAGCGATGCACCCAGTCGTGCAGCGCACGCACGTAGCGATCGGCAGGCGTGGCCAGGTGGAAGCTGCGGTTCGCCTGGGGGCTGCCGCCGCGCTCCTCCAGCACCCGTTCCTGCCAGTGCAGAAACACCTGGTCGTCCTCCAGCACGGTGTGGTTGCCCAGGTGCTGCAGCCACTCGGGCCGCAGTCTGAGCAGCCGGCCCGGCAGGGGGGAGTCGAACTGAAACGGGAAGCGGGCGAACAGGCGGCACGCACCGCGGTGGATCGGCGTGGCGTACACCACGGTGAGGATGCGCGCGAACCCCTTGGCGGTGAGGTCGTGCCACATCAGGGCCGGGGCGGCGTAGGTGGTGTCCTGGCTGCCGAGCTTGCCCCGGCGAGGACCCTCCTGCCACCGGCCCGTGAACCCGCCGGGCCCGAAGCTGGTGAGCTCCAGCTCCACCGGCCCCGCGTTCTCGCGGCGCCCCACGGTGGCGTGGTGGGTGAAGGGCACATGGCTCACATCGAGCACGTTCTCCAGCAGGGTGAGGGCGTCCATGGGCAGGTCGCGGAAGGTGTCCTGCACGGTCCAGCGGCCATCGCCCTCGGCCTCGCTCAGGGCGGGCACCAGCGGCAGGGGCACCGAGGCGGCCGCCTCGGGATCGCCGGCGAACACGAACAGCAGCCCCTGGGCGGCCGCAGTCGCGTAGCGCTGGCAGGCGCTGCGCCGGCCCCTGGCTGGGCCGTCGTCGCTGGCCTGGGGGATGCCGGTGCAGTGCCCGGCGCCGTTGAAGCTCCAGCCGTGGTAGGGGCACTCCAGCTCCCCGGCCCCATTGAGGCGCCCCTCCGAGAGCGGCACCAGGCGATGGGGGCACACGTCGGCAAAGGCCCGCCATTGCTCTCCGCCGGCATCCCACCAGATCACCAGGTCGTTGCCCAGCAGGGTGAAGGCCGTTGGCCGGGATCGCTCCAGATCCTTGAGGTAGGCCACCGGATACCAGGCCCTGTGCCAGGCGTCGCCGTCCCTGCCGGCGGTTGCCACTGCCTCGTTCACTGCTGGGTCCCCGTGGGATGTGGGATTCGATGCTCGCAACCCCGGGACCCTCGCCGCGACTGGATCAGGCGCTGAAGCCCTTGCGGGCCGGGATGGGATAGGGAATCCGCCGGTGGCGCATGCGCCGCCACACCCGCACGAAGGCCCGCACCAGCAGCTCCAGTTCCGCCAGGCTGAGGCCGCTGTTGGCCAGCTGCCCGTCCTGCCAGCGGGCGTCCACGATGCGGCGCACCATGGCCCGGGCTTCCGCTTGGCTGGTGTCGGGCGGCAGAGACCGCAGGGCCGCTTCGCAGCCATCGGCGAGCATCAGCACGGCGGTTTCGCGGCTGCGGGGAATCGGGCCGCGGTAGCGGAAATCGCTCTCGGCCACCTGGGGATTGCGCCGGCGGGCCTCGTGCAGGAAATAGCCCATCTTCAAGGTGCCCTGGTGCTCGGGGATGAAGTCGGCCAGGGGCCGCGGCAGCCGATAACGGCGGGCCAGGCGCAGCCCCTCATCCACGTGCGCCTGCAGGATCGCCGCGCTCAGGTGGGGGTCGTCGAGGTTGTCGTGGGGGTTGGCGCCGGCCTCCTGGTTCTCGATGAACCACTGGGGGCCATGCAGTTTGCCCACATCGTGATAGAGGGCCCCGGTGCGGATCAGGTCGATGTCGGCCTGGATCGCCCGCCCGGCCTCCTCGGCCAGGCCGCAGATCATCAGGGTGTGCTCGAAGGTGCCGGGGGCCTCACAGGACAGGCGCCGCAGCAGGGGCCGTTCCAGGTCGGCCAGTTCCAGCAGCCGGGCGCGGGTGAGCAGATCGAAGAAACTCTCCACCAGAGGGCTCAGCAGCAGCCCCCCCAGCAGCAGGCCCCCCAGCAGCAGCGCCTCACCGGGCAGGTCGGCGCCGATCGGCAGACGGCCATCACCCTCGCCACGGGCCACCGCCAGTTGCAGCAGCAGCCACTCCGCCAGCAGGGCCGCCACCGGCAGCAACAGCGCCAGTTGCAGCAGCTGGGCTCGGCTGCGCTGCCGGCCCGCCAGCACGGCGGCCACCACGCCCACGCCGGCTGCCACCAGGATGCGCTGGTCGTTGAAGGGATCGAGGGGCAGGGGCCAGAGCAGGCTTGCCGCCGCCAGCCACGCCAACCCCGCCGTGGTGCCCAGGCCCTGGGTGAGCAGCAGGGTGGGGGGCACCAGCAGGGCCAGGGGACTGGCGGCACTGCCCAGCCACAACTTGAATCCCTGCACCACCAGCAGCATCGCCAGGGCCAGCAGGGCCTGGCGCGGCTCCAGGCTGGCCCGACGGCGGCGGATCACCATCACCATCACGCCGCAGGCCGCCAGGGCTTCGCTGAAGCGCAGCAGCCAGGCCCCCAGCACGGGCCGCCGGTTCACCAGCCCGAAGTAGTCGAGCACCGCATAGGCCTGGCTGCTGATCGGCTCCCCCTGGCGGGTGATCAGTTCGCCATGGCGCACCTTGATGGTGGGGATGCCCTGCTGGGTGAGCAGGTCTTCGATCAGCCGTTGGCTGAGGGCGGCATCGATGCGCAGGTTGCCGCGGCCCTGCAGGGAGGAGGCCAGCACGCGGCTGCCGAGGCTGCGGCCCGGTTGATTCAGCTCCTGGAGCTGCAGTTCGGCCGCCCGTTGCAGCTGCTGGCGGGCCACGCTGCCCACCACTCCCTGCAGCAGCATGCGCCGCTGGGCCAGCCTGAGGGCCTGCTGCCAGGCCTGCAGGTCGCCGGGCGGCAGCTGGCCCAGCCAATCGCGCTCCGCCGGCGTGAGGTTCAGGGCCGACACCTGTTCCTGGCGGCTGGAGGCCAGCCTGTTGATGTCCCGCAGCTGGCGCTCGAGCCGCTGTTCCAGCTCCCGGCTGATGCGGGGATCCACCACCTGCACGTGGGTGCGGGGGCCCAGCTGGGAGCGGCGCTGCTCGAGGGCCTCGGAATCCACCACCGTGGCGGCCTTGGGGGCCCTGGCGGTGAAGGGTGCCGGGATGCCGGGCCGAAGGCTGGGTTCCACCAGCCAGGGCCAGCTGGAGAGCAGAGCCACAAGCATGCACACCAGGACAATGACCGTGGTGTCCAGGCGCCGCCAGGGCGCCAGGGCCTGGCGCGGCATCTCCAGCCGCAGCAGCTGGCGCCAGAGGCGTTGGGCAGGGCCCGGCCGGGTCACCGCAGCGGCATGAGAAGTGCCCACGCTAGCGGTGCCGTTGCATGCTGAAGAACGTTGTGCCCTTGACCCGCCCCATGGCCACGCGTCTGGATGGCCGCCAGCTGGCGGCCCAGCTCGAGCAGCGCCTGCAGGCCCTGGTGGCCGAGCGCCTGGCTCAAGCCGGACGGCCGCCGGGCCTGGCGGTGCTGCGGGTGGGCGACGATCCCGCCAGTGGCGTGTATGTGGCCAACAAGGAAAAGGCCTGCAGCCGTGTTGGCATCACCAACCTCGGTGCCCACCTGAGCGCCACCACTCCGGCCCGGGAGGTGCTGGCCACGATCGAGCGGCTCAACGCCGATCCCGCCGTGGATGGAATCCTGTTGCAGCTGCCCCTGCCGGGGGGTCTCGATGAGGCCCCGTTGCTGGCGGCGATAGATCCCCAGAAGGATGCCGATGGCCTGCACACCCTCAACCTCGGCCGGCTGCTCAAGGGTGAACCCGGCCCCCGCAGCTGCACGCCCGCCGGCGTGATGGCCTTGCTGGCGGCCGCCGGCGTGGAGCTGGCCGGCAAGCGGGCGGTGGTGATCGGCCGCAGCATCCTGGTGGGGCAGCCGATGGCCCTGATGCTGCAGGCCGCCAATGCCACGGTGACGGTGGCCCACTCCCGCACCCAGAACCTGGCGGAACTCACCCGAGCGGCCGATGTGCTGGTGGTGGCCGCCGGCAAGCCGCAGATGATCGGCGCCGAACACGTGAAGCCCGGAGCCGTGGTGGTGGATGTGGGCATCCACCGCAAGCCCGAGGGAGGCCTCTGTGGCGATGTGATTTTTGAGCAGGTGGAGCCGATCGCCAGCGCCATCACCCCGGTGCCCGGTGGGGTGGGCCCGATGACGGTGACGATGCTGCTGGTGAACACCGTGATGGCCTGGAGTCAGCGCACCGGGGCCGAGCTCGACTTCGACGCCCTGTTCGCTGGCCTGGCGTTCGGCTGATCCGGGCGCGGCAGGGGGGCAGGCGCCGGATGCGCGGTCACCGAATCCTCCCAAAATCTGTACAGCCCGTACACATTCCCGGAGGGTGCGGAGAGGGCTGGCGCGCCGGCCGGGGCTGCTTCGCCGTTCGCCTGAGAGAATCCGCCCCAGATCCCAGGCCCCAGGCCCAGCCCCCATGACCGCGGCGGTGAGCACCACATTTGATTTCGCCGCCTACCTGGAGGCGGCCCGGCTGCAGGTGGAGGCGGCCCTCGATGGTTCCCTGGGCCCGGAGCGTCCCGAATCGCTGCGGGAGGCGATGCGCTACTCGCTGCTGGCAGGCGGCAAGCGGCTGCGGCCGATCCTCTGCCTGGCGGCCTGCGAGCTGGCGGGCGGCCAGGCGGAGCTGGCGATGCCCACGGCGGTCGCTCTGGAGATGGTTCACACCATGTCGCTGATCCATGACGACCTCCCCGCCATGGACAACGACGACCTGCGCCGCGGTCGGCCCACCAACCACAAGGTGTATGGCGAGGCCAACGCCATCCTGGCCGGCGATGCCCTGCTCACCCGTGCCTTTGAGATGGTGGCGCTGCGCAGCCCAGGCGTGCCGGCCGAGCGGCTGCTGGCGGTGGTGGGCGAGTTGAGCCTGGCCTCCGGCGCTCCGGGCCTGGTGGGCGGCCAGGTGGTGGATCTGGAGTGCGAGGGCAAGGACGTGGACCTGGAGACGCTCGAATACATCCACTTGCACAAAACCGGGGCCCTGCTGCGGGCCTGCGTGCTCTGTGGGGCCCTGATCGCCGGTGCGCCTGAGGCTCTGCTGGAGGCCCTGCGCACCTATGCCCGCGGCATCGGCCTGGCCTTCCAGATCATCGACGACATCCTCGATGTGACGGCCAGCAGTGAGGTGCTCGGGAAAACGGCCGGCAAGGACCTCACCGCCGACAAGACCACCTATCCCAAACTCCTGGGCCTCGAGGAATCCCGCCAGCGCGCCGATGCCCTGGTGGCCGAAGCTAAGGCCGCTCTCGCACCGTTCATGCAGGGCGAGGACGCTGCACGGAACGCCGCACCCCTCCTGGCCCTGGCCGATTACATTACCAGCCGCGATCGATGACGTCTGCCAACAGCTCCTTCGCCGCAGCGCTGCTCGACAACGGCGTGATGTGGTGGGGCCTGGCCGCCTGTGGCGCCGCCCAGCTCTCCAAGCTGGTGATTGAACTGGTGGTGCATCGCCGCTGGAACCCCCGGATGCTGGTGGAAACCGGGGGCATGCCTTCCAGTCACTCCGCCCTGCTCACCGGCACCGCCGCCGGGATCGGCTGGCAGCAGGGCTTCGATGGTGGCCTGTTTGCCCTGGCGGCCACGATGTGTTTCGTGGTGCTCTACGACGCCGCCGGCGTGCGCCGGGCCGCCGGCATCACCGCCCAGCGGGTGAACGGCCTGCCCGATGGGCTCTGGGACACCCACCCGGATCCGGCCAACCCCGAGGCCGCTCCCCAGCTCAAGCCCCTCAAGGAAAACCTGGGCCACAGCCGCCTGGAAGTGCTGATCGGCGCCCTGATGGGCCCCGCCGTGACCCTGCCGGGGCTGGTGTGGGTGGGTTCGCCGCTGGTGCTGGCCCAGCACTGGGGGCTGCTGCCCATTGGCTGAGCGGCCGGTTTCCACGGGCATCCAGCTCACCCCCGGCCAGCAGGGGGCGGCCGAGGCCTTCAGTGCCTGGCTGCAGGCCCCCTGCGATGGCACCCCGTTTGTGCTCAGTGGCTACGCCGGCACCGGCAAGACCACCCTCTGCGCGCAGCTGTTGGCCCTGGTGGAGGCCACCGGCCTCTGCTGGACCGTGGTGGCCCCCACCCACAAGGCCGTGGGGGTGATCCGCCAGCAGCTGGCCCAGGCCGGTCTGCAGGCCACCTGGTTCCCCTCCACCATTCACCGGCTGCTGCGGCTCAAGCTCAAGCGCCAGGGGGATCTGGAGCGCTGCGAGGAAACCGAGCAGACCGCCGGCTCCCTGGAAAACCTGGGCCTGGTGCTGGTGGATGAGGCCTCGATGGTGGATTCCACGCTGCTGGAGATCGCCCTGCGCTGCGCCCATCCCTTCCGCACCCGTCTGGTGTTCGTGGGTGATCCCGGGCAGTTGCCGCCGGTGGGGGAACCCCAGAGCCCGGTGTTTGCCATGGGCCGTGCCGTGGCGGTCCAGCTCACGGAGGTGGTGCGCCATCAGGGGCCGGTGCTGCAGCTCGCCACGGGCCTGCGCACGGGCCTGTTGCCCTGCCGCCAGCCCCCCGCCATCCCAGCGGTGCGCGATGCCCATGGGCTGGTGGCGATGGCCCCCCGCCAGCAGTGGCTGGCGGCGGCCCAGGCCGCCCTGCGCCGGGCCGTTGAGCTCGACAACCCCGATCACGCCCGCATCCTCTGCTACACCAACAAGGCCCTGGAGCAGCTGGTGCCCCTGGCCCGTCGCGCCATCCACGGCGCGATGGCCGATCAGCTGCCGGTGCTGCCCGGCGAGGTGCTGATCACCCGTTCGGCCGTGATGGCCCCCGCCTGCCGCTCCGGCGAGGAGGCCGCCGAGGAGCCGGACATGGTGCTGGGTTCCAACCGTGAACTGGTGGTGCGCGATGTGAGCCCCGAGCGCTGCGACCTGGCCGACTTCGGGGTGGGCAGTGGCGATGGCTGCATCGCCACCGTGATCGACACCCTCACCGCCGAGGTGGAGGCCGGTGAAACCCGCCTGGCCCTGCGGCTGCTGCCGCCGGCGGGCAGTGGGGCCCGCCGCGACCTCGATGCGGTGCTGCAGCGGCTGCGTCAGCAGGCCCGCGAGGCAGGCAAGAGCGATGGCCGCGGCCTCTGGCGCCGCTACTTCCTGGTGCGGGATGCCTTTGCCTCCCTGGGTCCGGCGGCCGTGCTCACGGTGCACCGCAGCCAGGGCAGCACCTTCGGCGAGGTGTACGTGGCCGGCGATGTGTTCTGGCCCAGTGATCCGGTGCTGCGGCGCCAACTGGTGTACGTGGCGGTGAGCCGCGCCAGCCAGGCGGTGTGGCTGGTGGCGGATCCTCGCTGTGCCGATGGGGGCGCCGATGGGGGTGCTGCCGAACGCGAGCGCTGGCTCAGCGCACTTGCAGGCCCGCAATGCCCTGCCAGCCCAGATAGCCCGCCAACACCAGGCTGAGGCCGCCCACCAGCAGGTCGCCGTTGTTGAACAGCAGCTGCTTGCCCTTCACCAGCAGGGGCACCACCTGATCGCGGCCGATCAGCACCGCCAGGAACGGCAGCAGCAGCGCCAGGCTGGAGGCCACGGTGAAGCTTGCGGTGTAGAGCAGTTCCTGGCCGCGGCCGAGCCCTGCCGCCAGCAGGGCCGAGGCGCCTTTGGCGAACAGGAACAGATCGTCCGGGCTCACCACCTCGATGGCGCAGCTGGCGCCGATCAGCAGCGGCAGGGGCATGGCGCAGAAGCGATCCAGCTGGCGGGTCCAGCCCGGCGGCTCCTCGCCGTCTTCGCGGCTCTCCAGCAGCTCCTTGAGCCCCAGGGCCAGCAGGGCGCCGGCGGCCAGCAGATCCAGACCGGTGCGGTGGCTGCTGCCCTGATCCATGCTGAGCAGGAGGGTGTGGCCCACCGTGAGCAGGATCACCACCATCAGCGCGATGGTGGCCATCCAGCTCAACAGAAACAGTCCGCCCCGCCGCAGGGGATCGGGCCCCAGCAGCAACAGCAGCAGCAGGCCGATGTGGATCGGGCTGATGCTGATGCCACTGCCGTAGGCCAGCAGCTCGGCCCAGAGGGTCGGGTTGGTCATGGGTGGTGGAGCCAGTGGCGAAAGGAGGCCGGCGTAGCGCTCAGGCTCAGGCGCGGATCTCGAACCAGTCTTCCCTGCTGGGGGGAAGCTGGCATGTGCTCACGCTGTGCACCTCGGCGTAGCTGGGCCCGTGCTCGCACCACAGCCGCAGTTCCGTGAGCTTGTGCACGGGACCCTCCGCCTGCACTTCCACCGAGCCATTGGCGGCATTGCGCACCCAACCGCAGAGGTCGAGTTCCTTGGCCTTCTGGCAGCAGGCGGCGCGGTAGCCCACCCCCTGCACCTTGCCGCGCACCACCAGCCCCCAGCGCTCGATGTAGGGCAGCGGCCTGGGTTCACCCCGCTCCACCCGCCGCCATTCCCGCAGCCGCTCGGCGCGGCTGTTGCGCGTCAGCGGACTCATGTCGGCGAACAGCCAGCCCGGGGCCTGGGAGTCCATCTGTCGGGGCAATTTCTTGTACGCCATGGCTGCCCTCATCGCTGGGGAACGCGGAACAGGATCCCCATTGCCAAGCTGCCACAGCGGCCCGCATCCGGCTACGCGGGCAAGGCCACCGGCGCATTCCAGCGCAGCAGCACGCGCTGCTCCCGCTCCTGCCCGAGCACGCTGTAGGTGCCGGTGCCCAGCGCCAGCAGGGCACCGCCGCCGGCTCCGAGCCCCAGCCAGGTGCCCGCCAGGCTGCGCAGCAGATGGCCGTGGGCGAACAGGGCCACCCGCTCTCCGGCTCCCGCCAGGGCCAGGCAGCGCTGGATCAGCCGCTCGCAGCGCTCCTGCACCTGCAACCGGCTCTCGCCGTCGGGGCAGGGATGGGTCCACACCGTCCAATCCGGCACCGTCTGCCGGATTTCGGCGGTGGTGATCCCCTCGTAGGCGCCGTAATCCCATTCCCGCAGGTCGTCATCCACCAGGGCCCCCTCCCCCAGGCCCGCCAGGGCGCAGGTGCGCCGGGCCCGCTCGAGCGGACTCACCAGCACGGCGGCGAAGGTCTGGGAGGCCAGCAGGGGGGCCAGGGCCCTGGCCTGCTGTTCACCCTCCGGCAGCAGGGGGATGTCGGTGCGGCCGGTGTGGCGTCCACTGTTGGCCCACGCGGTGGCGCCGTGGCGCAGCAGCCACAGTTCAGGCGAGGAGGCGGTCATGGTGGTGGGCGCGGGCGGCCAGGGCAAAGCGCTGGGGGATCTGGGCACAGCCGGCCCAGTGCAGGTGCAGCCAACTGGCGTGCAGGCCGGCGTTGGTCCAGCCCTCGGGCCGGCGGGGGGATCCCCAGCCCTCAAGCTGCCACAGCTCGCCAGGGGCCGCTACCGGATCCAGTTGCCAGCGGTGGAACTCATGGCCGCAGAGGCGCTCGCCGGGGCGCACCACCAGCCCCTCGCGGCAGGTGCTCGCCTCGCGATAACCCAGGCTGAGGTTGCCGCGGCGGGCCTGGAAGGGCAGCACTCCCGCCATCGGATGGGCCGTGCCGGCCTGATCGCAGAGGCTCTGCCCCAGCAGCAGCAGCCCACCGCACTCGGCATAGATCGGCAGGCCGGCGGCGGCGGCGGCGGCGATGGCCCTGCGGCTGCGGTGGCTGGCCGCCAGTTGGGCCGCGTGCAGTTCCGGGTAGCCCCCGGGCAGGATCACACCCCGGCACTCCGGCGGCAAGGGTTCATCGGCCAGGGGCGACCAGGGCACCAGGTTGAGCCCATGGGCCGTGAGCAGTTCCCCGGCCTCCGGGTAGCGGAAGTGGAAGGCCGCATCGGAGGCGATGGCGATGGCAACGGGCCCCCGCCGCCCCCGGGCGGCGGGGTGCGCCTGCAGGCACCAGGGAATCGGCTCGAGGCCATCGGCTGGGCCTGCGGGCGCCGCCAGCAGTGGCCACAGCCGCTCCAGATCCAGGTGCCGCTCCGCCAGGTCGGCCCAGGCGCCCTGCCGCTGCTCCAGATCGGTGAGTTCGTGGGCCGGCAGCAGTCCCAGGTGGCGTGAGGGCAGGCAGAGGCTGTCGTGCCGCGGCAGGGCCCCCAGCAGCGGCATGGCGATGCTGGCCAGGGCTTCCTGCAACAGCGCGTGGTGGCGCGCGCTGCCCACGCCGTTCAGCACCACGCCGGCAAAGGGCAGACCCGGCTGATGGTCGCGGAAGCCCCGCACCAGCGCGGCCAGCGACCCCGCCTGGCGGCTGGCCTCCACCACCAGCACCACCGGCAGCTGCAGCTGGGCGGCCACTGCCGCCGAGCTGCCCTCACTGCCGGGGCCCCGGCCATCGAACAGCCCCATCACCCCCTCCACCAGGGCCAGCTCCGCCCTGGCGCCATAGCCCTGGAAGCTGCGCTCCAGCCACGCCTCGCCGCAGAGCAGCGGGTCGAGGTTGCGGCAGGGGCGACCGCCCACGGCGCCCAGGAGCTGGGGGTCGAGGTAGTCGGGCCCCACCTTGAAGGTCTGGATCGTCTGGCCGCGGCGGCGGGCCAGGGCCGTGAGCGCCAGGCTCACCAGGGTCTTGCCGCTGCCGCTGGCCGGGGCGGCGATCAGGCAGGCCATGGCTCAGGGGGCGGCCCGATGCCGCGGCTCAGTTGGGCAGCAGCTTGGCAGCCAGCGGCGCCGCCGCCGCCAGCAACGGGTTGGTGCTGTCGTGGCCGCCCCCCAGCAGGCGCGCCATCTCCATCTCCTCGCTCTCGTTGGGCAGGGGAACCACCTCCTCCGCCAGCTCCATCGAGGCCATGCCACCGGCCTCCAGGCGCATGCAGCCGCCCGACTCCGAGCAGAGGATCACGCAGAGGGGAGCCTGGCCCGGCGGCGCACAGATCAGCCGCAGGCCCACCAGGGCTCCGGGGTGGGTCTTGCTGATGCCCACCGGCACCGGCATCAAGCGGAACTGCACGCTCTCGCCGTCGTCCCGCTGGAACTCGGCCCCGATGCCGCGGCCGTTGGCGTTGCTGCCGCCTGGCTGGGCCGGCATCCAGTAGCTGCTCTGCAGGTGCCAGCCGAGCCGATCGGCGATCCAGGCCGCCAGCAGCAGGCCCTTCACCGGGTGATCACCCTCCACGTCGATGTCGAGCTGCACCACCCGATCCAGGGCGCTCTGGCGGCTGGGGGGATCGAACACCATGGCCAGGGATTCGCGCCAGCTGCGCAGTCGCAACCAGTTGAGGTCGTTCACCGACTGGCCGGTTTCGATCCGATCCACCAGCAGGTCCAGGCAGCGGCGCGGCTGGCCGATGGAGCTGTCCACCACCAGACGTCGCGGCGGAGGCGCAAGGGCCTCCATCAGGTCTGGGGATTCATCCATGGAGCCGTTCCACCACACCCAGCAGGGCAGGTCTGCCGTGATCAGGTGCTGCAACATCCCCAGCCCCTGCTGGATGGCGCCCATGCCACCGCGCAACACCACCACGTCGCCGCAGGCGTCCTCGCTGGCACCCCGCTCCTCCGGCAGGGGGCAATAGGCCGCCACGAGGGTTTCGAGGGGGCGATCCGGCGCCAGGGTGGGGGCCAGGGTGATCAGCCGCCGCGGCCGGTGGGCGCTGATGGCGCGATCCACGAACTGGCCGCGCAGGTCGTCGGCGCTGTGGCCGCCCGGTTGTTGCCCCAGGCTCCAGGCCAGTTCGGGAGCCATCGGTGCGGTGCTGGTGGCCAGCCCCAGATCGGCACTGGCCCTGCGGGCCGCCTCCAGCAGCTCCTCGTTGAGCAGCCCGCTGAGGGGACCATCCAGGCGACCGGTGCGGATCAGCTGCTGTTGCAGCCAGGAGGGTTCCCACACCAGCAGGGTGAACGTGGCGGCACCGCTGGAGTGATGCAGACCCTCGCTCCAGAGCTGGTTGAGATAGCCGGGCACCTCGCTGGGGGGCAGCTCGAGCGGGGCCTGAAGGGTGAGCTGGGGAGCCATGGCGGATGGAATGGCGAAGGGCTGCGAAGGAGATGGCGATCGGTGGGTTCGGGCTCTAGGGGCGGCGCCAGAGCAGGCCGTCCTCGGCCAGCAGGTTGTCGGCGGCGCCGGGGCCCCAGGTGCCGGGCTCGTAGGAGTGGATCGGCAGCTGGCTGGGGGCGTCCTCGATCAGCTGCAGCAGGGGGGTGTAGAGGCGCCAGGCGGCCTCCACCTCGTCGCTGCGGGTGAACAGGGTGGGATCCCCGAGCATGGCGTCCGCCAGCAGGCGCACATAGCCCTCATCGGAGGGTTCGCCGAAGCTCTCGTCGTAGCTGAAGTGCATGTCCACCGGTCGGCTGCGCATGCCCGAGCCCGGTGCCTTCACCTCGAACACGAAGCCGGCCCCCTCATCGGGTTGGATGCGCAGGATCAACTGGTTGGCGGTGGGGCTGCCGCCGGCGGCGTCGAACAGGTGCACCGGCGCCTCCCGGAAGGTGAGCACCACCTCGCTGAGGCGCTTGGGCAGCCGCTTGCCGGTGCGCAGATAGAAGGGCACCCCCTGCCAGCGCCAGTTGTCGATGAACAGCTTCATCGCCACATAGGTTTCCGTGGTGCTGTCGGGATTCACCCCCGGCTCTTCCCGGTAGCCCGCCAGCGGCATGGCCGGGCTGCCGCCACGGCCGTACTGGCCGCGCACGCAGCAGGTCCAGGGTTCATCCTCGTTGGCCAGGCGTGCCGCCTGCAGCACCTTGGCCTTCTCGTTGCGGATCGCCTCGGGGTCGAAGCGGCCCGGGGCTTCCATGGTGGTGAGGGCCAGCATCTGGGTGAGATGGTTCTGCACCATGTCCCGCAGGGCGCCGCTGGTTTCGTAGTAGCCGGCTCGCTCCTCCACCCCCACGGTTTCCGCCGCGGTGATCTGCACATTGGCGATGTAGTTGCGATTCCAGATCGGCTCAAAAATCGCGTTGGCGAATCGCAGCACCAGGATGTTCTGAACCGTTTCCTTGCCCAGGTAGTGGTCGATGCGGAAGATCTGGTTTTCCTGGGCACAGCTCTGCACCACCCGGTTCAGCTGTTCGGCACTGGCGTAGTCGGTGCCGAAGGGTTTCTCGATCACCACCCGG